>PPYE01233080.1_pt1 | contig 60250 bp, 70 predicted proteins | sample 1559881 | NCBI WGS metagenome assembly PPYE01 (sample SAMN08240022, study PRJNA423297) | Human gut metagenome, whole genome shotgun sequencing project. | reverse complement strand
TCATCGGTGGTGAGAGGATGTTTCCGCTCGCCGTATTTTTGACCTGCCGTGTACGTAAAACTGCCGTAATCATCGGTGCCAGACCCCTGTGCAATCAGAGTGTAGCCAGCTGGTAGTGCCTCCCACGTGCCAAATCCCAGGATGGCGTTGGGGTTGCGGGAGTCGGTCAGCGAGGTGTAGATGCTGCCGACGGGGTGGGCGTCCGAAACTGCCTTGCTGATGGCTTGTTCATAGGCCGCTTTTTGTTTAGCCAGGGCATCGGCTACCAGCTTCTGGACCCACGCTGTGGTGGGAACCTGGCCGGAGTTTTCGCCGCTGGCCGGGTCGGAGGAATAAACCGCCCCCCACTTAGCCGTAGACGTTCCCAGGGAGCCTTCCCCGTCGCCGTTTGGGACTATTGCTCTGGTTGTCATTTGCTGTCACCATCCTTTTGGGTCTTACTGTCAGCCGTTTCCGGCTTCGTATAAGCAATGCAGGCCGGGTTGACGCACTTGCTGTCCACCAATTTATGAGCACAAAACTCACAGCGCTTCGGAATTTTGAACATCTTCCATCGCCTCCTTGTATGCTTTTTGCAGGTCAGAAAAATCTGCCCGGATGCTCTCCTGGGCAGCTGTATCACCAGTCAAGAGAGCCACGGCCATGCTGTCAGTCAGCTCTTTGACGGCACTGTCATAGTCTGCCTTGATGCTCGCCTTTTGGTCCTCTGCTGTGGGCTCTGCTGGCGGTACATAGGTCCGTTTAGCCTGGGCATCCAGAAGGTCCTGGATGCGGTCACAGTAACCGCTGTAAGTGCCGTTGGGATAGGTTAAAAACTCGCCGTCGACTACGCAGCACTCCTGGGAGTCGTCGTAGACCACGGAGCCAGGGACGGATACTGCCCCGGCGTCGAGTAAAAAATTGTCGACGGTATCGCTGTACTGCTTTTCACCGTCGATAATCAAAACATTATTTTTTAAAATCTGAAAAACACTCATTATTTCAATCCTTTCTCTGCTGATGAAATGCCCAGTCACGGACACAATGCGTCTAGCTCCACCGCTTATCTTACAGGTAGTTTCAGCGTTGTACGGCGTGGCGGATCTCAAGGCAGCGTACCTTACGGTAATGGAATCGTTTCTTCTGCCGGAAACTTCAATGCCAATAACGGAAAAGGCGATAGCGATGACTGGGGGACGACCTACCAAATTAATGCTACGCACGCTCATACGATTACCATTGATAAATCTGGCGGGAACGGCCTGCACGAGAACCGTCAGCCCTACACGGTGGTCAGCTTCTGGCGTAGGACCGCATAATCAAGCCGTACGCCGCCAGAAATTCACGACGGTATAAGGTTGTCTGTTTTCGTGGCTCCCGTTGCCGCCGGTAGAAGCGATCGTGATTGTATGAGAGTGGTTACCTGCATAGCTCGTTGTTCCCGTTGAATCATGCCCCGTATTTGCGCCTTTCTTCCCGTTGTCCGGGCTTCCGTCAGCCGCAAGGTAGAATGTGTGAGCATGATTACCGTCCGTTGAGCAGGATGCGGAGTGACTGTGACTGGGCGTCTCATCAACGGTGAGTTGGTGTTTGACCTCGCCGCCCGTGGCCCCGTTGGCGTAGGTGTACTTGACGTTGTTTTCGGTATACTCGCCAGCCCCCACCAGCACCCGGCCGGCGGCATACCGTTCCCATGTGGTCCCTGCCCATAGCTGGTTTGGGTTCTGCGTCCCGGTCGTGGTGAAAAGTGCTCCCACCGGAAAGATGATGTCGATGATGTCTTTGACGGACCTCTGCTTGACTTGTTCCCAGGACCCGTCTGCGCTGAGATAGTATCCCGTCTGCATGCCCTTTTTCGGGGCAGGGACAAAGCCACGAGTGCCGTCGGACGTGCTGGTACAGCCAATCACATCACTGTGAGCGTTTTTGTCAGTCAAGTGGGCATTGAAATCGGACCGGCTGACGTTGTCTTCTTCGTTGATGTAGACTGCAATGTTGGTGGCATTGGATACGGTAAAATAGGCTCCCATCTGCAAGTCGTCCATGGGCGTATCTTTGGACGGCAGCCAGTCTTCTTTTCCCTCATCTGCATAAAAATAGCCGAAGAGCAAGTTCTCTCCGGCATAACCATTCCAGCCACTGTCCTGGTAGTAGTTGGATTCGACGTGCGCAATCACGCCGACTTCGGACAGTTTGAAGCCGGTCGTCACGGTGCTGTTGCTGTACTTCCCCAGGATGCGATAGCGGGCCTCACTCACATCGGCATTGGTGACCACTCCGATGTCGGGAATGGTTGCCTCGATGCGCTTGCTGACCACTTTAGTCATGCTGGCCACCTTACTGGCATCCGCAGGCCTGCTATCGCCGATGTCCATACGGTCAAATACCAGGGGCTTCTGCATGGCTGAGGCCAGGGCTATAAGCTTCATTCCGTCATTGGTGACGGTGATGTTGTGAAATTCTGCCATTGTCTCACTCCTTTAATTCGGCTTGATTGTCCCGTCAGCGGCCACTGTAAAAACTCCATCCGTGGACCCTATAGGAGCATAGGGCGAAGGGCTGACGGTTGTGTAATCAGCATCAAAAACAGCGTTAGTCTTGACCCCGCCCGGTGTGGTCTGAATTTGCCCATCTCCGTTGACATAGTCGATAGCCTTGTCCAGTCGGAGCACGCTTTGGCCGGTCAGTTTGTCGCCTTTGATGCGGCCCATTTCCATAATCGTCCGGGCCGGGCGAAGGACAGCGCCGATGTACTGGCTCCCGTTGACGTATGTCTGATAGATGTATCGCCAGCCGATATGCGCTGGCATGAACGTACGGATAGCCTTGTCCATCTCTTCAAAAGACAGCACGCCGCCGTTGGGCAGGTAGATGTCAACGCTGTACTGGTCTGGATGGTCAACCACACGGCAGGATTTATCTGACGTGAAGCTGTTGATGGTCCGTTCCAGAAATTCCTTTGTCACTGTCTGAGTGCCGTTCATCTTGGCGATGATGGCGGACCTGCGTACCGTGTAGGACAGCTTTTCATCCGTGGGGATGCCCAGAAATTTTTCCCAGTCGCTGAGCCCCCAGGTGGCTTCTTTTACATAGCACTGTTTCCAGGCGTCGATGATGTCCATCCAGAGCCGTTTGTGTTCCTCGCTCTGGGTGTCCAGCCAGCTTTTAAAGGTTGGGTCACTGCACAAAAAAAGAGGCAGGTACCGGCTCACGTCCGGCTCACTGTCTCTGAGCAATCTAAAATTAGGCATTCAGCACCACCCCCACGACGGACGGGATTTGGTCGGTGTCCACGCCGATGTTCGCAGTCGCCCCATTGATGGTGAGATTGTCGTAGTCTTCCACCTGGGTTGTATCGGCGTTCTCGATGATAAGCTGTCCGACTTTGGCATAGCTGACCTTTTTCTCCGTATACTGACGGGAAAGGAAGTAGGCGTTGAGCACCTTTTTGATGGCGGCCGCATCTCCCCCGCCTTTGGTGGGCGTCAGAGCTATGGTCAGGCCCAGTACGGACGGAGCGATGACGGACACGTCAGCCCCGATGGGGTGCATGCTTTCCACTTTTTCCGTCACCCTGCCCAAAAGGTCCGGGCTGGCAGGCTGTCCGTTGGAGTCGGTCACCAGCAGCTTCACAGTTCCGTTGCCGTTCCAAAGCGGTACGACGGTGATATGCCCGACGCCTTCTACGCTGGTTCCCCATTCGATGTAATCGTTGATGTTTCCCGATGTAGCCGGTTGGCGCACCTTAAACAACAGCCGTTCCCGGAGTTCGTCGTCTGTTTCTTCGTCGAAGCCATCATATGTGGCTTTGGCGTTGGTCACTCTGGTGATGCCTGGGATGCTCATGGGGATGATCGTAATGGCCCCGGCGGCCACGTTTCCTTTGGAGCCATATTCCACGGCCTGTATGGGGACGTCCGCCGATGCAGTCACCTTGACAGTGCTGGTGGCGGAAAACTCCGTACCATCCTGCGTTTGGAACAATGCACCCTGGGAGACGGTTCCTGTGCCAGACACCGTGATGGTGCCGATTGCTCGGACAGCACTCCGGCGGAAAACCCCGTGTTCTTCGGCGATGTTTTCCAGGTATTCTCCCCAGCTGGTCTGGGCGAAGCCTGCCTGGTTCACCAGGGAGAGTTCTGCATAGGTTTTTTCAAATTCTACGCTGGTGGCGTTGATGACGTCCCGCCCGAAGCTGCCTTCGATGGTGCTGTTTGGGTTCATGGCTGACAGGTCCGCCGCCATGCGCTTCTGGATTTCGTCCTTGGTTTGAGTTTCAAACAAATTCAATCACCTCCTACTGAGACTGAGGTCTGTCCGTAGATGCTCGTGACGTTGACCGTGAGGGTCAGCTTATCGCCGTCCCGGACAGTGGTCTCGATGGCATCCACGCTTTTGATGTACGGATTCACCAGGATACCTTCCTTGATGTACCGCTTGATTTCTGTAGCGCTGATTTCGCTGTTTGACCGGGTCCCGATAAAACGTTCCAGCTCCACGCCGTAGTTCCCTTCTGCGTTGTAGTCGCCATGGAGATATGCCATGTAGCGATATCTTTCCGTCTTCAGGGCTTTGTAGATCCACACCTTCAGAGCTTCGTTTCCTGTGACGGTTTTCAGACGGCCATCATTGTCGTGAACGAAAGTATCACGGTTAAAGTCCCACGCCAGGTCCTGAAGCTCCGGCAGGTTTGCCGTGTAGCTCTTGGCGGTCTGAGTGATCGGCCCGGCAATAAATGGATTAGGCATCAGAAAACACCTCGATTCGGACGGACGATTTTGTCCAGGATAATGTAGGTCTGACTTGTGCCGTCTTCAGATTCGCACGGCATGATGGCAACCTTGTCACCAGGCTTCAGGGTATCCGTTGTGATCCAGGATTCTGAATAGTAGTGATTGACTGGGTGGGCATGGCTTGCATATTGAGCTTCACCAGATCCTCCTGCTACCTTTTCAGTGATTGTTTTGATGTTCCCTTCTGCTGATCTCTTGTATTGAGTCAGCAGATATTCACTTATATAACATTCAGCGGCTTCCAGGATGATGCTCTTGTATCTCACCTTGATGTTTGGCGGTGGTTCCAGGATGGTCCCAATCTGGATAACCGGGGACTGGTTATTCTTCCCAACCCCGTTCATGATTCCAAGGAGTTCGCTGTATGGGTTTTTCTTCATGCTGCATCCTCCTTATATCCTGGACGTCTTGATGATCTGGGTAGGCGTCAGCCCGCCCATTTCGTTGTAGTTCGAGCCATGCACCACTTCATCCTGGCTGCTGCTGTTTCCGATGTATCCACCGGCCCCGTCATAGATGACCACATGCTCCTGATCTCCATAGACGATGACGTCACCCTTCTCAAGCTGGCTGGCATCAAAGTCGATGGTGTTGGAGCCTGCATCATTGGCCAGCGTGGTGACATTGACCACGCCATTATCGTATTCCTTGGCAAGGAACGGGCTGTAGTAGCTTCCCACCTTCGTGGCTGCTTCCACACAGCCTTTTGTCCCGTTGTCCATGGTAGCTCCCAGCCAGGCAGCTTCTCCGGAGCTCATGCCTTCGTCGATGTTCCCGATGGTGATACCACCGCCGGAAGTGTTTCCTTCGGTCGTGATTTCCGGCTTGCTTGTCGGATCCAGATAACGCAAAGTCAGTTTCATCATGTGCCGGTTGTTCTCGATGGTATGGGTGTCGGAGATGATCAGGAAATTTCCTTTTAACTGTTCTTCCTGGATTTCTACAGCGTAGCCGGCGATGCACTGGACGTTCCCCAGGGCTTCGGCTTCGCTGTGTTCCGACACGCTCTTGAGCATGGCTTTTGCGCTGGCCTGGGTGTCCTGCTTGTTGTCTACCTTGTAAACATTCTGAATCGTGCCGTAGGTTTTGACGTCATTGGAATTGGTCACAGCTCCGATAATATGTCCATCTTTGTCGGCGATTTCGACTCTGTTGACCATGTCCTCGATACTGGCACTGTGGCTGGCTGTAGTGAGGTTGGTCATATCAGTGATGGCATAGCCCTGGATGATCGTGTCAGCTCTGACGACGTTCAGCTTGTCCTGGGCATCCAGATAGATGTGATAGCTTTTCCCGGATTTTTTCCGGCCCTGTTCCAGGGCTTTCTTGATGATTTCCGTGCCGGTCATTCCGTCGGCTACAAAATCGACGGTATAAGTCAAATCATCGGCCACACGGCCCAGTGTCAGGCCAGCCTTGCTGGCCACCGTGGAGAGGACGTCCTTCACAGGTGCTTTCGAGAATTTCAATGTATATTTCGACTTTGCTAGATAAATCAGCTTGTCATAGGCAACAAATTCCATTTCGTAGGAGCTGGATTCCCGGCTCTGCATAAAAATCTTTCCGTGGAAAAGGTCGAACTGCCCGCCGGCCGTTGGATCTATGCAATAGAGCATGACTTCGTCCCCCAGCTTGACGGCAGGGTTCTTCCAGGCCTTGTCCTTTGTCGTGTAAGCGATCTTGAAGTTCAGCTTCCGGCCGGCCTGCTCCAGGTCACCGGACCACTCATAGGAGATGATCCAGGGAGTCAGGTCCTGTCCCGTGGTCTTATCCAGGAGACTAAATGATTCTGTCATTGACCATCACCCCCGATGCGGCAACCTTGATCAGATCGCCCGGCTTCACACCGCCTTTTTTACAGGCCCTCATGGCGGCTTCGATACAGCCCATGGGAGACGTCGTGCCAGATCTTACAGCACTGCCGATAGCCCGGCCGATGTTTCCGGCCATATCCGTGCCGCTGGTTGCAGTCGTGCCGATGATGCCACCCGTGTCCAACATGGTATCAGGTCGGGATTTAAGGCCGGTCAAGCTGTTGATTTTATCATTGGAGATTCCGGCGATGTAGCGGTATTCCCGAAAAGAGATGCTGAAAAAAATATCGTAGGTCCCATCCTTATATCCGTATTTCAGAGATTCGATGAGAAACGGCAGGTCGATGGGGCTGTCTGGCATAGTTAGCTGGACAACCTGCCCGGTAGATCTCCAGCTCTCCAGCTGGTAGACGTAATCTTCCGGACTATCCGGGGTAACGTCCACAAAGCTGTAGTTCTGAGCTGGGAAAATCCCATCCAGGCTGATTTCGTGTAGCCCCGTCTTGCCTGGCATGTTATATTCGCCGTCATTGTTGATGGTCACAGTGCCGTTGTTCTGAGAAACACTCGTTTCCACTGTTTCGGGCATGATAGGGAGCGTCATGGAGTCGCCGTTGGCGCTCAGAATCACGGAGTTGACGTTGCCAGAAATGAGCCCGGCTATAAGACCGCTCCAAAATTCATTCGCCATTAAATCGCCCCCTCCATGCGGTTGATGCTGAACTGCTTCAGCTTAAATACGAGCTTCTCCATGATGCGGTCGACGTCGGCATTTTCCCGGACAACAATCTGATCAGCCAGTTTTGGGATGGTGATGCTCATGCCGCCTTTTCCACTGCCTTCTTTTCTGCCTCTCACATACTCCTGCTTCAAGCTCTCAGAGTGAGGAATGATTCGAGTGCCGGTGGGCAGGTCCATAATTTCAGGGCCCTGCTCGTGAATGAAAGTCGTTCCGCCAGGGAGGCCCACGGTACCGGTGGCGTGCCCGCCCAGGCTGAAGCTCGGCAGATGGATGCCGGACACAGCACTCTTGATGCTTTCGATTTTGTCCAGGATCCAATCCAGAGCCCGGTGGGCGATCGTAGAGATCCCGTCAAAAGCCCCCTCGAAGATGGCCGTCATGGTGTTCCACCCGTTTTTCCACATCGGGATCAGAGTCCCCGTTATCCAGTCAATCAGGGCACTCAGTTTGCTCATGACGTTGGACACAACGCTGGTGACGACGGCATAGACCTGAGGGAAGTTCTCCTTGACGTAGCTGACGATCTCATCCCAGTGGGTGTAGACCACAATCAGAAGCATCACCAGGGCGGTCAGGGCGAAAAATACCGGGTTTGCTGCTACGGCGGCAGCGATACCACTCATGGCCGTTTTTACGATTCCAGCCAAACGGAGGAAGCCTCCGCCTACGAGACGAAGGGCGCCAGGAATGAACTGAAAGCCTTTCCCGATGATGGAAGCCGCACTCCGGATGTTGCGGAAGGTCCTGGGCAATCGGCTGATGAAGATACTGAACCGCCCCAGTGCACTGATAGCCTTGCCAGTGGCCAGGGTAATTGCACCAAAGGCAGCCACTACCTGGATGGCATGGACCACGAAAGCCTTTTGTCCATCACTGAGCCCGTTCCACCAGCTTGTGAAAGCTTTGACGGCTTGAGCGGTTGCCATGACTACAGGAGCAACGACCCCACGGAGATCCATGAGTGCGTTCTTCATTTGGTTCATTGCGATTTTGTTTTTCTCTGCCGGAGTCAGCATTTTGTTAAAAGCCAGCTCCGTGGCTCCCATGGAGTCACCCATAGCTCTCTGGGCGTCCTTCAGCTGCCCCATGTCTTTGGTCAACACCTTGAAGGCGTTCGCCGCTTCGACACGGCCGAACAAGTGCTGGATGGCTGTCTGATCATCGCCCACCTTTTCTTTGACTTCTTCCAGGAATTTCAGCCACCCGACTTGACCCAGATGTTCCGGCGTGAAGTTGAGGCCCAGGGCAGCAGCCGTTTTGACAGTTTGCTGACTCTGTTTGGACACGGCACTCAGGATGCCCTGGAATCCAGTGAAAGCCTCGGACGTCTGTACGCCGTTTTTTGTCAGGATGGCCATGCTGGCAAATAAGTCATCCGTGCTGACTTTGGCCAGACTGGCCGCCGTAGCCACAGAACCGATGCCCTGAGCAAGGTCACCAAAGGTTGTTTTGCCCAGATTCTGCGTCATTAGCATCTGGTCTGTGATTTTCCCGGCGTTTTCTGCGGACATTCCATAAGAGTTGAGCACTGTAGTCAGTCCGTCGATGGCGGTGGTCGTGTCGGTGAATCCAGCCTTTGCGGCGATGGCTGCAATACGAACGAAGTCGGTCACATGGGCGGTGTCAACAGATGCGGAAATGGCCTGGTATTCAGCTTCAGCTAGTTCGGTCACGCTCATGCCGGTTTCGTCGGAAATCTGACGAATCCCATTGGACAGCTGCTGTAGGCTGACCACGTTCGTATCCACCAGAGTGCTGACTTTGGCCATTCCACGCTCGAAATCGCTGTGGAGCTTCAGCCCGGCAGCGGCAGCCGCCATAATGGGTGCCATGGCCGTGGAAACTGTCGCTCCGACAGAAGACATCGTTCCGCCGATGCTCTTCAGGTTCCTGCCGAAACGGTTGTTCATTTTCTCCGACTCTGTCAGGCTATTACTGACTTGCTTCAGCACAGGGCTGAATTGGTCGTGTAGCCGGATGATAGCGTCAATGACTCGTGCCATGATCGTCCCCTCCTTTCTTTATTTCTTCGATTTCTGCGTTCCGTTCTGCGATTTCGTAGGCGGCGAACGCCAGTAGGACCTGTTTCCGGCGGAATGGCATTTTTTCCACCAGACACGGATCCATGTCATGAAACCGGAAGAGGAAGTACATGCGTTTGACTTCCCCATCCGTCTCTATCAGTTTTTTACAACTTCATCCGTTTCGTCCTGGCTCGTGTAGCCGTTTACCTTGCTGATTTCCTGAGAAATGTCGCTGATTTCGCCAGCCAGGAACAGTTTTTTTACCAGGTCATTAGGAGAGGCCGCTCCGAATTTTTTCATCAGGCCTTTATCTTTCATGGATGGATCCTTGATGCCTTCAACGCAGGTCCGAACCGACAGCGCATAGGTGTCGATGCTCTTCAGGCCGCCTTTCTTGTCCAGTTTTACAGCGCTTTCCTGGATCTCGGAGTAAAGCTCCGGGTCGATTGGTTGCAGCTCCAATTCAAAAGGAGCCCCCAGGGCTGCGGAGAGCCTGGGGATTTCCATCTTTTTAGTCTGCTTTTCTTCAAATTTTTTTACGTCTGCATTAAGCAGCAGTGCGAGTACGCTCATGCTTTTCTCCTTATTCTTCGTCAATCAGGTCAAGCAGGTCGAATCCCTTCCTTGATGGCCGGGGCCAGCTTTTTAATCAGGTAGGAGCTGACTTTGTGCAGCTTGATGCTGCCTTTGGCTTCGTAGCCAGTGGTCTTATATCCGTCAACCAGGTGACGGCTGCGCTTAATGGCCGTCTTTTGAGCGGTCAGGGTAGCCTTGCAGGACTCGATTTCTGCGATTTCGTCGCCGTCCAGCCATACCTGGCCATAGGAGCCATAGACGACTCGCTGAGTATCAACTTCGTGCATGTATGGTCACCTCCTCACTGAATCACGTTAGCTACTTCGATGTGTTCAATGGCATCCAGCATGGAAATAGTGGATTTAATGAACACATTCTCGCCGATGTTTGCCTTCTTGATGGCCAGATCGGACATGCTTTCCAGTTCGTCTCTCGTGTATTTCCCGTTTGCTTCCAGCCAGTTCTTCGTGGCCTCGATATCGATTTCCGCCAGGTTCTGGCCGACTTCCAGGAGCCCTTCTTTTTCCAGCTCATGGAAATAGCCGTTGATGGCGGTCACCAGCAGGCACCGGTTGTCGTAGCTGTTGGCGTATTTACCAATGTAGGAGTCGTGGCCAGTCTGTTTGATGTCGTCGTGGATCATGTCCATCAGATCCACCAGCTTGATTTTCTGGTAGGAGTTCAACTTCCCCTGGACGGTAGATACATAGGAGTTGACGCCCTTGCAGATCTTGATTTTTTCTCCGTCGTTAAAGAAGAACAGTTCTCCCTTGCCCACCTTGTCATCCCGTTCATCGCTGGTGTAGCCGTCGCATGCGATCAGCTCGGGAGCAGGGGCGTAGGTGCAGGAGATGGTCATGGGCGTGCCGCAGATGATCCCTGCCACACGGGAGCAGTACTGGGCAGCCGTATAGGTCTTGGTCTTCGTCTGAACGCTGATGTTGGTGAAGTTCACCACACCTTCGAAGTCGGCGGCCTCGTTGGGCAGAACGGCCTTCACAGCCTTATCCTTTACGGTCCGCATGGATTTGATCCAGCTGGAGACGGTTTCCGCATTTTCGGCGGTGATCCCGGGGATTACCAGCCAGTCGAAGCGGACGTTTTCCAGCGTTTTGAGGATGTCCGTATAGGTAGTGTCTTTGACGGTATATACCAGGATTTTTCTGGGGCTGGTCTGGTAGCCTTTCAGAGCCAGCTGGATTTGTTCAATGTTGTCACTAGACAGCCCGGATTCTGGGATGTCGTCTACAGAGTAGATGGTCAGCGGATCCAGCAGTTGGGCTTCAGTCAGGATCATGGCCAGGATGCCACGCTGACTGCGCTGGATGGCCGTGATCCCACGTTCCTTAAACGTCACGATGACGCTAGGTGCTTTTTGAGCCATTTTCTCACTCCTTTAAAAGTTCAATATCTTGTTCGAGATTTCCGATGGTTGGGGGATCTTCTTCCGTGTCCTTGATGACGTCGTAGAAGGAAAAACTGAGAGTCGCAGAGAGGATATCTGCGTCTTTTCCGTTTGTTTCCGTCGAGATGCCGTCGAAGTTGAAGACCCTGTCGCCCACCTGGAGTCCGAAGGTAAAAAGTTCCCGGATCCGCTTTCGTACCTTGTACAGCTCTATAGCGGAGTTCCGGTTCTTTTGAGTAAAGTAGTCGATATGTAGGGTGCAGGACCTTTTCAGGCTCCTGCTGTAAACCATTTGAGGGCTGTCAAGCTCGAAGAAACGAAGGAAGAAGCACGGCAGCCGGAAGGACCTCTGGACATCGTCCAGGTTCACGTCCAGGTCCGGCCATGCCGCCTTCAGTTGAGCTCTAACGGCCTTTAAAATGTCGGTGTCGTCAATCATGAGCAATCTTCCTTTGGATTTCTGTCACAAATCTCTCCATTTCTTGCCCGACTTCATCTGACGATTCGAATTCATCGCATGCTTTTTCGAAAAAGTGCCGTCCCTGGACGAAGCCGATGGTCCTTCCCTTCCGGGTGACCATCTTGTGACCCCGTTCCACCAGGTGATAGTGGGGTGACGTGTTTCTGAGCTGATATTCCAGGCTGTCAACGGTCATGCCTTCGACTTCTGATTTCCAGGACTTGCTCAGCTTTCGCTTGTGATTTATCCCGGAATCAGGGCTTTTCTCAAGGGCTTTCTTTTTCAGCACATCGCCCGTCTTCTTGAGGTGCTTTTCAACCTCTTTCGGGTAGCGCTGAGCCGCTTCCAGGATGTCGGAGTTCAGATCTTCCATGCCTTTGATCGTAAAATCAGCCATGGTCAGGGCTCCCATCCGTCTTTTTCTGACTCGGGAGGATCCCCACGGAGCCGTTCCACGCACATCAGTTCCAGGGATTCGTGGAGCATGTCCGGGTCGGCGATCCAGGACACCAGATAATGATGGTCCTTATAGCTGACCCAGCAGCCGTCCGTGATTCCCTTTCGGTAGCGGATGGTGATCTTCACCGTGGCATCGTTCCGGTCGGTTCCGTTTTCTTTATATTGGATGCCCCGCACAGGGGAGATCCAGGCAGAGACATTTTGGAAGAGCACTCTGTCTTGCTGGGTGTCCAGGTCATCCCCTTCCACCACGGTTGGCCGGTAGATGGTCACCTTTCGGTTCAGTAGCCCAGGGTTGCAGATCATTCCGTCCTCACCGCCTTTTCAGGATATGCGTCAGACATCTCAATCAGGTGCAGCATACTCGTGATGCTGTGGTTGTATTCCTGGACGTTAGATTTAGACACCAAACTCCTGTCGGAGTACCAGTGCGCCACCAAGAGCTTTGCACAAGTCAGCATCAGAGGATCGTCGGTGCTTTCTGTCCATTCTTTCCCCGTACTGTTCACGATGTATTCTTTCGCTGAAGTCATCAGGGATTGGATGAGAGAGTCATCGTCAGTCAGATCAGAGTCGACATGGAGATAGTTTTTAAAATCGTTGAGTTCCATTCTCTTCCCTCCTCAAAAGAGGCGGGAGAGGGTTAGGCCCCCGCCTTGTTAATCAGCACCAGACCGTTGGCATCAACGACTTTGCCGTCATACAGGCCTACGGACTGATAGATGCGGTTTCTGGTAGCGTTGTCGATGTAGGACACCAGATCCATGGCATAGGCCACGTTCAGGATGTATTTGCTCATGTCAAAGGCAAATGCGATGGTGTTACCGGCGGATGCAGAGTCCAGAGAAGGCAGGAAGTCGGTAAAGACAACCGGTTTGCCCAGGATCCGTGCTGCAGGAGCGCCGTCGATACCGTAGTTCACGTGGGCGATGGGCTGGCCAGCGGTATCGGTAATCCCGGCAAAGTCCAGGAAGGTGGATTCGTTCATCACCAGCACAGAGCCACTCTTGTAGGCGGAAGGAATGGCCTTCAGAATGCTAATCAGAAATTTGTAATCCGGAGCTTTAGTGGTCAGAGTAGCGGCAGGAGTAGCTTTGGTGATGCCGGTAGGCTTGCCAGTGCCGTCGCCGGAGATGATGGCTTCTTCCAGAGCCAGTGTCATCGCTTTAGATACATCCTGGACCAGGGCCTGCTCGAAAATGGCCATGCTCTTGATTTGAGCCTGGAAGGTCAGGCCGACAGCTGCAGCCAGCTGGTAACCAGCAAACGCCACGGAAGCGGTCTTTTTCCCGTCAGCAGCAATGGCGGCCCCTTCGTCTACCCATTTAGCAGTTGCTTCCAGAGTGGAGGTAGGAACGGTCATACCGGCAGGATAGTTCAGGTGACGAACCAGAGGCAGGATGTTCCCGTATTTCATCATCTTTTCTACGATTTCGTTCAGTACGGGCACGGGGATCACAGCGCCGTTGTTTGCGGTAGTCGCAACAGCCCGGAACATGGGATCCATCTTCCCTTCCAGCACGTAATCCATAAAGGCCTGGCGATATTCAGGCGTGCTGGCGAAGGTTTTCGCATTCACAACAGGGGCCTTTTTCGGAGCACCTACATCAGCCAGGATGTTCCCGGCATAAGCACCGTTGTCCATGGCCCCCGCAATCTGGTTTCTCAGCAGTTCGGCCTGCTGATCTTCCCGGGCCTTCTTCAGTTCAGCGTTCAGGCCTTCCATTTCCTTCTGGATGTTCTTCAGCTGTTCTACGGTGGCAGTCTTGGAGCGTTCCAGCAGTTCAGTCTGCTAGGGAGGTCGCCTCATAGGCAGGAAAGTCAACGGCAGAGACGTCAAAAAGGTTCCGCATGGTCTTGATGTGCCGCACGTGGTTGTCCAGATCATAGTCCACCTCCTGGCTGTAGCCGCCGAAGCTCATTTTGTTGACGTCGCCCCTCTTGATCAGAGCATACAGGTCCTTCCCGGCAGTTGTGGGTGCCAGCTTTGCCCGGATTTTCAAACCATTCTGGTCCGGTGTCACTTGCAACGTGCCGTTTGTGGTCCTTGCCAGGACCATGCCTTCCGGGCTGTGATTGTACCTCAACACCACATTGGACAGGTCAGCACCGGAAAAAGCTCCTCTTTCAATGACTTCTTTGTACTCTGTCCCGTCATCATCGGTCCATAGGACTGTGGGAGAGTCGTAGACAGCAGCATAGCCTTCAATGACCATGTCTTCGTCAGACGGTTTGACGTCAATCTGCCTGATCATCAGTTGGTCCTTGTTCATCTTTCTCACCTCCCTTCTGGGAATCTGCCTGGCTCATCTGATACTGGCTCACGATGTCCGTGTTGGCTACGTTCAGAGTCTGGACACGGTCGTCTCCGTCAGCGATGGGTGGCAGATTCATGATTTCCAAGCTCTGATTGGTGGTCAGGATGCCCAGGGGCCGAAGCTGCCGGATTAGTTCCACTTTTGTATCCGTGCTGGCGTAGGTCAGCCGGTTGGCGTCGAACACAATCTCGTTTCCGGCGGCAATCTCATCCGGAGTGAACAGCTTCCTGGTGAATTCTTGGCTCATCTGGATGGAGAACGGTTCGATGACGGATTCGAAGAATGCGCTCCAGGATGTTTCATCGTAGATGCCCTCAGCGATGGGTTTGGACACGCCAAAGTAGCGATAGATGTTGTCCCGGACGAATTCCAGCTGGGCCGTATCGGCCGCCTTCGGTTCGCTATCCACAGGAGTGAATTCCATAGTGCCATCAGTGACAACCATGCCGCCCTGGGCCGGGTCCTTCAGGTTTTCGTTGAGCATTTTGGCCTTGCTTTTCCAGGCTTCCGTCCCTGCCTGACCGGCAATCTTAGCGATGCCCCGGATCCGCCCAGAATTTTCCACCACATTTTCAAAGCTCTGCCCCAGCTTAGTCAGCAGGGCCATATGAGTCGCCAGATTATCGTCTGTATCGGCGAAAATTTCGCCCTGCTGGAACATACTCCGGAGATGAATCAGATCCGTGTATGGAATCGTCCTGGTGGAATGAGTACCACCATATCGGAACATAATGTAGAGATTTCCATGATCGTCTTCTCGGGCTTCACAGCTCTGGTATTCCATTGGCCACAGGCTGATAACATTTCGCTGTCGGTCTCTCTTGATGTAGGCAAATGCATTCTTGTTTGCCACAGCCTTCGTGGCCAGGTTATACAAGAAGCTGTAGGCATTCATATACGGGTTCGGGCTGAGGGCCAGCAGAGTTTGAAGCTGGCTGTTTTTCGCTGGCTGCTTCTTTCCCTTCTTCATCACTACGTGGTTCGGATGCAGCTTAGCCACATGGGTAGCCACCCTGTCGATGCAGGTCTTGATCAGGATGTCTTTGGAGTAGTCTTCCATAGGGACGAAGACGTTTCTCCAGCCGTTAATCATTTGGAACTGCGTGGTGGTCTTGGGCTCTTTAGTCCCGCCGAACACGGTGTCGAAGGCACTTCTCAGGATTCCTTTCATAGTCTCACCTCCTTCCTAGATTTCGTCCTTGTGGTCAAGATAAACGCAAAACGCATCCAGCAGGCTGCTGTAGCCGTCGATGCGTTTCCTCAGATTTCGATTTTTATAAGGTTTTACGTTGCCCTGTGTGTCCGTGACTGCCTCCGTATTGAGCAAGCACCACAGGAGCACCGGGTTGTAGTTGTACACGATTTTTCGTTTCTTAAACCATGCCTTCGAAAGGTACATCTGTGAAGACAGCCCTTTGAAGTTCTGCTGGACTTTCTCTGTTAGGTCTTTCCCGAAATTCTCTTCCAGGTCTTTGGTCAGGTACTGAGCATTGTAGGCATCGTAGCCTATCTTATAGGCGTACACATTGTACTCTGACTGAAGCTCCTGGAACCAGTTGACGACTTCTTTCTGATCAATCACATTCCCTGGGCAGGTTCTCACCCATCCGTTGCAGATCCAAACATCATATGGCACTTTATCCTTTTCGATGTGCTCCTGAAGAGTGTCTTCTGGGATCCAGTACATCTGATGCACCATCAGCTTGGGTTCATCCGTCTCCGGATCATTTACGGGAAAGGCAGCGGTCGCACATGTGAGGTCAGTGGTCTCGGACAGGTCAACGCCGCCGAAGAAATACATTCCTGAGAGATCATCCAGGTTGAAGGTCGCTTTGTTTTCCACGTCTTCCAGATTAAAAAAGGTATCCCGGGCGTTTTCACGGAAGTTGAACTGCTTCACCAGCAGGTCCCTCATGGTCTTTTCGTCCAGCGTGGCCCGGTTGAATTCCCGCTCCAGCTGCTCTGGGTTCTTACTGACGCCCAGGTTCGGGTTGGCCTTGATCCAGTTGGACGGATCCACGACTTCTTCCTTAGAATCCAGCTCGTAGATGATCGGTAAGGTTGACTCGTCGACATATCTGCCTGTGCTGTAGCCGTCGATAATGCTCATATACTCGCTGTATTTTGTGTCGAAAAGACTGTCCTGCTCGTAATAGCCGCCCGTTGACATGATTACAGTCAAGGGCTGGCTCCGTGCATAGGTGCCGCCTTTTAAGACATCGTACATGTTCCGGTCCTTGATGGCATGGAGTTCATCCAGGAACATCCCGGAGACGTTCAGCCCATCCAGGGAGCCGGAATTCTTTGATAGTGGTACGAATTTCCCACCGTTTTCCTTGCATTCAATCAGATTCACTTTGGGCCGGAGGTATTTTTTTAAGCTGGCGTCATGATTAATCATCGAAATGGCGTATTCCCAGACAACTTTCGCCTGTGATCTGTCCGTCGCTGCCGTATAGATTTCCGGCCCATCTTCTCCGTCAGCCAGCAGCAGATAAAGGGCCATAGCTGCGCCCAGAATGGATTTGGCATTTTTCCGCCCGATAAAAAGAAAAACCTCTCGGTACTGCCGGAGGTTCTGATCATCGACGAAGCCGAACGTCGCTTCCACCAGGGCTTTTTGCCAGAGCTCTAGCTTAAATCGAGGAGTCCCACGCATTTTGGGGATGCAGCAAAACCTTTCAATGAACGTCACTGCCCTGTCAGCTGTTTTTTGGTCAAAATGGTATTTTCCAGGATGATTGATGTTCTTCGTCAAATGTTGATAGACTGCTTTCAGCTTTTTACAGGCCTTGATCTTTCCTGATTGGAGCACATCGTTGTATTCCTCAATTGCGGATGTCATTTGTTCAAGAAAGCTTTCAGCTCATCTGCCCCTTCCTGGCTCGGAGCGATGTCTTCCAGTTTCTTCAGCGTGGCCAGGAGGCCATCCATGGATAGCTTGTATGCTTTGAGGGATGCCGATGCCATCGTACCGGATTGATTCCGTCCGTTTTTATATACGTCGACATACCCTTCTTTCTGGATGATGTGCTCCAGCTCATCCAGAGATGCCAGGAAAAACGCTGCTCTTTTGATGAGGAGAACCGCTTCCGCTTGTCTCGGGGATCCGCTGAATATTTTTTTCAGTTGATTGATATATCGTGTTTGGGCTCCTCGCCTTGTTTTTTCGTCCGCCATCCATTTCGCCTCCTTTCACGTTAATCACACCCCTTCTGGAAACCGCCTGTATCGCACGCAAGAGTGGGGCGCGGGTCGTTTGGCTCTCGCCGAAAAAGTTACCCCCGGGGGGGGATGATGTGGTGCACCTGATGTGCTCCAGGTCTTCCGCATTTATCGCAGATAAAATGTTTCTTTTCTCGAATCAGCCTGGCCAAATCCTTCCACGCTTTTGAATCATAAAACCGTTTTGAAAAATCTCTTGCCATTTTCTTTCCTAAAAAATCCTTTCTAAAAATCCCTCCACGAAAAAAGCCCCTGCAAATGCGAGGGCCGTTTCCGGTACGTTGCTTAGTCTTAGAAAGGAGGTGAACATCATGAGAAACAGGGATGAGGTCGTTTTGTCGGTCCCTCATTCCTAACTTCCACGCATACATCATATCATGTCAAGAGTGTGAAAATCTATGAAAGGTTTTTCCGAACTCCTGAAGCGCCTTTCCGTGTAGGTACAGAACATTCCTGTATCCGTAGCTCATATCCACTGCGATCATTTCCCAGCTTTTTCCCAGCAGGTACCGTTCCTTTAAAACGTACCGGTAGTAGCTGACCCACTTCGATTCGGGCATGGAGTCGATGATTTCCCTGGCCTTGTCCCGTTCTGTCATAAGCTCGCTGAGCTGCCGTGTCAGTTTTTCTTTTACCGCTTCGATGCGGCCCATCACATCGGCCATATCAACGGGTTTCCCGCCATCCACATGATCTTTGGTGGTGTCTATGGCTCTGACCCCGTCCATGCTGGCCTTGAGCTCCAGTAGTTCGTTCTTCGTGGCTTCGACTTCCAGCTTCAGGTTCCGGATCCGGTAAAGATACTCTTTAGGACTCATTGGCCGCCTTCTTTCCCGTTCGGTAGTTAATCAGAAGATCCAGATAGGCACGTGCCTTTTTTAGATCCTCGATGCCATTTTTCTTCTTTTCCCGGAAAATGTACTTTACTACATTTCCCTTGCAGTAGCCATCAAAGCCTTCTTCTCCCCGGCACATAATCCTGATGAGAGTGATGCACTCTTCTCCCTTCCAATTATAGTGATCTGGATGGTCAATGACGTTATTATCAGCTTTATATAAGTCAGTGAAGGTTTTCTGCTGTTTCCATTGTTTCCGGAAGGCTTCACAGGCTTCATGGTTAAAGTTGTCGGCCGGTTCCGCCGGCGAAACGCCTCTGCACATCCAGGCGCCATCTTTGCCGCCATGCCTAAATGACAGTTCACATTCCTTACATGGGTTCATCTTCTTTTCCGCTCCTTTCGCCTCTCATATCGCATCATGCAGGTGTAGCTGCAAAAATGCCTTGTCTTCCCATTCTCCCGGATCTTCCACGGCACCTTCGGACGGAATCCTTCGTAGAACGTTTGGCCGCATTCGTCGCACTTCAAAAATTGCCCCAGAAAGCTGAGCTTATACTCCTTTCCGATCAAAGCTTCATCAGCTCCTTCTTGAGTCCGTCTTCATCCGCTTTCAGGGTTTCCCTGGTAAGGCTCACGCCTCCGATGCCCTTCAGCAGTGCGTCATGGACGGTCTCTTCGCTGGCCCCTGGATGGAGCTTAGCCGCCAGATAGTCGGCTTTGATTTCCAGTGCCTTTGCATGCTTACTGATGGCTTGCAGTCTTTCCTTGATTTCGTTCATGTTGTCAGTCCCCCTCCGAATTGCCCGATGCACAGGCAGAAATTTCGAAAATCAATGGCGTTCGTCCGGGCGCAGTAGACGGCTTTTCCCATCTTCGTTCCGGCGGCGTTCGATTTGAATGCCATGCATTCGTTTCCGTTGTCCGGCGTCTGAGCCTTTTAGTGCTGCCATGCGTAGTAGATTTTCTGGATTTCACCGGCAATCAAAAAGCCGAACCACACGACAGCCAGGATCTGTATGACTTCTTTTACCGTTTGCACGATTTGTCAGCCTCCCTGAAAAAGGCCTTCATAGCCTTTTCGATATGATCGGTCATCCTCTTCAGTCGGACGTCCCCAAATCCGAATTCCGCCCGCAGGGCATCCCGGCAATCGCCGATGCCCAGGTTGTAGATCTGACTGCTGTACTCCAGCAGCCAGAGGCGGAAATCTGGCAGGCTCATAGCCTTAATCTGCTTTAACTGCTGTCGGCTAACACCGGGGATCCTGATTCCCTGTTCCATTATGACAGCGCCTCCTTCATTCGCTCCCATTTCATGCTGTACATGCTCATTTTCATTCCTCCCGATATGGGCAAATAGTCACCTCAAAACATTTCTTTCCAGCACAGCCAGTACAGGTCACAAACGGCCAAAGCCTGTTATACTTCTGGAATTCCTTTGGGCTTGCCCACTGACATCCAGTGCAGCGCTTTTTAATTCTGGCTTCCTGCTTTTTGGGGTCCACGACTTTCATGGCTTCCCTCCCGCTTCCCATTCCCGATAGAGCTGAAACCAGTTATCGGCGCTCATGGTTACCTTCCAGCCAGTCCCGTTTTTCCGATGGAATACAACCGGAATGTGTCCAGTAGTCTTGCCTGCATCCCTGGAAGCCTGGGCCAGGGCATCATCCAGGTTCAGGTGCTCCACCCGTTTGACTTCGATGTGAATGCCCGGTAACCCTACCACATCGGCAGTGCCATCTTCATTGTTTCCACAGTACTGGGCAGAGCGCCTGGCTTCATAGCCCTGGGCCCGGCAGAGCCGGACCACTTCCAGTTCTCCGTTCTTGCCTTTCTTCTTTCCGTTGATCAATGGTTATTCTCCTTTTTTGGCATCTGTTTCCGGATAGTTCATGACTTCCTCAATGGCAGCCAGCACAAATTTGCAGGCTGGTTCATCAAGATGGTGGTCTCCGGACCAATGGTGCCAGTCTTGCAAGCTCCTGCCGACACCTTCGTTGATGAGGTCTCCAAGAATTTCAAAGTCTTTGAAATCGTCCAGGCTAAATTCGCCTTGATCCCATATCTGATCCATGATGTACTCATTGATAAGTTCCTCTGCATCAACCTTGAAATTCTTCTCTCGGATTAGATTGATGTATGCCAATTTGTCCTGGTAGCAATAATCTTCACGAGTCCCGTAGGTGTAATCCCGGAATGAATCACGGATCTTCTGCCGAAATTCATCAGTCACAACGGATTGGGGAGTAATTCTTACTTCTACATCTCTGGGGAAATGCAAAATTTTATCAACCATTTGGCCCTCCTTGTTTTTACGTTAACCATTTTTTGTTCTTCGTTTACGTTTTTTAATTTTGGAAATCACTTTTCAATGTGTCTGCCTGATGGGTAGGAGAGGGACATGTGTGTGGGGAGATTTCATCCCCACACATGTTCCCCTATCCCATCAAGGACACATATAGGAATGGACATGACTATATATATAAACTGTCGTGTCCAGTCGGACAATAATTATTAATTAGTATTATTGTCATTTTCCAGTGATTCTTGATAGCCATTCGGAACTAAATATCCGTTGGCAATAATGTAGTTTCCGGATTCATTAGCATAACGTTTTACTGTTTTAGGTGAAACGCCTAGGTATTCAGCAACATCTTCCAGGTTTGCTTTTCCGTTTTCGTCCACACAGCAGTCAAATGCAGCCGGGAGCATTTCTTTCTTACTCTGCATCTTTTCCTGCCGGGCTTTGACTCCTTCCTTCCGCCCATCTTCCCGGATGGTCTCGATGCTTCCCTCTTCCGCTGCCATGGCTAGCAGGCCACTGGCATCCGGGATGTGGATGGGATACTGGAAGAATACGTTCACCGGCGGGAATTTGGGAAACTCCCGGAGCGTCCCGTCAATCCGCCAGGCGGTAGAAATGTCATCTGGATCCTGGTTCTTCACCCGCAGCTGGATCATATCCAGCATGGCATCCGGATCCCGGGCAAATACCCCGCTGCCGCTGGCCCGGTCCATGGACTTCTTGAAGCCCTGGTTCCCCTTACTGTGGTGGTGACAGTAAATCACGGCACAGCCCAGTTCCGTGCAGATCTTGTCGAACTGATTACAGAAATGGGCCATCTGGTCAGCGCTGTTTTCGTCTCCTGTGATAACCTTGTAGATCGGATCGATGATTACCGCCATGTATTTCTTGTTAGCGGCTCGCATGATCAGCCTGGGAGCCAGTTTATCCATAGGGATTGCCTTGCCCCTCAGGTTCCAGATGTCGATGTTTCCAAGATTATCCGTAGGCAGCTGGAGAGCTCGGTACACGTCCCGGAACCGGTGCAGGCAGCTAGCCCGGTCCAGTTCCAGGTTTACGTACAATACCCGTCCCTGGGCGCAGTCGAAGCTCCCCAGCCATTTGGTGCCGTTGGCGATGGCAATGGTCAGTTCGATCAGGGCAAAGGATTTCCCCGCCTTGCTGGGCCCGGCAATCAGCATCTTGTGCCCCTGTCGGAGTACCCCGCCAATGAGAGGGTCAGCCAGTTCCGGCATATTATCCCAAACATCGGCCAGGTCCTCTGGATTGGGCAGATCATCGTTGACAGTCTCGAACCATTCCTTCCATTCCTCCCAGCTCTGTTTCCCGATATTGGTATCCACCAGGAACTGCTTGTGGTCACCCCGCCAGCAGCCAGGAATCCGGGATAGTCGGGAGGGATTTCGGTTCTGCTGGTCGATTTGGAGCCCGTTCTTCTGGCAGACCTTATAAAGGAACTCCACCCGCTGCCGGTATTCCGCCATGTCTTTGGCATCAATCCGCACCAGGGCATGGAGACTTTTACCGCCGCTGTATACCAGTGTGGCGACAGGCAGCTGGAGAATCCGGATAGCCTCGTTCTGCTTTTCCAAGGAAAGGGAATCCGATTCCACCAGGGCATATTTGAAATCCGTCACATCGTCGTTTTTTACGCCTTTCCCGTCCAGCGGGTTGATCCGGATCCAGACACCGGCGTTGTGGTCATAATCTCCCAGGGCATTGGTGATATCTCCGTTGCATTTCTCCAGGGACTTGATAATTTCTCCGGCCGTCCGGTCCCAGTGGCCTGCATTGGCCGGGATGTATTTTCCGGCCCGTTCGTCCTGCTGGGTGGACTCCGTCACATAACAGATCCGGTCGTTGTAGTCGTAAAGGGTGGATAGGAACTTGATCATTTCCTGTACCGGTTTCCAGCTGCTGCCTGGCTCAAAAAACTTCTTGCCTGTCAGCAGGTTGGAATTTACCAGGACACCTTTGTCCGGATCTTCCGTGATTACATCATCCCATGCTAGCTCTCGGGATTCCTTTTTCTGGCTGTGCCATCCATTGGCTTTGGCCATCTGGGTGATGGTAGCTCCTGTGATGGGGTTCGGGTTCCCCCGAAAGCCCGCCCATTTTCGGGCGCATTCTCCCAGGTGGTAGCGCTGAGGATCGTTCTGACTCCACCCGTCCCAAGCCTCCAGGGGAAAGCCTTCCGCCTGGAGGCCCATCCCCACCTGCAGCCATTCCTCATAGCTGCAGGCAGCAGGGTCGATATAGGGCAGCAGTTCCACAAGATTGATTCTGCTCATGCTTCAATGTCCTTTTCCGGGTTGTAGGTGGCCGGGATGATCCCTTCCGGGATATGCCAGCCGTTTTCACTGATCTGCCCGATCATGCTGCTGGCAGCAGCAAAGCTCCAGGTCCCCACATGGAGGAACCCCTTCCGTTCCAGGAACCGGATCTGTTTCGGTGTGGAAAGATGGAGCCCTTGTCGTTCCTTTAGCCGGTTAATCAGGAGAGACGCCAGCCCGGCATTGGCCACTTCATCTGCAAAGATTCCGTGGTCCTGCAGGTATTCAATCTGCTTCTGGGAGGCAGGTGCCTTTTCCCAGTCAAAAGTGGGGACATAATCGGATAGGTCTTCGGAAGAAATACTGATGGCGAACTGGATGGGATCCACCAGCTTTCGTTTCCGGGTGCGCATCTCCTGTAGCTCCCGGGCCAGGCCCGCTTCCCGCTGGGCTACGATATCGGTGGCAGCCTTTTCTTCCGCTTCTTCCAAGTCGATGGCTTCCCCTGCTGCTTCTTCCAGGTTGGCTGTCATTTTGTCGGCCACTTCCTGTTTCTTGCAGATCAGGGATGCCGGCCGGCACAGATCGTGGCGGGATGTGTTCCACAGGAAATCCAGGAGCAGCAGTTCCCTTTTCCCTGGAAACAGCCGGGTTCCCCTGCCCACACACTGGCAGTACAGTGCCCGGATCTTGGTGGCCCGCAGCATCACCACGCAGTCCACGGCCGGGCAGTCCCAGCCTTCCGTGAGCAGCATGGCGTTGCAGAGCACGTTGTATTTCCCGGCATCGAAATCCGCCAGGATTTCAGCCCGATCCTGGCTATTCCCATTGACTTCTGCTGCCCGAAACCCGTGCCGGTTCAAGATATCCCGGAACTTCTGGGCAGTGGCTACCAGGGGCAGGAATACCACCGTCTTACGGTCCCTGCAGTACTTTTCCATTTCTGTAGCAATCTGTTCCAGGTAGGGGTCCAGTGCATCCCCCAGCTGGCCGGCAGAATAGTCGCCGGCTGATGTTTTCACCCCCTGGATGTCCAGGGTGAGAGGGATGGTCAGAGCCTTGATCTTGCACAAATATCCGTCATGGATGGCCTGGGGCAGGGTATATTCATAGGCCAGGGAATCGAAATATTCCCCCAGGCAGGCCACATTCTGCCGTTCCGGGGTAGCCGTCACTCCCAGGACGTCTGCATCCTGGAAGTGGTTTAGCACCCGTTGGTAGCTTTCTGCCAAAGCGTGATGGGCTTCGTCGATGATGATAGTGCCATACTCATCCGGCCGGAATCGTTTCAGCCGCTGGGGCCGCATGAGAGTCTGGACACTTCCCACCGTAATCCGGTAGAAGCTATCCAGAGATGTTTCCGGCCCTTTCTCTTTGGCACATTGGAGCCCGGTTGCGCTGGCAATCTTATCCTGCGCTTGATTCAGGAGCTCATCCCGATGTGCTAGGATGAGCACTTTCTTTCCTTTGCTGACCATATCTTTTGCTACCGTAGCAAAACAGATGGTTTTTCCCGTACCGGTAGGAAGGACAAGCAGAGTCCGTTTATGCCCGCTGTTCCATTCGTTTTCTACTGCCTGAACAGCTTCCTTCTGATACGGTCTGAGGCTCATAGCCATTTAGAATGTGCCAGCCTGGAAAGAGGCAGTCGCGGGCGCTGCCGGTGTAGGTTGCTTGATGTCCTTGGGATCGATGAAGTACTTGATGTCGTTGTATTCCTTGTCGTTATAGGTTCGGGGCTTCACATGGCACATCCCTGTGGAGCCAGGGACGGCCTGCCAGTTCATCCGCAGCGGTTCCCCGTGCTTTTTCTGTCCAATGGCCAGAAAGAAGGATGCTAGAGCCCATTCCTGTGTGCTGTGCAGATAAAGATTGAATGGGATCTCTACTACTGGTTCTTCATCTTCCGGATTTTCGTAAATCCATACTTTTAACTGAGCTTTCCAGCAGGCCGGGATCTTGCTTCCGGGTTTCGGATTGTACCGTTGCTTATCAAAGCCGGCAATGATGAACCGATAGTCTCCTTCCGGCAAAATAATACGGGGTCTGCTGCCGCCTTCCGCAGTAATCGTAGAATTCCAGTCCAGTTCGTGTTCCTGATTTTGATTTACAATAGTTCCCATTTCTTCAAAAGCCATTTTTCATTCCTCCTGTTATTGATTGTTCTGGTCGATAAACGCTTTGATCTGTGGCCATGCTCCCAGGAGGACGCCTTCCAGGAATTCCTGGTCATAATCCATGATGCTCATGTCTTCCGGATAGTAGCCACGGGCTGCCACTGCCTTCCGAACCTTGTCTTCCGTGTTTTTTTCCGTCTTCAGCAGGTCGAACACCTTGCGGATTGTGGCCTGCTTCGGGTCCGCGGCCATGACTTCTTCGGCCGTGACTGCCGGAGGCTGCTGCGGTTTGGCAACTTTTGGCGGTTCCTGCTGCGGTTCCGCAGCAGGGTCAGGAGCCTCCTGGATACCGACTCCTGGGATGAACCGGGCAATGCTTTCGTATTCGAAAGGCATTTCCATGGGTAGTCCCCAGCGGTTCTTGGCGTCCCAGGTGCTGGCATGCTGGGTGTACATAACCCGTTTGCCCCCTACCCCTTTCTTTTTACCGTTGTCATCTGCCACCACTACCGTCTTGTAGTTGATGAACAGCAGTGCATCCGCCCATTCCTTGACGATGGCAGCCGTCTGGGCCGTGGTCTTCTTGTTCAGCTTCAATTCCCACCGGTCGTAGGCTCCCATTTCGTCCGGCTGTTCGAATTTTCGAATCTGGGCATGGGCGTTCAGCACCACATTGATGCCAGCTTTCACGCTCAGGTTCAGGGCTTCTAGCAGTTTGGCGAATTCTTCCAGCAGCTTCACGTACCCGCTGCCGTAGCCGAAATCTTCGATGCTGCCCTTTTTATTGACGGCGCATACATGCTGGATGCAAAGCTTTTCAGCCCAGTCGGCGGTATCTACAACCACCGTCTTGCAGGGCCGCTCCCGGTTGATCTGGCTGATCAGGGACAGCAGCATCTCCCAGCTGTTGATGCCCTGGATCCTTTTTACGTCCAGCTGACTGGTGCTGTCCTCGATGTCCAGGAACAGCGGGTCCGGGAAGTGGCTGGCAAAGGTGCTTTTTCCGATGCCTTCCGGACCGTAAACCACAACCTTCTGAGGCCGTTTCAGTACGCCACTGGTAATCTCCATTATGAATTCCTCCTTAAAACGCTCCTGCCGTGAATTTCGGCTTGCTGGGGGCAATCCCATCGGTCGTCCCCTTGACCATTCCGTCTTCGATGATGATGCTGCATTCGGCTCCCGTGGATACCCGGGTGGCGATGACCTGGAGCCCCTGGTCCTTCAGCCATGTCCCGAATTCCTGGAGGGTATCCAAATCCATCTGTTCCAGCTTATCCATCAAGACAAAGCCGCATTCCGGGTTCAGCTTCCGGACGATGGCTGTGGCCACCTTCAGCTGTTCTGCTCCGCTCATGCCGTCCCAGGGAACGCTGTTGTAGATCAGCTTGCCTTCTTCCACCGAAAGCCCCGGCAGGGGGAGATCTGCTCCATCCAGCAGGGCCTGTTTTTTGTTCCTCACTTCATCCAGGACATCTGTAAGCTGGTTGTATTTCAGGCTGTAGCTGTCGGCTTCTTCTTCTGCCTTTTTCTTGTCTTCATTGATCCGAATTTTCTGGTTGATTTCTTCAATGTCGGCAATGTTCTTTTCCAGTTCAGCGGTGCTTTCATCCTGGAGATCTTCAGCTGCTTTCCGAGCAGCCAGGCAGTCCTGTTCAGCCTGTTTCAGAGCTGCTTTGGCCTTGTCGAAGGCAATCTGGGCTTCTGCCAGGATCCTGTTGTAATACTCTTCGTTTTCCCGTTTCCGCTGGTTCTCTCCGTTCTTGGCCAGGATGGCTTGCTGCTGTTTGATCAAATCGCTGGCACTGATGGGAGTTTCCGGCAGGTTCGGGTAACTGGGCATGTTTTTGGCTGCCTTTTCTTTCATATCCCGGTACCGGCCGATTTCCGTCCGCTGGAAGTACAGCTTCTTTTCCTTCTCTTCCAGGGCGGTCAGCTGGTCCCCTACTCCGAACCAAGGCCCCTTCCCTTGCAGGGACGGATGGTTTGTAGCGATCCCCGCCAAGCCCCCAAGCGATGGCATCAAGGACGCTTGTTTTTCCCTGCCCGTTCTTTCCTCCAATGATGGTAAGCCCATTGGGACTTGGCTCCAACCTGACGGCCTTGATCCGTTTGACGTTTTCAAGTTCCAAAGCATTAATTTTCATTTTCTTACCTCCTGTGATAGAATGGAGGTGAATCCTGTGGAAAGATTCACCCTATGGCCCTGTCATCACTGCAATGGTGACGGGGCTTTATTGTTCATTTTCATGCATCCATGAATATCTGAACCTTTCACATTCGCCAGGTGAATCACAGAAACAGGCAACATCGCAGAAGGCTTCGCGGCCATCTACATAGTAGTCCCCATCTCTAAACCTAAAAACAGCAGAAAGCTGATTGACTCTTCCAATGGAACCATCCCATTTCTCTTAAATTTTCATTAAAATACTAAAATCATTTCACTAATTTCTTGTCAAAAAGTGGAGATTTTGACAAGTCACCCTTCTGTAGATTTTCCCACGCTTGGTCAACATCCCATTCTTGCGGGAGTTCATCTATCAGCATACACTCTGGGAAAAAGCCCGAATCTGGGATAGCAAAAGGACATTCCGCGCAATCCATATGGAAGCAAAAATCTGCCAATTTATCAGCAATGCTGATTGCCTGTTTTTTATCAATCATCATCTTCCACCCTTTCTCACTCTAACCTTAATCTTTTGACCAGGCTGCAATGCCCCTGGCTCTTTGATTCCATTGTCTTCCCTGACTCTCATGATGATTGTCTGGATATCCTCGTATCCGCTGTACCTCTCGCAGAGGGACCAGAGGCTGTCTCCCGTGTAAACAACATGCTCAAATGTGAGATAATCCGACGGTTCGGGTTTGGTCCGTTCGCCCCAGATCGCACCAGCTGTGAGGACACCGGCGGCGATGAGTGCTGCTGCGATAAGGGCCGCCTTCTTTCTCGTTCTCATGGTTCGTTCTCCCTCCTTAATCCTTCCCAAATTGTCGTTGCTGCTCTTCGGAGCAGCTCCTCCAGAGTCTTAATTCTGACGTCCTTGCGTGCCAGCTCCTGCTGCAGCTCTTTCATTTTTTGCGGCGTGTAAAAGTAGGTGTCAACGCCGATAAGGTCCATCACATCCTTGGCTGCAAACCGCACGCCTGGGAGCTTGGTGAGCTGTGGCAGTGTTCCGCGGTCTCTAAGGTTGTAGATGGTTGACAGTGACACGTTTAGCACTTCAGCGGCTTCCTGCGCTGTCATGACCTGCGGGACAAGCCTAGGTGTCGGGGGATCCGCGCCGCGGGAAAATTCTGCTTTCATAGGGATTACCTCCTTGTATCGGTCAGGAATTTATTGACAAAATACTGCTGCCCCTTCCCCGTGATTTTCGGCGTCTTGGTGATGATGTTGACGCCTGATCCATTCACATAGGACCCCTCTTTGATCTCAAAGAGTCCAAGTTCCATGGCCCGCTGGGTCGGCATATTGTAATCCGTCCCTTTGCGGCGAATCAGATAGCCGTTCTCCCTTAACCAGTCGAAGAATCTCTTTTGCCCGATTTCAACACCATTGCCACGGAGGATCTTCGCCATCTCGCCTACAAGGATGCTAGTATGACTAGCTGAAACCGCATCGGCGAAAATGGTCTTCGGTCGGTCCATTTCAATTTGCTTTTCTGCAGCAAGTCGCTTTTCTTTCTCTTCCTTCAGCTGAGTTGCCAGCTGAAGGAAGAAGTCGGGGCTGGTCAATGCCTTTTCAAGGGTATCCTCGGTCATATAGGCACCGTGTTTCCGGATAGCGGGGATGACTTCGTGGGTGATCCACCGCTTGAACTCTTTGGCTGACGGCAACTTACTGGATAGAACCAGGCTGTAGAGTCCTGATTCATTGATGATGATTGCTTTGCTTTTGTAATTTGAACCACTCCCCTGAATCAGGGTACTGGTTTTGTCTTCTTCATCCACATGGTTTGCAATGGCATTTTCAGGCTTTGCATACCCGAGTATTTCAGCAACGTCCTTGCCAACAAACCAAGGCTCATTGTTGATAGCCAGTGTTCTGATGCGGCCGAAACTTTTATTTTGAAAAATTTCTAGTTTTTTCATTTAAAAATGCTCCTTATTTTGCTCACTTTAAGTGAGATTTTGAGTCAAAAAAAAGTCAGACGATATGCCAAAGTGCTTTATCAGCAGTACTTTTATGGCATCTCTGGGCATTCGTTCGCCCTGCTCGTACATGTAAATAGTTGACTCGCTGACTCCTATTTTCTTGCCTAAATCACTCACGGACTCTCCACGCTGTTCCCGTAACTCGCGGAGCTTTTTCCCCATGGTTTTACGGTCAATAGACACCATACTTCTCACCTCCGTTCTCACTTTCAGTGTAATTATATCACTTTAAGTGTATATGTCAACACTGTACTGTGAAATCCTTCTTGAATTTATTACACGAAAAGTGTAGTATTAAGATGTGGAAACGAAAGGGGATGAAGAAATGCCTGAGTTCAAAGATAGATTAAAGCAAATGAGACAGTCTGCTGGTTTAACACAAAGTGAGTTAGCAGAAAAATTGGGAGTATCTACCAGTACAGTCTCTATGTATGAAGTCGGTAGCAGAAAACCCAGCTTTGAGATTTTAGAGCAGCTTGCAGACTTTTTTAACGTAGATACAGACTATCTAATGGGAAAGGCTTCTCGAAGCGTTTACTACCTTGATCCAGAAACGGCCCGTCTAGCTCAGGAACTCAAAGATAATCCTGGACAGCGGATTCTTTTTGATGCATCCAGAAATCTGACGCCTGAAGATATAAAAGTTGTTATGACAGTAATCAAAGGCCTTAAAGCAAAGGAAGGACTTGATGAATGACAATAATTTTGACTTACCAACCATTGCCCTCCCATGTCCCGGCTCTTGTCCACGCAAATTGCGATGATAGCTATACCATCATCGTGAACAACAACCTTTCTGATGCCAGCAAAAAGGACGCCATCAGGCATGAAGTCTGTCATATCATGGGGAACGATTTTTTCAAGGAAGATATTGACTCCATCGAAACATCTTGTCATCAGCATAGCGTTGACTGTGAAGTTGGGGAAGATTTGGATTTTTACATCAAGTAGGAGGTTGTAACATGAACAAGAAAATTATTGCTGTCGCTGCGGTAGGGATTATTGCCATTGGAGTTTATGCGAACTCCCCGTTCGGCGAAAAGGTTGTCTTTGACAACAATCCTATCGTCCAGACAATGCAGCTTAAGCAACAAAATCAGCTTGATGGCGTTCTGTCTGCTCTCAAAGAAACCGGCATTAATCCGGATGACATTAAGTCCTGGAAGCCAACAGGTAACACCAATCAGTTGGGTAGGACAGAATACGTCTTTTCAACAGACGGGAAAAAGTTTAATTACCATTTGTGGATGAACAAAAATCTATCCGTTTTCTCAATCACCTATTCTGGATCTGTTCTTTATAAAGATGGAAAATTGATAGAAACCATTACCGACAATAAACCGTCCGAAAAAGAGATGCAACATATGCAAACGCAGGCAGAAAAAGTTGTTAAAAGAAGTTTAAAAGCGCCAGACTCTGCGAAGTTTAGCGAATTTAAATTCATGAAGCAGCATGGTATTGGTACTGTTTCTGGTGTCGTGAATGCTAAAAATAGTTTTGGCGCTCTTATCCGTACTCCGTTTAATTTTTCCTTTGATTTTAAAAATCAAAATGGGGCTATGATTCGCGGGTCCATCAACGGTGAAGAGTTAGTTAAAGATTAAAATAAAAAATCCAGTGACACCGCCATGTCACTGGATCTAAGTGCAATCCCCATCTCAAATCGGAGGCTGCAAAAACATTATAACATTTTCAGCCTCCCTCCGCCACAGAAGGAGGTCTTTTTAATGGAATATACTTTTTCGTATCGCGAAAAAAATGGCGGCGTCTGCTTAATTCTCTCCTACAAAGTCGGCACCAAATGGCGTCAAAAGACAAAGCAGGGTTTTAAGAATCAAAGAGAGGCACGACGCTATCAGGACGAGCTTCTAGCCCAGGTCAAGGAATTGGAAGGGCTGACGGACGACGCTACCCTTATAAATATTACACTTCAACAATTTTTACCCATCTTTATGCGTGACAAAAAGGAATTTTTAGCTCCAAATACATTGAAGAATTACGCCCTGGCCTTGAAAAAAATGGGAAATCTTGCCACTGTGCCAATTAGGGATATTACCACGGCAAATCTTACCAACGCTTTGATGCAGATTGAAGGGAAGGCCAGTTCTAAGAGGGCTCATCTACGCTGCATCTCGCCGGTGCTTGAGCATGCAAAGGAGATATACAAGATTATCCCCTCTAATCCTGCTAAAGGAATTAAACTCCCACAATCAAAGAATCCTACTATCCTGCGTGCCTTCACGAAGGAAGAACTTTCCAAGCTCCAAGATATTGTTGAATTTAATCCGATTTATAGTTTGGTCATTACCTTGGCCGCTAACACAGGTATGCGGTTCGGTGAAATTTATGGGCTACCCTGGAATGCCATCGACTGGTTTAAAAAGACCATTACCATCACCCAGCAATACACGCTCATTGGTCAAAATAGCTACGGTATTGGTCCATGCAAAACGCGAAACAGCCACCGAACCATTCCAGCTTCTCCGCTTGTCCTGCAGAAACTAAAAAAGTGGCGTGACACACGCCCAATGGAGATTACAGGAACTGTTTTCCCAATTGATAAAGGGCACTCTGTTCAGACTGAACTGAATCGTGTGATTGGTCGCAACTTTCCCGGTAGGTCCATCCATGCGTTACGCCACACCTTTGCCACTCTCCTGTTGTCCAGGACGGGAGATATTAACCTTGTCGCTCATGTCTTAGGGGACACTGTGGCCACCGTTTGCAAGGTTTACGTCAATTACACGGACGACATCAATAAGGTTGCAGCTAAAGCCATTGAATCTCTATACTAAATTATTTTTGCCGTATTTCTGCCGTCACATTAAAAAAGCCCGTATCCACAAGGGATACGGGCCATTTCGTTATTATTTGCCGAAATAACGAGCCAGCAGGGCGTCGAAGGAACGGCCATGACGAGCTTCGTCTTTGCACATTTCATGAACAGTATCATGGATGGCATCGTAGCCAAGCTGTTTAGCCAAGGTAGCCAGTTCTTTCTTTCCTTTGCAGGCACCCTGTTCAGCAGCAGCTCTCATTTCGAGGTTCTTCTTGGTGCTGTCGGAAAGAACTTCGCCCAGCATTTCTGCAAACTTGGAAGCATGTTCAGCTTCTTCATGAGCAGCCTTTTCGTAATATAGACCAACTTCAGGATAGCCTTCACGGAAAGCAACGCGGCTCATTGCAAGGTACATACCAACTTCGGAGCATTCACCAGTGAAGTTTTGACGCAGGCCTTCGATGACTCTTTCATCTACGCCTTTGGCTACGCCAAGAACATGTTCATCGGCATATTCTTTTTTGCCTTCACCCATAACGGTGAACTTATCTTTCGGAGCACCGCACTGAGGGCACTTTTCAGGAGCTTCTTCCCCTTCATAAACATAACCACAGACGGAACAAATGAATTTTTTCATAGTAAAAACCTCCCCTTGAAATTGGCTTCTTCCATTTTTGGAAGAAGTATTTATTAATAATTATTTTTGCTTACATCCTTATTATAGCATCGAACTTATAAAATGCAAGCCCTTTTTACTTATTTTTTAAGAATTTTTATTTCTTCCGCCCTTCGTCCGCACCTTATAGGGACAGTCCTGTCGTTGGATCAAGACCAAGGGCAATATTCATGCTCTCCAAGGCCGCTCCGCTGGCACCTTTCCCGAGATTGTCAAACTGAGCCGATACAGTGATCCGGTCCATGTTCCCACAAATATAAAGACGCATGGAATCCTTTCCTGAAAGGGTATTTGATCCAAGCATGACTGGATTCTCCTCTTCTCCGGCTACGGAGATAAAAGGAGAAGGGCCAAAAAATTCCCGATAGCCTTGACGGATATCCTCCAGCCGCTGATGGTCCCTATTTTCGATGCCCACGGTGACCAACATGCCCGAATAATACGGTGCCACAATGGGAAGGAAGATGGGAAGCGAAGCAAGGCCCGTATACTTCTTGATCTCCGGTAAATGTTTATGGGTTTGCCCCAAGGCATAGATACGGGGGGCATCGACCTCATGATCATGCGGCCCTTCGTATTCAGCAATCATCTTTTTCCCACCGCCGGAATAACCGGTCAAGGAGGTAATGGTCAGGGTCCTACTAGGTGAGACAAGGCCCATCTGGACCAGCGGCGCGATAACGGCAATGGACCCGCTGGCGTGACAGCCGGGAACGCTGATGCGGCTGCCATTTCGGATCTTTTCCAGAAAGGAAATCCCAAGTTCCGGAAATCCATAGGCCCACCGATCATCACAGCGAAAAGCGGTCGATGTATCAATGATCTTTGTATCTACATCTTTGACGGTTTCTACCAGTTCGCGGCTTGCCGCGTCAGGAAGACAAAGAAAGGCGACATCCGCCTCAGCGACTTTTTGGGCCCGGGCAGGAAGGGATTTTCTCTCCTCTTCAGAAATTGTAAGGAGTTCAATATCTTTCCGTTCCATGAGCCGATCTTTCAGACGAAGTCCTGTGGTTCCTTGGGAACCATCAATAAATACCTTGATCATACGTTGTTTCTTCCCCTCATTGATAGTTTTTTTGGGGAAGACCGACGGTTTAGTCGCTCTTCCCTGTTATTCCATTATATCATCTTTAGTTTGATAAATCGCTTTCTTTTGGGAAGAAACTGTGAAGATTCAAGAAACCGCAGAAATAAAATGGATCTGTGAAGAAATGAAGTTCTCATTTTTCACAGATCCCTGCAGGATGATAGAATCAGACCTTTTTTACGAACAAAGCCCTCATGGCATTCATGACGGCCATGATAAGGACGCCTGTATCGGCAAAAATGGCCATCCACACATTGGCCAGGCCCAACGCCCCCAAGATAAGGACAATCACCTTGATCCCGATGGCAAAATAAATATTTTGGTGGACAATGGACACGCATTTTTTAGAGATGCGAATGGCTTTCCCGATTTTCAAAGGATCATCATCCATCAAAACGACATCGGCAGCTTCGATGGCTGCATCGGACCCCATAGCCCCCATGGCAATCCCTACATCGGCTAGGGAAAGGACAGGCGCGTCATTGATGCCATCACCCACGAAAAGGACCTTTTCATTGCCATTTTTCTGCTGGGTAATCTTTTCCAGGAGTGTGACTTTATCTTCAGGTAAAAGTTCACTGTAGACACGCGAAATCCCCAGCTCCTGAGCGACCTTTTCCGCAACCTGTTTCGCATCACCAGTGAGCATAACCGTAGCGATGCCTTGTTTTTTCAGCTCGTCAATGGCCCTTATGGAATGCGGTTTCACGACATCAGCAATCAGGATGTGCCCTGCATATGTCCCATCAACGGCCATATGGACGAGAGTTCCCACTTGATGGCAGGGAAGATAGGAAATCCCCGCTTCTTCCATGAGCTTGGCATTGCCGCACAGTATGCTGCGTCCGTCAACGGTGGCCTGAATACCGCGGCCGCTCAGTTCTTTAATTTCCGTGACACGGCTGCGGTCCAGCGGTTTCCCGTAGGCTTTTTGAAGGCTTTTACTGATGGGATGGCTGGATGCATTTTCAGCAAGGGCGGCCCATTCAAGAAGGATATGGTCTTCAACAGGTGAATGATGGATGCCAACCACTTCAAAAACACCCTTGGTCAGGGTCCCTGTCTTATCCATGACAACTGTGGCCGCCTGTGACAAGGTTTCCATATAGTTGGACCCTTTAATCAAAATGCCTTCGTGGCTTGCTCCGCCAATCCCGGCAAAGAATGTCAAAGGAACACTGAGCACCAAGGCACAGGGACAGCTGATGACAAGAAATGTCAGGCTCCGGTAAATCCAGCTTGACCACAAAGGTTCAAGGCCCATGAAGATCCGCACAAAGGGCGGAATAAGGGAAAGGGCCAAGGCACTGCAACAAACAATAGGCGTGTAATAGCGAGCGAATTTGGAGATGAAGTTTTCTGACTTAGATTTACGGCTTCCTGCATCTTCAACAAGTTCGAGGATCTTGCTGACCGTGGAATCACAGAATTCCTTTGACGTGCATATTTTAAGCACACCTTGCTGATTGATGGACCCGCTGACAACGGCCATCCCCGGTTCTACATCAAGAGGCAGGCTTTCTCCCGTAAGGGCGGCCGTATTAAGGGTAGAATGACCGCTTACGACCGTACCGTCAATCGGCACTTTTTCACCAGGCTGTACGACAATGAGGGTTCCTACGGCCACATCATCGGGATCGATGCGGATCAATTTCCCGTTTTCTTCAACATTAGCGTAATCAGGACGGATATCCATAAGTTCGCTGATGTTGCGGCGGCTCTTATCGACCGCATAGTCTTCAAATAGTTCCCCAACTTGATAAAAGAGCATAACAGCAATGGCTTCCGTGTATTCCCCATTTTGGAAGAATCCGAGGAAAAAAGCCCCTAAACTGGCAACGGCCATAAGAAAGTTTTCATCAAAAACCTGGCCGCGGCGAATATTTTTCCAAGCCTTGATCAGGATATTCCAGGAAATGACGGCGTAAGCCGCAAAATAAGGCAAGGATTCCCACAGCCTTGTCACGAGGGATTCGCCCGGTTTCATCGGGCCAGCATCCATAAAAAGATGAGCACCCGCCGTCAAGAGCGCGGCCGTAACGATGCGGATCAGGCTTTCTTTTTGTTCTGCTTCCATGATCTCTCCTTCTTGATTAAGTCAAATTTTAATTAAAAAGCAATCAGATCAGGACCTGAGCCTCTGCATCGACTTTTTCGCAGCGTTCCTTGACGGCTTTCATAACGGTTCCCGCATCCGCTCCCGGTTCAAATTCAATGGCCATCTTTTGGGTCATAAAATTAACAGCGGCCGTCTTGACGCCTGGAGTTTCCTGAGCGAGGCCCTCCATCTTGGCTGCACAGTTGGCACAGTCGACAACGATTGCATAACGTTTTTTCATCCAACTCACCTCACGATGTATTTTAATTAAATATTTATTTAATCGTTTAACTATGTTATACCCATTTTGATTGGGTTTGTCAAGAGGATTCAGATGAATATGAAGCAAGGGGTTCATGGCCCAACCAGCACCTTTTCTATTTACTTGGATTAGAAATTGTGCCGATTCGATACAGTTACGTGTCATCATTGGCTTTAAAAGATTGATTTTATGGCAATGAGGTCATGGCACATAGTAAAATGATGCGATACACAATTTCAAGATAATCTCGCCCGAAAAAAGCTGTCGGCGGTCGAGCCACCGCTTGGAATGATTTCGTTTGTAGAAGAAGCATGATTCCCTGGGTCCTATATCGGTCAATCTTAAAATGACGGAACATGGTGCAGCAGGTTCTCGATCCATCATCATGAAGTAGGCCACAAACTGAACGTCAGCACTGGTTCGGATCGGCACTCTTAGTTTGCAGTTGAACTTATTAACGGGCTACTCTTTTGATATGGCTGATGCTTCCTCTCAAAATAACGCAAGCAAAACACAAAAGGACATGCGGGTTTCATTGTGCACAAAAACAGTTTTCGCAATTTTGCAGCCGCAAGGAATTGTTACTGCACGCCCATAAAGGACAAAAATGCCTCAAGCTGGATCCATATACAAGTTCAGCTTGAGGCGTCTTTTATTTTTCGTTGCGTTCCGTAATACCCCGTGTTCTCTTTTGAAGAAAGGGCTCGTACCTTACCTGGGCTGGAGTGATTTACGCTCCGAAGATAATCTGAAATCCTTGATAAACAACAAAGGTCACCACCCATGCCGTCACGAGCTGAAACACCGCTTCACCAAGGGTCCAGGCCCAGCTTCCTGATTCTTTCCTGATAGTCGCAAGGGCTGCCACACAGGGGACATAAAGCAGGCAAAAGACCATGAGGCACAAGGCATTAATGGAAGTAAAACCAATGCTTTCAAGAGCCTGCTGAAACCGGTCCATGCCCTCTCCGCTTGTTGCATTGGTGATTCCAAAAAGAACGGCACAGCTTGATACAACCACTTCTTTTGCTGAAATTCCTGCAAGAAGGGCCACCGTAATCTGCCAAAATCCCAGTCCAATAGGAGCAAAAAGAGGCACCAGGGAGTGTCCTAAGAGAGCTCCCAGACTTTGTGTCGGATCTTCCGTATACCCTTGGGGTCCAAAGTTCAAGAGCCCCCAGATCACGATTGTCCCTAAGAAGATGATAGTTCCTGCTTTTTGCAGGTAGCCTTTGACTTTATCTGAAACATAGATGCCAACTGTACGCATATCCGGCATTTTATATTCAGGAAGCTCAATGAGGAGGTAATCCTCCTTGTCCAGATGACGGGCAACATCGGTCCAATGGATCAAGAGGGAAACGCCAATGGCAACAAAAATGCCAATGATGTACATGGAATAAGCAGCCACCATCGCATATTCATTGAAGAAGATTTCCGAAAAGAGAATATAGATGGTCAGGCGAGCGTTGCAGCTCATGAACGGAGTAACGAGCATGACCTTGTAGCGGTCCCGTTTATTTTCAAGACCTCGGGATGCCATAATGGCAGGCACGGTACATCCGAAACCAACGAGCATAGGGATAAAGGCACGGCCCGATAACCCAACCTTTCCCATGATATTTTCCATGACATAAGCAACGCGGGCCATATAGCCACTGTCCTCCAAAAAACCCAGGCTCAGAAAAAGAATCAGGATATTGGGAAGAAACGTGATGATGGTTCCCACCCCCGCAAGGGCCCCATCAAGGATCAGGGACTGCAGGGGCTTTGCGACCAACTGGGCCGACATGGCGGCAGCCATAAAATCTGTGAGGGCAGAAATACCGTCTTCAAGAAATCCGCTTAAAAAGTCCCCCACCGTGAAGGTAAGGAAAAAAATGAAGGCCATGATGAGAAGAAAAATAGGAATGCCCCATGTCTTATCCGTAAAGATTCGGTCCAGACGATCGGTGAATTCATCCCTTTTTTCCTTGTGGATGACCACTTCCCGAATGATTTCTTCAATAAAGTCATACTTTTGCCGAATGATATCGATTTCATAGCTCCGGTCCAGCACGTCGGGCAAGTTCACAGGAAGCTTTTCCATCACTTCCTTATCGCGCTCCAAAAGTTTGATGGAGGCCCAGCGGCGATTGGGAACATCCGTATAATGAGTTTCAAGAAAAGCGGAAATCTGGTCGATTCGGTCTTCGATATCATCGGAATAGACCATGGCATATTCCTGATGATTGAGTTCATGGGTACTGGGTTGATCATGGTCGTGAATCAAGGGATCGGTCGTATTCACGTCCTTATGGTGAGCCGCGGCGTGAATGAGCACTTCAAGGCCCCGTCGCTTTCTAGCTGATACGGGAATGACCGGGATGCCGAGCATTTCTGGCAGCCGGTGCAGGTCAATCTCCAGCCCACGTTTTTCTACAATATCCATCATGTTAAGGGCCATGACCACCGGCTTACCCAGTTCAAGGAGCTGAAGCGTCAGATAGAGACTGCGTTCAAGGGCCGATGCGTCAACTACGTTGATGACGACATCCACCTCATCACTGAGGATGAATTTCCGGGAAACAATTTCTTCCATGGTGTAACTTGTGAGACTGTAGGTCCCGGGCAGATCGACAAGACGGATATTCATGTTGTGGTGGCGGATGGCACCCTCTACTTTTTCCACAGTCACGCCCGGCCAGTTCGCGACTTTAAGATTGGCGCCTGTATAGGCGTTGAACAAGGTCGTCTTCCCGCAGTTCGGGTTCCCAATGAAGCCAATGGTGAGATTTGTCTTTGCGTCAGCCATGATAGACCTCCCTTGTCACGTCGACATTGCGTGTCAGGTTGTAGCCCATGGCAAATCGGGTGCCCCGGACGGTCACAATCATGACGCCCTTTCCTTTACGGTCCACAACATCGACCGTTGTCCCCGGCGTCATCCCAAGGGCAAGGAGACGGCGTTCAATTTCAAAAGGCAAATGGAAAGCATCGATCATGGCGGTCTCCCCTTTGCCAAGTTCATTTAGTTTCATATCTCTGACTCCCCCAATTTAACAGCTCTTCCTATTCTAATTTGTTCTACTCATCTTGTCCACTTTATTGAGGAAAAAGACGAAGGAAAATTGCAGATTCTTTCTCGTTGCCTCTTTTCCCCCAACCGATATATACTATATGAAGAAAGGAATTTGCGTTCGAAAGGAGGCCCGGTCATGATCCTCAATACAGGCAACCGCACGGATATACCCGCTTTTTATACCCCTTGGTTCATGAACCGAGTAAAAAGCGGTGAAGTCCTAGTCCGCAGTCCTTATGCGGAAAATCAGGTCACGCGCTATCGTCTCGACCCCAGTGTCGTTGACCTCCTTGTTTTTTGTACGAAGAACCCCTATCCCATCCTGCCCCATCTAAAATCGCTGAGCATCTTTGATACCTTTTGGCATGTGACGATTACGCCCTATGGCAGGGACATCGAACCCAACGTGCCTAGCAAAAGGGACATTCTTTCGGCGTTCCAGTACCTGTCCCATCAGATAGGCGCAAATCGCATCGTCTGGCGTTACGACCCCATTCTCATCAATCATACCTACACGACGGCATACCATATCGAAGCCTTTCGCTCCATGGCAGAAACGCTTCAAGGCTATACACACCAAGTGGTCATTAGCTTCATCGATCTTTATGAAAAAACAAAGCGCAACTTTCCAGAAGCCCGTCCCGTCAGCGCCCATGACCAGGTGCTCCTCGTCAATGCCTTTTCGGAAATTGCCAAAAAGACAGGGCTCGCCATCCATCTGTGCTGTGAATCGGCCATCTTGGAGCGGGACAATGTCGATGCGAATGGCTGTCTGTCCCAGGCTGTCCTCGAAGAAGCTCTTGGTGAAAAACTTTCCGTACCACGCCGCAAAGCACCGCGGGAAGGCTGTACCTGTCTTCTTGGAGCCGATATCGGCGCTTATAATACATGCTCTCATTTCTGCCGCTATTGCTATGCCAATTACGATGAAGCCCTGGTGAGGAAAAACTACCAGCGCCACGACCCTGCGTCAGCCCTTCTCATCGGGCATCTTGAACAGGGGGATATCATCAAGGACGCCCAGCAAAAAAGCTGGAAGAGTCCTGAAATTTCATTATTCTAAGGAGGATTACACCCATGCTTGAAGTTGGAACAAAAGCACCTGATTTTACCCTGCAGAACCAAGAAGGAAAGGAAGTCTCCCTATCAGACTTCAAAGGGAAGAAAGTCATCCTCTACTTCTATCCGAAAGACTTGACAAGCGGCTGCACGAAACAAGCCTGCGGCTTTAAAGAACGCTACCCTCTCATTACGGAAAAAGGCGCCGTTGTGATCGGTATCAGTAAGGACAGCGTCAAAAAGCACGAGGAATTTGTGACGACCTACGCCCTTCCCTTTACGCTTCTTTCCGATCCAGAACATAAGGTCCAGGAACTTTATGACGTATGGAAGGAAAAGAGCCTGTACGGGCGGAAATACATGGGCACGGAACGCTCAACCTACCTCATTGATGAAGAAGGCACCATTGTAAAGGCGCTGCAGAAAGTACAGCCGGCTAAGAATCCCGAGCAGATGGTAAAGGTTTTAGGATGATTGTACTCAAAGCAAAAATCGCTCCGATTCTGCATCATGACATACCTCCATTGCTTAATCCATATTTTATGGATGCAATGGAGGAAAAGATTGGAAGGCAAAGGCCCATAACACACGGTGCCAAACCGCCATTTTCATCTACCATCCACTCCCGTAAGCAAGCATATTTGTTACAATCCTGCTAAGAAAATCTATTCGAAACTTCGTCGTACACGAAAACGATTCCGCTGCTTTTTATATCCGCCTGATACTATGCGGATGTAAGGGATAAAAGGGCTCTGCACTCCGCAGTCTTACAATGGAGCGCTCTCTGGATACGTCCCCTGCACGATTTCTCGCTTCGCTGTTTTGATCCATTTTATAGCTTTCACGGCCCTGCGGCGAGAATACAAAGACAACCCATCATAAAGCTAGCCCTAACTCGACTGTAAGCGCAGAGTCGGGTTAGGGCTCTTGTTCTTTAATTGAAGTCTTTAATTAACTGATCTTTTGAAATATAGGGATACCAATAGCAGCTGAAACGACCCACCTTCCTCATTTTATGCTTTACTTTGACGGTCCAGGAATTCTTCTCGCGCTTTTGCCACCGCGACGATATGCTCAGATACGGTGGTGCAGCAGCCGCCAACGGCACGGGCGCCGGCTTCCATATATGTCCGGGCATAGTCCTTGAAGGAATGGCCGTCGCCTTTCCCATTCCAGGTCTTGGTAACCGGATCGTAGGTTTCCCCGCTGTTAGGATACACGACAATCGGAAGATCCGTTTCTTTTCCAAGTTCCTTGATAAGGCTTTCAAGGTATTCCGGTTTTGTGCAGTTGACGCCGAGGGCCCTTAGACGCGGATAGCCGCTACGGAAGGCAGCAGCACAGTCCCGGATGAGGTCGCCTTCGTTGATATGAAGCCCATCCTTACAAGAGAAACTGATCCAGTAATCAGCGCCGAGCCGCTCTGCAATGGCCGCTTCAATTTTGGCTTCACCAAGGGAAGGCTGGGTCTCAAAAAGGAGGACATCGGCGCCGGCTTCCCACAAAAGCTCAGCCCGTCTTTGATGGAAGTCATGAAGGGCAGCGTCAGGAATGCCGTAATGGCCTTTATATTCCGAGCCATCAGCCAGATAAGCGCCATAAGGCCCGATGCCAGCTAGACACATGGGATAGGCGCGGTCCGCGGCCTTGCCTTCTTTTTCCCACCACTCGTTACGGGCTTCCTGGAAGACCTTGACTGAACGGACAATGAGATCCTCGGCTTCTTTTTCCGAAAGGCCATTTGCCATGAGTCCAGGAATGGTGGCCTGATAGCTGCAGGTAATGCCCGCGTCCGCGCCGGCATGGAAATAATCCAGATGGACCTTTTTTACTAATTCGGGCTGATCCAAGAGCACACGTGCTGTCCACAGGGAGTTATTGAGATTGGCGCCCAAATGCTCCAGGGCTGTCCCCATGGATCCGTCAATGACACAGATCTGTTTTTTTTCAAGAATCTTTGCAAGGGTTTGTCTCATCTTTTCTTACTTCCTTTCCTCAATGGTTCCAAAACTGACAACGGGCGGGTGCTCTCCACGCTCATATGCTGGTAGGTAACGGTCCCAGAAGTCCTTTACAAGCCGCATGATTTCCTTTTGCTGCGTAAAGACAAACAGCAGGGTCATCATGACATACACAGCGGACAGGATATCGGTCATAGCCCAAAGGGCATCGGCTTTGATATCATACATGATGACACAAGGAACCATGTAGTACAGCATGTAGATCTTTACGGCAACCCGATTGCGCTCCGTATCGCCAAAGGCATAGTTGATGGATTTTTCGCAGCTGTAATACATGCCTACAATGGTCGTCCATGCAAAAATCGTGATGGCAATGGCCATGAACCAAGCCCCAAAAATGCCATAAGCGTCGCGGAAAGCCACAGTCGTCAGGCGGGCACTGTCAACTCCCGGATGGGTCACATAGACATTGGTCAGGATGATCGAAAGGGCAGTCACGCTGCAGACCACGATTGTATCGAGAAAGACTTCCCCCCACCCCCATGAAGCCTGCCGCACAGGATGATCCGTACGGGCCGAAGCATGGGCAATGATGCCATATCCAGTTCCGGCATCATTGGAATAAAGCCCCCTGGCAATGCCATAGCGCAGGGCGTCTTTCACCGTGGCCCCGGCAAATCCGCCTACGGCAGCGGTCGGTGTAAACGCGCTTTCAAGGATGAGCCAAAAAGCCTTGGGCACATCGGCCAGATGGATCAAAAGAATCCCCATCCCTCCAAGAATATAGAGCAGAGCCATAAAAGGAACGATTTTTTCCATGACGGCACTGATTCTCTTGAGGCCGCCAAAGATCGTTGCAAAACAGGTCACGCCGAGGACAGCCACACTGATCCGCGGATCAAGGCCAAACCCCTCCTGCATTGCACCAACCACGGATTCGGTTTGCACGCAGTCTGTCCAAGGTCCCAAGGTAAAGCAGGCAATGGCAAGGAGGATGGCGCCTTTTTTCCAGCCCAAGGCATTTTTCATCACAAAGGAGCGGTCGCACATATATTCATCCATGGATTTTGAATACTTCACGCGGAAACGCTGCCCCAGGATGATTTCACACGCTTTCGTGGACATCCCCAAAAAGCCTGAGACCCACATCCAAAAAACAGCTCCAGGACCGCCGGATACAATTGCCGTTGCCACGCCACCAATATTCCCGACACCGATGGTGTTTGCCATGGCCGTGCAGGCAGCTGCAAAACCTGAAACCGTGCCCTGCCCTTCCCCATGAGCAAACATACGGCCAAAGGTATTGCGAAAATGAAACGCATAGCTGCGGAAATTATATCGGAACCGAAACCGGATACTCAAATAAAGTCCCGTTCCCAAAAGAATCACAATCATGGGCGTCCCCCAGAGCGCATCCGACAGAGCGGTTAAAGACGATACGATCATCTGCATTCCTTCCTTTCTTCCTCTTGCTTTGCTGCGTACCCTCCGGCTACGGCCGAGGGACCCTTTGTGTCTTCCTAGCAGCCTTGCTTTCTTTTTTCTTCATCCCTACAATAATATGGCATCTATTTAATCATGACGCACAAGAAGCTCAATGCCTTCCTGCTGATAGACCCGGATGATTTCCTTGATGAACTGGTGACGAATCTTGGTCTCATCAACGATGTTGCGGATGCGCAGGACAACCTTCAAGGTAATCCCGTATTCCCCCATTTTATCAAACCGTACAGCCGGCATAAATCCCTTGACGCCATACTGGCTCCGGTCCAGGATGCTGCGTGCAACCCTAAGGGTAACCCGCTCAACCGCTTCCAGATCATTTCCATAAGTGATGGTCAACGGGATGGCAATCGTGCATTCCGCCTGTGGCTGCTCATAATTGGTAATGATTGAGGCTGCAATGCTTTTATTAGGGACAATAATCATATTTCCTGTTGACGTCCGAAGGGTCGTATTGCGCCAGTTCATATCGACAACCCGCCCCGATTCGCCACTGGAAAGGCTGATATAGTCCCCCATATGGACCTGACGGGAAACGATCGTGGTGATGCCGGAAAACAAATTGCTCAGTGTGTCCTGCAAGGCTAAGGCCGAAGCCAGTCCCCCAGCTCCCAAAGCAGTCAGCAAGGGAGAAATGGAAATTCCGTAAGAACTGAGGATAATGAGGAAACCCGCCATGTAGATGGCTAGATCAATGACCGTCGTCAAGATAGACATGGAAGACGATTCGCTTTCCCGCCGCGTCATCCTCGCCTTAATCAGGGAAGAAGACAGATGGGCAATGAAAAAGGTCACCGTAATGAGGAGCAGACTGCGAAAATGGTTTTCCATCAGCTCCTTGATGAACCAAGGGACATTCAGGAAATCCTTGGCCATGCGGCTTCCTGCCAGCATCCCTACCAGTGTTGGCATGAAGCGGAAGGTACTTTTCCACGTCTTTTCCTTGATATGGGTGATTTTTACCAAGATTACGATCAAAAACCGGAAAACAAAATGAAAAAGGAGGATGCCCAATAAATTAAAGAAAATAAAAGCTAGAAAATGTACATGCGGTCCTCCGTGCTTTAGCTCATTTTTTGCAATGGCAAGTATTGTCTCATCCATGATAGTTGTCTAGATCCTTTCTTGACGGAATCATTTGCGTTCCGTATTTTTCAAAGATTGGCTTTCCAAATAGCGAAAGGCCTTATCATCCTGCCATTTCGCCTTGTCAAGCGCCCTGTGCCATGCCTTAATATCAAGAGAGCCTGGCTTTGTTTGCTCCCCCATAATAAGGTCCAATAGAAAGACCGGCCGCTTGCCACCCAAGGAAAGCATCTTCATACATGTAAGGCAATAGGTTAGGACATTCTCACAAGGCAGCTGCAAAACGCAGCGATCAAGCGCGCAAAAAGCACCTGCAGAATCTTTACGTTTAAAAAAGGAATTACCGCAGCACGGGGCATGGTCCCTGTTGTAGGGGGCCTCCCGTACCGTAATGCTCATTTTTCGGAGCAGGCTGCGCACACTGTCATAAAGGGAATCCCGCCCCCTTACAAGACAGGGATCGTGAATGGTCAACGTCAGCTGGTCATAGCGCGGCAAAAAAAAGGCGTCCAGGCGATCAATATATTCATACAAAGATAAGGTGCGGATGCCCTCATAACGGGTTCGCCAGTGATTGTCGCAGGAAGGACAGACATTAATGATGACCGCGCCCTGAGGCAGCTCAGGATTCCTCCGGCAACAGATGCCGTGAGGCTTAAGCGAGGGATCTATGGCATGAAGCTTTTCATAGACCCGTTCAGTGAGTTTCGGCTTATAAAGACACAAGCCGCAACTTGGATTAAAAAACATGGATTATTCTCCTTTCACCTTGTTATGAAAAGACCGGATTTCCTGTACGGCTGTCGGCAAGAGAATCAAAACCGCACCCAGGAACATGCCAGGTGTGAAGCGTTCATGGAGCAAAAACGTGGAAAGGAGAACGGCCACAATAGGATCGATATAGGTATAAAGGGCAATGGCAGCCGCCTCCAGTTTGGGCAGGGCGCTGAAGAAAAGAGCGTACGTAAAGCCTATCACAAATAGACTCAAAAACAGCAGATAGCCCCATTCGCTACCCGTCAGCACAAGATGGGAGACATCTTCCGTCCAGAAAACATAGGGTAAAAGGATCAGGGCGGCCAAAATGACTTCCACAAGGGTCGATTCATAGGGGGTAAGGCTCCCCAAGGTCTTATTGATCATCATGACACAGACATAAAAGAAAGCCGCTAGGAGCCCATATATCATGCCCTCTGCATTGGCCCCGCTTGATTCCCCAAAGATGCCGGAGACCAGGATCATACCGCAAAAAGCAAAGAGCACGCTGAGTACCTTACCTTTCGTCAGTTGTTCCCCAAAACTAAAGGGCGAAAAAAGAGCACAAAGATAGGCGCCATATAGTAGCAAATGACTGCTGCGGCTACGGTCGTGCTGGCAAAGGCCTTAAAGAGAAAGATCCAGTTAAACCCCATGGCAAAGCCGCAGGCAAAAAGCTTATACCTGTGTTCCCAGAGTTTTTCCCGCGCGGCCTCTCCTTTTTGCGCAGGCAAAGATAAAGAGGAAAAAGCGCCCAAAAACGCGCGGCAAAAGGCAATGACGCTTTCGGGAAGTGGAATATGGCGCACAATGAGTCCAACCGTAGCAAAGACAAGCATGGAGAAGATGATGGATAAACGGGCTTTTGCCGATGAAGAGATTATGGCGGCCTTCCTTTCTATCGAGATTGCGTATTTTTATATTTTAATGGGAAAAGATAAAAAAGAGCAAGAAAAAACTGGAACAAAATAAATTGCCCCAGCTTTTTACTATGAAATTGTATCGAAGGTTACGCCTTTTTGGATAGTTTCCACATATTAAAGCCCATGGATTCGTCCTTCTCCCGCATGATGATCGTGTTAAAACAGGTGACGATGATTTTGGCGGTAATTCCAATGACGCCCGAGACCATATGGCTGCCCATGTATTGCCCCTTCCCCGCCAAGGGCGATATTAAAATATCCATAGGGCTTTTTCTGAAACATATCGAGAGTTCCTGTGAGGGAAATGATTTCCTTGATGCCGTAAAGTTTCGTTTCCCTATATTCTTTCCTGTCAAGGTGAAAAAGGCCCAACGTGACTTCCCGGACGGCGCCAATGCCCTGAATCCTTCCAAAGGTGATGTGCTCTTTTTCAGCAAAGGCAACAAGGCTGTCATGGATTTCATCGCCCCCCTCAAGGCAGACCACAAAATGGGGTTCATCAATTTTACCATATTCCATCAATTTTCTCCTTACCGATCAAGACGATTCACGATTTCCGTCAAGGCCACACTGGCCTTTTTATAGACAAGATAGGTAAGAAAACTTACGATTCCGTATTTGATGAGGTTAAAGGGCAGGACCGTAAATAAGAGATAATCTATGAGGGAATCTACAAAAGGATTGACGGCTCGCCCCATCTTGAGGATGGTTTCAAGAGGGATCCCGTAGAGCTTCACATACATGGGAATGGCAAAGTAATAGTTTGTCACAACGGCAAAGATACTGGCAATGAGGGAGCCAGACACAAGGGCATAGAGGGCGCCTTTTTTTGAATGATGGAGATGGTAGAAGATGGTGCTTGGGACGACATAAGCAATGGAACAGAAAAGGTTCATGACCTCTCCTACAAGGGCGCTGTTTGTCCCGATAATGACAAGTTTCAAAAGGATCTTGACAAAGGCAGCCAAGGCCCCGGCAATGGGTCCCAGAAAAAAGCCGCCGAAAAGGGCCGGCATATCAGAGATTTCGAATTTCATGTAGGCAGGTGCAAAAGGCAAGGGAAATTCGAAACTCATGAGAAGAAAGGATAAGGCCCCCAAAAGGCCGATAAAAACGACGGCACGAGTCGTCAGTGGACGATTGACAAACATAATGCCTCCCAATGATATAGAAAACTGGCGATTTCGACATAGGAAAAGGGGTGCCGCGAAAGCACCCCCTGGAATCCTTCCTTAGAGAAGGACTTCTTTATTTTCCAGGATGAAGAGACAAATCGTGCAGGACGGGCAGAAACAGTATTTCTTGCCTTCGGCCTTCAGGTCGTGGGCCTTTTTTGCAAGCTGGGCTGCCGTTTCTTCACCGAAGATCTTCTTACCTGCAGCAGATTCAAAGAACGGAATGACGTCATCAAGGGTGTTGATGTCTTCTCCCACTTCCTTTAAGAGCTTAGTGTTCATTTCCTGCTGACGGTCCGTACCAACAGCTGCGAGCCATTCCCTACAGACGGCTTTCAGTTCAGGACAGGTGGAAGGCAGCGTGCAAAGTTCTTCCACCTTGGATTTGATGGCAGCAAACGTAACGATTGACATGGGACTCCCCTCCTTATTGTTGTAGATACACTTTCATTCTACCATGAAGCGTTGTCAATGACAAGGTGGCGGAAAGTTGGATCCCGATAAAAACTAGACTGATAATTATGTAGAACATGCCATTACTTCCAGTGCCCAGCTTATTGAAGCGGAAGAGAAAGACAAAGAGTCTGTCGACCAAAAGACCGTAAGAGGAATCACAATCGTCCCGGGACGACCTGCGTACGTATTTTTCCTTTGAACTCGACTCGAAGAGCCGATTCGCCTTTGCCAAGGCGGATTTGCTTCCGCCGCCCTGAGGCAATGACCCAAGAGCAAAGGACAGTATGGCAAGGTCTTGATGGAAAAGACGGGTAACCGTGACCCTGACGCGCCTTTTTTGAAGGCTTGGTGCGAATTGGTGCGATGCGGCAACCACCTTTAAGCAGTTGTGTCTTTTCTCCATAAAAAAGAGACTGTGAAAAAAGGATTTCCCCATTTTTCACAGCCTCTATGAACTTATACTTTTTTCTTTAAAACACCCAGAAGGACCGCCCCAACGACGGAGCCTACAGCAAGGGATACGAGATACATGCCGGTATTTTGGACAACGCCAAAGACAAATATTCCGCCGTGCGGCGCGGGCACAGAGCAACCAAAGTACATGCTGAGGGCCCCTGCTACCGCAGCACCAATGGCGCATGACGGGATGACCCTCATCGGATCTTCTGCAGCAAAAGGAATGGCCCCTTCCGTAATGAAAGCAAGACCCATGACAAAGGTCGAGACAAAGGACTTGCGATCTTTTTCCGTGAACTTGCTGCGGAAGCACTGCGTTGCAATGGCAATGGCTACGGGGGGCACCATGCCGCCTATCATGACAGCAGCCATGAAGGGGGATGAAACGGCGGACCCATCGGCGCCAGCAAGGGAAGCCGTGCCAAAAACATAGGCAGCCTTGTTGAGCGGCCCGCCAAAGTCAATGCTCATCATACCACCCAGGATAAAGCCCATGAGAACTTTGCTCGTGCCGCCCATATGAGCCAGAGAACCAGTCACCCACTGATTAAAGGAAGCCATGACAGGGTTGATGACGCCAGCCATGAGAGCCCCAATGAGAAGGAGACCGATGACGGGATAGATGAGAATTGGTTTCAGGCTTTCCAGAGACTGAGGCAAACCGCTTACGAGTTTCTTTAATAGAAGAATGAGGTAGCCGGCTGCAAAACCGCCGATAAGCGCCCCAAAAAAACCACTGCCGCCCGCACTTGCAAGGGCGCCGGCCATGATACCGACAAGAAGACCCGGCCTGTCGGCAATGCTCTGACTAATGAAGCCTGCGAGCATGGGCATCATGAAGCCAAAGGCCATGCTCCCCGTATTTTTGAGGAAGGCCGCAAAAGGCGTGCTGCTCCCGAACTGGGCCGTCCCCGCAGCACTCATATCAGCAAGGAAGGCAAGGGCGATGAGGATGCCCCCGCCAATGACAAAGGGCAGCATATGGGAAACGCCGTCCATAAGGTGCTTATAGATCTTACGGGCACCGCTTTCTGCGGCTTCTTCCGCTGCGGTTTTACTTCCGCCGGTCTCCCCTTCAAAAATGGGGACCTTCCCCGAAAGGGCTTCATCAAGGAGGGCATCCGCTTTATTGATACCGTCCGCAACCTTTACGATGACGACACGTTTTCCCTTGAAGCGGTTCATGGGAACGTACTTATCAGCAGCGACGATGATGCCTTCCGCCCCTTCGATTTCTTCAGCCGTGAGGGCATGCTTGATGCCGCTTTGGCCGTTGGTCTCAACTTTGATGGAAATACCCTTTTTGGCCGCATGTTGCTCCAGGCTTTCGGCCGCCATATAAGTGTGAGCAATGCCCGTCGGGCAGGCTGTGACGGCAAGGACCTGATAGGGTGCCTTCTTATCCCCTGCCACAGCAGGAGTGGCTTCTTCTGCCGGCTCTTCGTCAGCAAACTTTTCCGCTTCAGCTTTTGTGATGAGAGCAAAAAGTTCGTCCTCACTTGTTACAGCCATGAGACCATTAATAAAATCAGGGTCCATGAGGAGCGTCGACAGGCGGCTCAATACGTCCAAATGGACGTTGTCCTTACTGTCCGGTGCGGCAATGAGGAAAAAGAGTTTTGCTGGCTGTCCGTCGAGGGAATCAAATTCCACGCCATCAAGGCAGCGCATAAAGGCAAGACCAGGACGTGTGACAGCACTCGTCTTGGCATGAGGAATGGCAACGCCTTCGCCAACACCTGTACTGCCCTCTTCTTCCCGCTTAAGAACGCAGGCTTCGTACATTTCCACATCGGCGACGTTTCCTTGTTTGGCCATGAGACCCACCAAGGTATGGAGGGCGTCTTTTTTGTCAGTGGCGTGACCTTCTAAGAGGACACTCTCTTTTTTGAGCAGATCCGTGATTTTCATGTCATTCTCCCTTTTCAATCAGTTCTTTCATCGCCGCTTGACTTGCTAAATGCATTGTAAAGGCCGTGGCACTGCCAGCGCAGATGCCCCAATGGAGAGCCTTTGCATAATCACCGGTCTTTTCGTACCCTGCGAGAAAACCTGCGACCATACTGTCACCGGCACCAACTGTATTGAGGACTTTTCCCTTTGGGGCCCTGTGGTGATGAGCATGGCCTTTTTCATCGATAAGAAGGGCACCCTCTCCGCCTAAGGAGACAAGGACATTCCGCGCTCCCAGCTGCTGCATCTGCTGCGCCGCGATTTCGATGGCAGAAAGACCATCAAGCTTTTTACCTACGATTTCCTCGAGTTCTTCTAGATTGGGTTTTACGAGGAAGGGGTGATAGGGCAGCGCTTTTGTAAGAAGCATGCCCGTTGCATCGATAACGCAGCGTGTGCCGCGGGCTTCCATCCTCGCTGCAAGATCTGCGTAGAGCGTATCGGCAGCTTTTTTAGGTGCACTCCCGGAAAGGACGAGGGTATCATCTTTTCCGAGACCTTCAAGACGGGTTGTAAGGTCAGCTAATTCCTTTTCCGCCACTTCTGGTCCGGCGCCGTTAATGGCCGTCTCTTCCTTTCCCCGCACTTTCACGTTGATGCGGGTAAAGCCTTTTTCAACCGAAAGAAGCTGAGCCTTGATGCCTTCTTTTTGGACAAGGTGCTCCAGGTTTTCCCCTGTAAAGCCCGCTTTGAAGCCAATTACCGTTGTCTCGGCGCCGAGACGGGAAAGGATGATGGACACGTTGATGCCCTTGCCGCCGGGGTAAATGGCTTCCTTCGTGCTTCGGTTGATGGCGCCAACCGTAAGGTTTTCCACGTCCACAATATAGTCAAGGGACGGATTGAGTGTTACCGTATAGATCATGGCTGTTTCCTTTCTTCCACAAGGTCCCTGAAATTCATGACATGAATGGAAAGAGCTTCACAAATGGAGCGATTTCCCTCGTCGGTCACAGCCGCAAGTTCCGTTTCAAAGCTGTGGTCCCAGTGCGCATCGGCACTAAGAATGGCGTCATCAAGACCAGGATGGACCATGATTTCCGTTACCCCTTGATAATGACTTAAAAGGATCTGTCGGATGGTCTTTTTATCCACGGCCCGTCCTGCTACGATGCCGCCAAAGGCATCAGGCACGACAAGCTGAAAGGCTTTAGCCTTCTTTCGTGCCCGTTCGGCAAGAACGTGAAGCCCCGTACGGCCAATTTGTTCGCCCAGGTTCTTAAGCGTCGTCTGACGCAAATCCACGGGGATGGAAGGAATTCGCATGGCAGGGATCATATAGCGGGCGCACAGGTCAAGGGCCACATCGATAAGGCCAGGCAGGACATGCATATGCTGATGACTGTCCACATGGGTCGGAATGAGGCCGGAAGCAAGAAACTTCTCAATCTGGGCTTCCCACTCGTGGCGCACATCGCTCATCCGGATTTTCCCTTTCGCATAGGCTTTGACAAAGGCCCCGTGGTCTGCGTAAAAGCGGCCCGTCTTGGGGTCAATGAGGGAAGGAATCTGTTTTGGCGCTAGGATCGGCGTACCATCCACAACGGTCAAATGAACCCCGACACCGAGTTCAGGCAGCTCCTTGGCTGTCTTTACAGCATCAGCAAAGGCATTCCCCATGACCATAAGGGTTGCCGAACGGATAAGCCCATTTTGGCAGCCTTCCCGAACGGCTCCATTGATGAGCTCGTGACGGCCAAAATCATCGGCATTCACAATGATTCCTATCTTGTTCACAGCAGCAAATTCCTCTTTTCTATGGCGGACCCATGCCCGCTTTGATAAACCACAAAATTTTACCATAAATTGAAGCGTCCTTGCAACGCAGGAAGGGAAAAGCCCTTACCTATCCATGTCCGAAAACCGCGAGCTTTTTTCGTGGAATCGTGGTATAGTGTGAAAAAAGGAGGTGTTCCCCGCTTATGAAGTTACCCGTCAAAGAAGCCTATGAGGCCTACCGCAACCGCGACACGTCCTACGACGGTGTGCTTTTTGTTGGAATCAAATCAACGGGCATCTACTGCCGGCCCATTTGTCCGGCCCGACGGGCCAGTGCAAAAAACTGTGATTTTTTTGAAAGCGCGGCCGAGGCGGAAGCAGCAGGCTATCGGCCCTGCCTCGTCTGCCACCCGGAACGGCCTTCCTTTTCAGCAAGCCTTCTAGGAACGGACAGCCTTGCGGAAAAGATGGGCGCTTACCTGTGGTCCCACGCCAGCACCCCTCTTTCCCTTGAAGGAATGGCAGCGCGTTTTGGCTATTCAAGTCGCCACATGCGCCGTGCCTTTTGGGACCGTTTCCACGTAACACCCGTGACTTATCTTGAAACCTGTCGCCTGCTTCTTGCCAAAGCCCTGCTCCAGGATTCGTCCCTTTCCATTGCAGAGATTACCCTCGCTTCAGGATTTGGCAGCACCAGGCGACTGAATGAACTTTTTCAGGAACGGTACCACTTGACGCCGACAGCCCTGCGCCGACTGGACTCGTCCCATCCTGCATTGGGGACGCTCTCGCTCACCCTCACCTATCGCCCGCCCTATCTTGCGTCGCCGCTTTTTGACTTTTTGAAAGGGCGTGCCATGAAAGGCATCGAGACCGTTTCGGAAGGCATCTATAAGCGTACCGTAACCCTTGCAGGGGAAAAGGGAGCGCGTTATCATGGAATCATTTCCGTTTCGCCCAACAAAAAGTGCAATGCCCTCACCCTGACCCTTTCGGACTCGCTGCTTCCCGTTCTCTCAGATGTTATCTTTCGCGTATCCCGGCAGTTTGACCTGGCAGCTTTTCCGGAAACCATTGCCGCCGTGCTTTACGCCATGAATGATGGGGTTCCCGGCACTTTTGCAGAAGGAATCCGCATTCCCGGAGCCTTTGACGGTTTTGAAACGGCTGTGCGGGCCATCTTAGGTCAGCAGATTACAGTGAAAGCGGCAAGTACTCTTGCCGCGCGTTTTGTGGCAGTCTTGGGAACACCTATTGAAACAGGCCATCCCGGTCTCACCCACCTTTTCCCCACACCGGAAAAGATCCTTTCCTATGGAGAAAGCCTCTCTGATGAATTGGGAAAACTCGGCATCATCTCCTCGAAATCCGCGTCCATAAGGGCCCTCGCGCAGGCCCTTATGGACGGTTCCCTGCGCCTTGACGGTACCAGAAGCCGAGAGGAAACAAAAAAAGCACTCCTAGCGCTGAAAGGCATTGGCCGTTGGACAAGTGACTATATAGCCATGCGTGTCCTCAAAGACCCGGATATTTTTCTTGAGACCGATGCCGGTATCAAGCATGCTCTGCCGGGAACAACGCCAAAAGAGCGCCTGACCCTTGCCGAAGCGTGGCGGCCTTTCAGAAGTTATGCGACCGTGAGCCTATGGCGCTAAGGAAAAGAAAGGAAGAACGATGATCTATCAAGCCATATACGACTCCCCCTTGGGAGATATTTCCGTCCAAAGTGACGGGAAAAATGTGACGGCCCTTTATTTTGTGGGCCAGCGCTATGACGGAACCATGGAAGAGGGCTCCTTTGAATCCTTGGAATCGCTGCCCCTTTGGAAAACCGTTAAGACCTATCTAATGTGCTACTTTAAGGGTAAACAGCCAGATCCAGGAATGCTCCCCTTGGCACCGAAAGGAACAGCCTTCCAAAAAAGGGTATGGCAAAAGCTCCTTGCCATCCCTTATGGTAACGTTACGACCTACGGCGCCATTGCAGCAGAAATTGCAAAAGAAGATGGGAAACCCCACTTCTCCGCCCAAGCCGTGGGAAACGCCGTTGGACGGAATCCCATTTCCATCATCATCCCTTGCCACCGAGTGATTGGAAAGGATGGCTCGCTGACAGGATATGCGGGAGGAATAGAAAGGAAGAAGTGGCTGCTGGAGAGAGAAAATCAGCCCAAAAATCGGGCTGACTAAAAGACTATTTAGACTGCCAAGTTGACCTTTCAGGACCTAATCCCTGAAAGGCGGTCTCGAGCCTGCGGCTTTTGCTGTCGTTCTGAAGAGGACTAGAGGCCGCTGGGGGCTTTGATGCTGTAATGCTAAAAAATCGCGAGGCCAATGCCAAACCGTGTCCCTACGGGACTGGGCGCCGAATTAAATTCGTTCGGAAACATGTCCCTGCGCTCTTCCACTGGCGATCCAAAGCGAGCTTGGGACTCGGGCGAATGGTCCTCACTATCGTTCGCTGGGAAACGTCACTGTGCGTCCTCATCCATCACCAAAACCGAGAAATGTTGATGATGCCAGCTTGTAGAAATGTCCCGGTTTGGGTCCCCCGCCTTGGCAAAGGCGGATCGACTGCACGAGTCGAGCTCAGAGGGAAAACACGAACGCGGGTTGTTCCAGATTCGGTCGTGATTTCTGTATAAAAATCAATTTCTGAAGAACAAAAATATAAACGAAGAGTCCTAAACCGAACCTGTATCTAAATTCGGTTTAGGACTTGTTTCATGGTCTTAAGCTTTACAATCGTTTTGATTTCTGGTCTTTCCGCCTTACCAAGGCAGGGGTATCCACCGAAAAGGCTTGCTTGCAGGAGTAGGGAATGGATGAGGAAGGCGATTTTTGCCCGACGTCTCATCACGAGCGGTTAGCGAGGATCATTTTTCAATGGGCCAAAGCCGCAAATCGCAAGACGCTGTAGAAGCGATTCGGCTGCAGGACCGTGTGATTGAAAAATCAATTCGGCCCCTCCCGTAGAGCGATTTGGCCCGCCCGTTCCATTCTTTTCTTCCAATTGCTTTTTGTAAATTCGGTTCAGATGGATCCAGGTACGAGGAGCCCGCGGTCTCCGCGACGAGTCAAACCTGAGACGCCAGCAATCCGCTAGCGCAGCGACGCAAGAGCTGTTGCGCGAAGGTTCTCCGAAGCGGCAACGCGTGAGTTTCCTCGCGGCCAGAGGCCGGTACGTTGAGGAAATGGAGGTCGCCAGCAACATCGTAGATAGGCCCATATAGCACGAAGATTGCAAAAAGATTCCGCTTTGATAAGCTAGGCACTGGAGGTAACGGCACATAGTTAGGAAAGGAAGCGCCCAGGCAATAGCTATCCCCTACCGTGAAACGTTCCGTTGTACGATATGCCATGAGTCCGTTGCTTCAGATTAATTTTTCTCAAAGCAATGGACTCACGTACTTCATCAAATCAGCCCAATTTTTTGGCTGCCTCAAAAGGGACGGACGGAGGCATATTTCGGGCGACTTTAACATAAGATTATGGTACGTATCATGTTACGACGGGACATGCCATCATTGGCATAAGATCAATCATTTAAAATCCAATGATGACACGTAACTGCATCGAATCAGAGCAATTTTTGTTCCGAGTTCTATTTAATTTTAATCTGACTGCTAATGATTCCCATCAGCATAAACAAGCAACCCACCAATTCCCTTCCGGACAGGATTTCCCCCAAGATTAGCCAGCCGCCGATGACGCTGAAGACAGTTTCCGAACTTAAAAGCAGTGACGCTTCGGTCGGTCCCACGCCGCGCTGCCCGATAAACTGGAAGGAATAAGCAAGGCCGCCGCCCAAAAAGCCGCAGTACAAGATTGGCCAAAGGGCTGCCTCAATATGATTCAGGGTAATGACTTCGCCAGCAAGCTGACTTAAGACAAGGTTGTAGATGCTGGCAAAAAAGAATTCCACGGCAACGAGGGTAAACCCTGCATAATGAACAGCCCAGCGGTCCACAAGCAGGATATAGATAGACCAGACGACGGAACAAATGGCAATCAAGATATCACCGCGGTTAAAAGAAGCTCCATCCGTAGGATACGCAAGAAAATACATACCGATCATGGCAAGGAGGCTCCCGATGATAGCAGTCCGACGAAGGGGCTGCCCCACAAAGTAGGCAAAAAACGGCACGATGACGATATAAAGGCTCGTAATGAACCCCGCCTTGCCCGCTGTCGTGTAGAACATTCCCAGTTGCTGAAAACCGGTCCCCGCCGTAAGGAAGATGGCAAGGATTGCCGCCGCTAGGACAAGAGAAAAAGGCTTTTTTTCTCCGTCGATGGCATGGTTATGATACCGCTGTTCCCAATAGACAATGGGCAGCATGGATAAAAAGCCCGCAAGATAGCGGACACCCATAAAGGAAAAAGCCCCGAGAAACTGTGTGCTGATGCGCTGGGCTGACAGCGTGCCGCCCCATAGGAGTGCAGCCGCTAAAAGAAGAATACGATCCATAAATAACGGTCCTTTCTATTTCATATCCTTTTATTATACGAAATGAAAAGGAGAGCGTCCACAGACTTTAAGAAAATTCCTTCACCATAACGATTTCTTCCTCCGTTTCCCCTTTGACGACAGTCAGAGATTCAAAGCCCAGTTTTTTGTAGAGAAACCGTGCCGGATTCGAGACCTGGACCGAAAGGGAAAGGGCCGGATAGCCAATGAGCTTTGCCTCTTTCATGAGTTTTGTCAGAAGCCTAGTGCCCAATCCTTTGCCCCTATGGGACGCACTGATGGAAAGGACAAGGGAAGGAATCTCCTTATTGATATGGGAATAATCTTTCATGATGCGGGCCCATACCGTGCCAATCACATGATGCTTCCACTCCGCTGCAAAACCAAAATCAGAAGCTTTTTGCCCAAACCCATGGGTATAAAGTCGCAGTTCGGGCATATTTAGGATCTTTTTGGACGGCTTCTTCCGTCCTTTGGGAACATAAATTGTTTCATATAGAAAATCGGGCAGCAGCGTATAATCCCGTTTTTCCAGGGGACGAATATGGTAATCCATGATGAACTCCTTTTTCTCAAAAGGTGCCACAAAAAAAGAGCACCTGAAAGACTCGGGTGCTCCCTGCTCCATTGATCTTACCTGTGATGACAGCCGCCCTCATGGTGGTCATGATGGTCGCAGGCACGTGGCTCATTTGAATACACAAGATTCCCCGCTAAAAAAGCCGCGGCAGCGTCGTCACATAAACCGGTCACGCCGGTATAAAAGTTGATTTTTTCCGCGCCCAAGGCCTGTCTTGCGCCTTCACCGATACCGCCGCAAAGGACCGTATCCACACCGGCTTCCCGCAGAAAGCCGCTCAGCGCGCCATGGCCCTGGCCCATCGTGGACAGAAGGGCGGACGAGACAATAGCACCGTGATCAATATCGTAGACTTTAAAGGTTTCCGTCCGGCCAAAATGCTGGAACACGGAACCTTCTTCATAGGGAACAGCAACACGCATAATATCAAGTCCTTTCTGTTTTACAAAATCATTGCCTCGTAAAGCGGTTTCCTTGAGCTTGTAGTGGCCTCCGGCAATGACAAGTTTCTTGCCGCTTATAAGACAGTCAGCAAGGATGAAACGGGCATGGTCGTACATATCCGTCACCGTTGTCCGCGCAACCTGCATATTGTCAGCACAAGCCTGTTGCGTCAAATGTTCATAATCGATAAGACGGATGGTCTCAAATTCCTCGATGGAAAGAAAGACTGTCTCTGGGTGCTCCCCTTCTTCGGGGACAAAGCTATTCCACTCGGGATAAGTCCCTACCCTGCGGCTCCGTTTCGTTCTGCCCATGCATGGGCCTCCTTTTCTTTTTCTGACATATGTCATATAATACCATTATTTCTGACATTTGTCAAAAATAATGGTGATTACTCCTTCCCTTGCCGAAAGAGTTTATTTTTAGGTGGATAGAGGCCTTTACGAAAGGTATCCATCATCGTTGCCGTTAGGGTAATGGTTTGAAGTTCCTCTTTTTGGAGCATCTCCGCATCCATCCATTCTGCTGTGGCAAGCTCCCTGTGATCCACATGGATGGTCGGATCCCCATCGACTTCACAGAAGTACCCCAAGAGCAGATCTGATTCAAAGCCCCAGGGCTGGGTAGCAAAGTAGGTGATGTTCTTTACTTTAAGGCCCACCTCTTCCATAACTTCCCGGCGCACCGTGTCTTCACCGGTCTCACCAATTTCAACAAAACCGGCAATAAGGGCGAGACCGCCATAAGCCCGGCCGGCATAGCGGCTTGTAAGAAGCTTTCCCTCGTGGATGACGCCGACAATAACGGCAGGCATAATCTTAGGATAGACCACATGCTCACAGCTGGGGCAGCGTATGGCCCGTTCTACTGTATCATGGACCATCTCATGGCCGCAGACTCCGCAGAACCGATTGTCCCGGTACCAGCGGTACAGATGATAGGCCGTCTCTCCCGCAAAGCAGAGGGCCTGAGGACAGGCCAAGCGGAATTTGCGGACGATTTCATAGGAAAAGCGCGCCTTCTGAAGCGGCTCCTTCCCCATCCAAAGGTAATAAGACCGTTCCCCAATGCGAAAAAGATACTGCAAATGGGGTAGCTCTGCCTCCTTTAGCGACCCAACAAGGGGTACCTCGATTCCTTCCTCGCCTTCCCGAAGAAGGGTCTTGCCGCCATCAAAGGAAAAGACAATGTCTTCTTTCTGGGGTGGCACCGGCATATATTCATTACGGAAAAGACCTTGACCAATATCCTGCAGCATAAGGATTCTCCTTTACATTGAAATCAGATACATGCTTATGATACATGAAAAGAAGGAAATTTGGAAGGCGGCTATCAAGCTGTCTATTCAGGCCATGGGCCCTGAATGGCTGTCTCGAGCCTGCGGCTCTCACTGTCGAGCGAAGGATTGCATGGAAAAGGCTATGGTACTGTGACGCTGGGGTGCTTTGATACTAAAAGACCATAAGGAGAAAGACCGTGATGCCGACGCCAAACCATGTCCCTGCGGTACTGGGCGCCAACCAAATTTTTCGATAACAGGGTTTTGCGGTCTGCCGGCACGGCTAAGGCCATGCCTTAAGGCAGCCTTGAACCATCGAAAAATGTTCTTCGCTTACCGCTCGTAATGTAACGTCGCCGCGCTCCTCACCCTCCACCGAAAGGGAGCGGATTGGCGCTATGCGTCAATTGTGTTGTCGAAGGGTACGTTTCTTGTCGGAAGGAGGAGCTTGTAAGGCAAATACAAAGAAATTCTAAGGCAAAAGACCGTAGCGGTCCGCCCAGTCCCGTAGGAACACGATTTGTCGTTGCTCCTTTGGTCTTTTTTATTTTCATTTGCTTTTTTCACATATGGCCTAGACGTAGTCGGATGCTAGGAGCACCCGGCCTCATCGACGACGGCGGACCTGAGACACCAGCAATCCGCTAGCGCAGCGACGCGGAATCTGTTGCGCAAAGGTTCTCCGAAGCGGCGCCACCAAAAACAAATCGGCGACGCACGAGTTTCCTTGCGGCCAGAGGCCGATACGTCGAGGCGATTGAGGTCGTTGGCGACAACGCAGATGGCCGCGTATAGGTCCATAGGCTGAAAAAAGCTTCTTGCCTGATGAGCTGGGCGCTGGAGGTGACGACAAAAGGTTAGGAGGGGAAGCGCCCAGGCGTCATCTATCGTAAATCGTGAGATGGTCCATCTTACGATAGGTCATGAGCCTATTGCTTTAGATTCATCTTTACTTAAAGCAATGAGCTCACGTCTACATCAAC
>PPYE01432508.1_pt1 | contig 60297 bp, 59 predicted proteins | sample 1559881 | NCBI WGS metagenome assembly PPYE01 (sample SAMN08240022, study PRJNA423297) | Human gut metagenome, whole genome shotgun sequencing project. | reverse complement strand
CTCCTTCACCATTGACAAATGTTTCTGCGGCGTTTCCGCCGTCAATTTGAGCAAAGGCATCTGCCACCCGAACTTCGAGGAAATCGCCGGCAACAAGGCCATGGTCGCCGCCTCCCGGCAGCGCTACATCGTCTCTGACTCCAGCAAGATGAACCAGAGCGCTCCCTTCAAGATGATCGATCTCTCCGATGTGGGAGGTTTCATCGTCGACACTCATTTTCCTGAAGAATATCGGGAATATATGGAGCTTCACGGGATAGCGGTGATCTAAACCTGCCCGTCTTCCCATGCAGGCTCCACCTGATTGGCGGTCAGCACCTTCCGAACCCCTTCCTGCACTTTAAAATAATCTTCCAGCAGAGAATCCAGATACTCGCTGCCCGCCTCCTCCAGATGATAATAGACTCTCGTCAGCCGTTTCCCCACCAGCTTCTTATAATCACTCACATATCCTTTGTCAGACAGCTTATAGAGAATCGGGTACAACGCCCCTTCTGTCACGGTGATGGCTCCCTCCGACTGCTCTTTGATCTTCTGGGTGATCTGATATCCATAACAATCTTCCACCCGGAGAATCGATAATAATAATAATTCAATTGTTCCTTTTTTAAATGAATTCCTATTTGCCATGTATGTATATATATCCTTCCGTCATTTACCTTATCGTAAAAATGTGGCAAAATCAATATCTTTTCTTCATAACTTAATTCTCCTCGATAATGATTTCTTTATACATGATATGCTGATCCTGTGCGTTCAAATAATCCTGATACGCCCAATAATAGCAATACCCATTGAAAGCCAGAAAAGCAATCACTACAAATATCAAAAACTTCTTCACATATCCCCTGATTCTTAACTGCCGAAACAAATACTCTTCATCCACTTCTGAAAAATACTCCGATATCACATGAGACGGCGTTCCGAACTCTTCCGTCAGCTCTTCATAGGACAAGTCCTCTTTCTCCTCTGCATACTCCTGCAATGGCGTCTGCAGGTTTTTGATATATTGTCTCTCCATTTTTCCATAGATAGGAAATAGCTTTTTTACTGATTTTAAATATTTTTGGGTAATATCTTTCATACTGCTTCCCCTTTCGCGCTTTTTTTCATTTACAGCCAATTCATATATATTTTCCCAGGAATTATTAAGCATCCTTCCTTCATTTAAACATAACAAACTCAAATTCCAAATATATTATTTTCTTTTGTTTATTATAACCAATTAAATTTAATTTTCAATGTATTTGATTCAAATATATATTGACACATTTATCATTTTAATATATGATGATTATATTAAATTTATTACTTTTTATTGCTAAAACAATGTGGCTTTTCCTTCTGAATTGGTACTTATATAATAGATGGCCATCTATTATACACTTGTTTATTTAGTCACCAATCAATCATATCTATTGTATTTGCAAAGGAGGTTTTTTCATGAAAACTAAAAAAATCACATCGTTTCTTTTTACATTTACTATGGCCCTGCTGCTGCTTTTCACCACCGTGCCGACACAGGCCGCGAAGGAAAAGACACAGACGCCGGAACAGGCTTATGAGCAGTTTCTGTCTGAGAAAATCGGGCAGAACAAGTATTTCCAGATTGTAAATATCGGACACAAAAATGCCCCTGTTCTGATTATCGGAAAAGGGCAAAAAGAAGTCGTAAACGGTAAAACCTGTTTCAGGGACTGCAAGGTATATGCATTTTCTGACGGACAGATAAAAAAGATGAAAGCCTTCAGAGATTATGGCGGACGGCTCATCAGTCTGAAAGAAAAGAATGGAAAATATTATCTTTGTAACGGCGGTTCCGATTACTCTTCTCTTTACACCATAAAGAAGGGAAAAGTAATCACCCACGAATATTTCAACTGTCACAGCGCCAAAGGTGCAGACCGCACAGACTGGTCTGTCTTTAAAGAAGAGGGAAAGATAATCAAAAATCTTGGTTATTTAAAGGCTTCAAAATATGAAAAACGAAGAGATTCTTATAAAACCATAGAATCCGCAATTAACTTTATACAAAACACAGCTGCTAACAGAAATTCTATCACAAAATAATACCAAAATTTCACACAGCAGGCACAGTAATTTCTGCGCCTGCTGTACGTTAATAGCCATGATGATATTGAAGGAGAAATATGAAAAAATCAATTTTTATTCTAAGCATGTTTCTTTGTGTTTTCGCTGTATCTGCCTGTAGTCAGTCCGGACAAAGGGAAGCAGTTCCTTCTGCAAGCGGAACGGAAGGTATACATACACCCTCCCAGGATTCGGCAATGAACACGGACAGTATCGTATTATCTCTGGACGAAAATACGCAGGTGAACGCAGAAGCATCAACACCGGAATCTTTGCAAAATATGAAAATGAATCTGGTAAAGGCCCATCGTCCAACGATGAAGGAAGAGGATATTCAAAAGCTTTTTGCCACCGAGATGCATGTTGACAAAAAAGTGATGGACAAAGGCTATAAATCTCGGGAACTGGGGGAATATGATATCTCTTTATTGTATGGTAAAGAGGGAGAATTTATGGAAGTTTCCCCAACCGATATTTATTTTCAGACCCCTGACTATGAATATTACCTGAATTGCCTGTTTACAGATCCTCTCTTTGAATCTTATAATCTCCCTCATTTTTCTCTATCAAAAGATTTATCTTTTGCATCGCGGGAAGATGTGTTTCAGATTCTCAAAGGATACTTTGACGCCTTTGGCATCAATATATCGGATGATTACGAAGCCTATGCCTTAAATCACAAAAAGCTTCAAAAAGAAGAACAGCCGACAGACTCTGATGGAAACATTATAGAAGAATATAGAAACGCAAGCTAGACAAAAGAAGACGATGCCTACTACTTTATCCTCCATCAGGAGGTTGACGGCGTTCCTATCCGGCAGGTAGCGTATGGAGATGGTTTTCAGGGAACCGGTATTGAACAGACGGAGCTGATGGCCGTTTACGGCGCCAGAGGTCTGATCGCTTTCCGGGAATATTGGGGATATGTACTGGAAGAAACTACGGAAGAACGGGAAATCATCTCCTTGGATCAGGCGCTGGAATCCCTGCAAAAAAATACGATATGCTGCTCACAGAGGATTCCACCCTGTTTGATGAAATCGCTCTGGAACTGATGCCGGTGTTTATCAGAGATAACGAGTATGAGATTCATCCGGTCTGGGCATTTCGGGGACAGATTCAGGTTGAGGACTGGGGAAGTAGTGATATAGAGCTATTCTTTGATGGATTCAGCGGAAAAGAAATCACATCATAATTTGTATATACAATGAATATAACGGACAGGAGATTTATCGTGATGAAACTTTTTCATATTTTGCGGGCTGATGGCACGCGATGGTTCGGACGCCGGAAAATGTGAGCTGCTATCATCGGAATTGCTGCAGCTGATTATCTGATGTTAGGACAGGACGCCTCTGCTATTTCCGTCTCTTCTGTACTGGACATGGTTTATTTATATATCGGCGATCCATTTTTTATTCTTTGTCTCATGTTATCTGCCACTGTGATGGGAACTTCTTATTGTGATGAAAGAGAAACCGGCTGCTTCTTTCTTTTGATGAATAGATGCAGCCGAAAAAAATATATCATTTCAAAGATTATACATACGTTTTTCAGCGCTTTGTTTGTTCTGACTGCCGGAACGTTTCTCTGGATCTGCAGTATGCGGCTTTTTATGCCCTGGGCCAACCCTCAGGAAGATTCATTTCGTTCTATAGCGTCAAATGGGATGGGCGAACTTTTACTCAGACAGAATTATCCTCTTTATTTTTTTCTTCATTCCCTTGGATATGGAATGACAGCAGGAATAGTATCCGCAGCAACTTTTCTAATCTCTATGATATTAAAAGACAAGATGTTGGTGCAGGTTTTACCAGTATTACTGTACTATATCAATACCATTTTCTTTCCGTCATATTCGGAACGGTGCTATACTTACAGTTTATCAAATATCTTTTATTTTATAGATAACAGTATTTCTTCCACAAAATTACTCTTAGCCAGAGGCATCGGCATCTGTATCTTCCTGCTTTTCATTTTTGGTTCAATTTCTTACTGGATACTGGGGAGGAATTTTTATGGGACTTTACCCCGGAGGAAGCGCTTGCCATTACTTTTGTCATTTCTGTTTTACTAAATATACTCAGTGGATTATTTTTATATTTTTGCAGCCTTCTTGGACAGAAAACCACAGGAATGTGCATTGCCACCGTGTTTGCCGTACTTCCTCATATTGTGAACTGGCTGGATTTCACAACTTTTTATTGGCTTTCTCCGTATTCCTGGCTTTGTCTGGATACCACTATGAGGAATTATAATGGTTCCCTGCCGTCTTTGTCCTATGCGTTTTTTGTTCTGATTCTTCTAAATATAATTTTGACAACAGCTATTTTTATCCGGATATGGTGGAAAAAAGATATGGAGGAATACATTTCATGAAAATCATCGAAGTAGAAAATGTATCAAAAAGTTTTTCCGACAGGAAAGTTCTTGATAGTGTGTCTTTTACAATAGAAAAAGAAACCATCTGCGGACTCATCGGCAGAAACGGCTCGGGAAAGACAGTATTGATGAAATGCATCTGCGGTTTTCTTACGCCGGATTCCGGCAGTATTCACATTCGTGGTCGGTTACAGAACCGAAAGCAAGATGTATCCGGAAATATGGGAATTATCATCGAATCTCCCGGCTTCCTGGAAAATGAATCTGCTTACGGTAATCTTCTTTATCTGGCGCGTTTGCGCGGGCTGATCGGCAAATCAGAAGTAAAAGAAGCCATCCGGCAAGCGGGCCTTTCTCCCGATGACCACAAAAAAGTAAAAAAATATTCCATGGGGATGCGCCAGCGTCTGGGTATCGCGCAGGCCATCATGGAAAAACCGGACATCCTGCTCCTGGACGAACCAATGAACGGCCTGGACGAACAAGGTGTCACCGACATGAGAACGCTTTTTCTCTCTCTGAAAGAAAACGGCGTAACTATCCTTCTGGCAAGTCATAATACAGAGGATATCGCGCTTCTCTGTGACAACGTATATCGTATTGACGGGGGAAAAATTCATATTTAACTACAGTGGGAAATCTTCTTTCAACGATGTATTTACGCGATTTTCAAAAAAATTTGAATTTTTTTGTCACAAAACCCCTTTTTTAAACGTTTATATAATAAAGGGGTTTTTATCTTTTTCTTGAAAAATATGTGAAAGAATTATGACCAAAATCATTGACTGTCCAGTTACCAACTGATATTATATATTACAATATACTAGTACAAAAGACATGTTTTCATGAACAGGGGGAGGTGTTGTCATGAAAAACAGACAAACAAATCATGTACCTTTTTATATTTTGATTGTTCTGACGTTGCTGGTTTCGGCAATATATATCGTCATTGCCTTGAAGCAGAACGGCAGCAATGCATGGAATCCTGCCTTTTCTGCGGAGAACGGAGAGGTAACCGCCGGAGAAGGAGCGTCTTACATGCAGAATATCCGGGAACACCGGAACCGTTACTCACTTACCAGCGTTCCCTGGAATCAGAAGCTTTCATTCACAGTGCATATCGCATCGGATTCTCCGGATATTGGAAAAGTATTGTATGAAGATGACTATGGCGTCATCTCTGTGGGCGATATTATTTTGAATGGTTACCAATGGTGGATATATTTTGATTTTACCGGTAAAAAAACAGGCGAGACATTTTCTCTCTTATCTCTGGACGTGGACGACCGTTATCTGCGCGAACAGGAAGAAGAATCGATGAGTGCGGAAAACGGCACCGATGTATCCGTATCAGAAGAGACTTCCGGCACAGAAAATACATCCGGCAACGAATCGGCTTTTGTTAAAACAGCCGGAATCGCAGAGGTACAGGAGTTATCTAAAAAAGAGAAGTCCAAAGACTGGCGGGTAAAAATCAGCTATCCTTATCAGGATGTAACAGCCTGGCATAAGGAATACTGGAATTCTGAGGATCATCTTCCAAATGGAGAACGAATCGGATACATCGTTTTTCACAGCACCGATGAACAGGTAGCCGCTGAAACTTCCGGAGAGATGGATGTCACCTTTACCATGAAGGGACTAAAACGCCTGATCTGGCAATCCAAAACTGCCGGGAACACACAGACATCTTTTTAAAGCTGATACGCCGGAGACGATATCAGCAGAAATGAGGCGCCATGAGCACAACCAGAAAACATTTTTTTATCATGCTTCTTTTTATTGTCATAATCGCTGTATGTGCGACCGGTTTTACCCTGCACCATTTCGCAGAGGAAGGTCAGAACGATTACATCAGCGCTAAAACCATTTTCACTGACAAATTACAGGACAACTCAACAGAGCTTAATTTCTGGCTGGGCGACAGATGTTACACCAGCACCGACAAAGAAATTATCCATTCTGTTTTCACATTGCTGCAGTCATTAAATGTACGGAAAAGCAGCGAAGAACCGCCGGAAGAAGGCTATCTTCTGGAACTGACCACAAAAAACAGGATGATTTCCTTCTCGGTTTCCAGCCATCAGCTGAGTATCTGCAATAAACGATATGAGACAGACGAAGATATTTCTCGTCAGATCTATGAAGTGTTCTTTGGGGAGGAGCCGGCGTTTTGAGAGTATTCCTTCGCAAAATGGAAATTCGTAAATCTCTGTGCAGCACATAGAAGGCTGGCTACTGTGGCAAAACAGACGGTTGTGGCAATCTTTGACTGTTGAACGGTTCTGTCATAGGAAATTAAAATTTCAGCGGTACTTTTCGCTTGGTAAAACGGTTATTTTACAAATTGTTGTGATTTAAACCGTGACTTTACTATGATTAGCCTATATTAAAACGGTTATTTTATAGACTATTGTGATTTTAACCGTGATTACGCCATAAAAAAACGGTTATTTCATGAACTATTGCATTTTTAACCGTGTTTTCAGTCAAAAAATAACGGTTATTTCATAGACTATGGCGATTTTAACCGCAATTTTTGTTTTTTATGATAGCAACTCTCTCCTGCCCTCTAATCAATCGCCATGATTTTTGTACATAGCATTAAAAAGTCAGGAGGGAAGTTGATGACCCCGGTAAGCCAGCCGCTCTGGTACAGATTTCGTCGGTTTGCAGGCGTCATGTAGATGTTTTAATAAATATTTCCACAATCAGCCTGCCGAGGTGGAGGAGAAGAGCTTCCCGACTGCGTTTTTCTATGATGTATACAGCATCGCAAATCTCGTCTGCTCATATCTCCTCTGATTTTCTCAATGTCCACAGTTTCAATCGACGGATTCCGCCTCTACCGGATCACATCCAGATAATAAACCATCTTTCCTTTTGGATATCCATGTTCCTGTAATGCTTTATAGGCAAATGGGTCGCAGACCAGGAGTGTTCCGAAGGATGCTTCCTTGATGGCAGCGAGGCTGTCGGCGTAGATCTGTTCTTGTAATGCTTTCTGGTCGGCTGCTTTCTGGCTGTCGGTACTGTGGGCGAGGGTGTTGTATTCCGCGCACAGCGGCGGCGTCCAGATGCCCACCACGTTCCGGCGTTTGTCGGCGCAAAGTTCCGGCAGAAATTCCGGTGCGCTTAAAAGGGTTTCTTCTTCTGTGTTGACAAGCAGGTTGTTCAGGGCTCCGTTCACAGACACGTTGGAATAGCTGATTGTATGACGTTTTCCTCCGGTCAGCTTCCATACCAGCCAGGTATCAATGGTTCCGAACAGAGCGCTTCCGTCCCGCAGCTTGCGGTTGACTTCCTCGTTATTCTTCATCAGCCACTCTACCATCAGGGAAGAATATACCGGAGCCACCGTCCAGCCTATCGCCTGTTTACATTTCTTACCCCACTCACTGTCATTGATCTGTGCACAGCGGTCTGCGGTACGGTTATCCTGCCATACGATAGCCTTGCACAGCGGAACGCCCGTCTCTTTATCCCAGATAACTGTCGTCGCTCTCTGGTTGGTGATACCGATACCGGAGATCTCCTCCGGAGCAGCCCCCGCCTGCGCCATGGCCTTCTTACACATGTCTATAGCCTTATCATAGATCTCCATGGCATCGTGCTCGACCTTGTCTTCCGACGGCGTATACTGTGTGAACTCTTCATAGCTCTGCGATACAATGTTAAAATCCTTGTCAAACAATAATGCCCGTGTTCCTGTTGTCCCCTCATCAATAACCATTATGTACTTTTTCACTTGACCTTCTCCTTTCATGAAAGTGAATTCTTGCATTTTCATGTTACGTTTTGTTTAATACTATCACTCTGTCAATCTTATTTCAACAAAATACCACATTTATTTTTATATATATGTTGTTTTTTGTGGTTTTTGTTTGTTCATAAAAAGCAGGGGAAACTACTCCGCCTCCCTATTCTGCATTTTCTTTCTGCCCGGTATATGGTAAACTATTGACAACCGCAAAGTAACTTGCAGATATTTTGTCGAGGAATCTGATATGACTCCACGACAGCGAAAGGAGAAAAATATGAAAAAGAAATGGTATGCGATCCCTTTATCAGCCGCTCTGTGCCTGAGTATGATGCTGGCGGCGGGCAGCAGCTCCGCTGCAGATGCCAGTACGAAGGCAGACCGCGCCAGAGCCTGCTATTCCGCCTTTTTAAACCGAAAACTTGTTGCTTCTTCTTATAACCGCTATGGCTATGACATTGTGGATATTAACGGCGACCAGGTGCCGGAACTTCTTTTATCACAGATGATCGGCGGCAAATCTTATATGTACACTTATGACGTTTCCGGCGACAAAGTTAAAAAACTTAAAGGAAGCACTCTCGGAAAGGCCGCTCCCGGCATGTATTATTCTGTCAAAAAGCATCAAGTCTGTTTCATTCAGGCGGATACCGGAGGAGGATCCTACACAATCTGGCAGTATAAAGGGAAAAAATTAAAGAAAAAAATGAAACTTAAATATTATAACGGTAAGTTCAGGACAAGAGGATATACCTGCAACGGCAAGTCTATCTCTTTTAAGAAAGGAAATAAAAAGATACAGAAAATCCTCCGGACTTTTCAATCCCTGCGCAATACAAATTTCTAAAAATTAAGCACGACAGGATCAGCTCCCGCCTGCATCTTAAACTGCTCTCCTCCTATCAAAAAAAGCTGATGCGAGGAGAGCAATTCATTTTTCATACATTTCCTGTCAGTCTATTTTCAGAATCATCTCAAGAATCCGGCGTGCATCACGTTCCATCTCTTCTCTGGAAAGCAGTCCTTCCTCAAAAGCTTTTTTCAGTTCTTTTGGGAAACCGCAGCCCATTTTAATGTCGTTGCCGGCTTTTGCTTCCATCACATGACTGCCGTGACTGTACCAATCGGAGGTCACAACGCCGTCAAATCCCCATTCTTCTCTCAAAATGTTTGTCAGCAGTTCAGGATTCTCAGAAGCACGAACGCCATTAATCAGATTATAGGATGACATGATAAGATATGGCCCGGCCTCTTTCACTACTATTTCAAAGCCTTTCAGATAAATTTCCCGCAGCGCGCGTTCAGATACCCGGGAATCACTTTCTTTCCGGTTTGTCTCTTTATTATTGCAGGCGAAATGTTTCACTGTGGCGCCGATATGCATGGACTGGATGCCCCGCACCAGAGCTGCGCCGGTTTTGCCGGACAGCAGGGGATCCTCAGAATAATATTCGAAGTTCCGTCCGCACAGAGGACTTCTGTGGATGTTCATGGCCGGAGTCAGCCAGATGCCCAGATTGTTTTCCTTCACTTCCTCTGCTCCTGCGCGCCCAGTCTGCTCCACCAGTTCTGTGTTCCAGGTACAGGCAAGCAAGGTAGCACACGGCCATGCCGTGGTAGTCACGCCGCACTCCGGACGGATACGAAGGCCCGCAGGTCCGTCTGCCGTCATAACATTCGGAATCCCATGGTGAGAAAGATTACCCATACCGAAAGTATTTGCCACTCCGGTATTCGGCTGCCCTCCAAGAAGAGCGGCCAGCTCGTCTTCATTGAGCTGCGCCAGGAGCTCTGAAAGTTTTTCTGTTCCTTTCGCCACGTTTTCCAGCAAAATAACTTTTCCCTCTTTTCCGGAAAACGTACGCTCGTCCGGCACATAAGCGCGGGGAATAAGCCCCTCGAAAGCGTTGTAATCTGTGACGCTGTTCATCTGCTCATCCGGCAGCTGCTTTGGATGATTCCTGTCTGCCGGCAAAGCTGTCTCTTTCACCGGCAGCTCTTCATAGCTGCCATCCGCCAGCAGGCGAGTCCGAAGAGATTCCGGCGCGCACTGGCTGCTTAACTGCTCAGTTACCATATCTTTGCTCAGGATATAAGCTTCCTCCAGTTTACGGGCGTTTTCCACGGAGGTTCCAATATAAAAATCATACTCTCCCGCTTCCAGCACCCAGGCGGATTTCCTGATTTTCCCAAGATCGTCAAAGGAGGCCATAGCAGTATATGGAATCTTGAAAAAAATGCTCTGAGATTCTCCCGGCTGAAGCAGCCTTGTCTTCTCAAAAGCCGCCAGTTCCTTCGACGGTTTACCCAGACATCCCTGCGGAGCGCTGTAATAAACCTGCACCACTTCCTTGCCTGCAAATTTTCCCACATTAGTCACCTGCACGGAAAGCAGCGCCATTTTGCTGCCATAAACAACTTTTCTGTTCTCCAGAATAAAGTCCGTGTAAGATAAACCGAAGCCAAACGGATAATTTACTTTTTCTTTTGCTCCCGTTATGGTCTCAAAATAACGGTAACCCACATAAATATCTTCCGTATAATCTACATAATCAACGGAATCATGGAAGCCTTCCGAAGACGGGTAGTCCTCCAGAGACGCCGCAAATGTATCAGCAAGTTTGCCGGACGGATTCACATCGCCGCAGAGAATGTCGGCTTCCGCCAGTCCGCCTTCCATGCCTGCCTGCCATGCCATGAGAACACTGTCGATTCTCTCGTCGCTCTTAAACCAGGAACTGTCCACTACGCCTCCCACATTCAAAACAACAACGACTTTTGCAAAGTTCTCTTTCACTGTGTTGACCAATGCTTCTTCCGCTCTGCTCAGATAGAAGTCGCCCCTCTCAAAAAGAGTGCTGCTGCGTTCGATCTGCCGTCTTTCCTCCTCCGGGAAATTATCAAGTTCCTCATGGAAAACCGCTTTCCGATCCCATCCTTCACCGGAAAAGCGACAGATGGAAATAACTGCCGTATCCGTAAAGCTTCTGGCTTCACGAAGCAGCTCTTCCGGAAGCTCCGGCTCTTCAGTCATGCCTGGAACAAAACCTTCCCCGTACTGTTTTTCCACATTTTTTCTATAAAACTCTTCAAGCTCCGGCATCAGAAAAACCCGGCCTTCTTTTTCTTTCTCCTTCATGCCGTCCCAGAGATTTCTCACATAGGCAGTAGTGACGTCCCCGCTACCGCCTCCTCCTTTTACATAATCCACGCCTGCCTTTCCAAAGAGGGCGACTTTCGTCCCCCGGGCAAAAGGCAGGACTCCATTTTCATTTTTCAGCAGAACCATTCCCTCTCCTGCTGCCTTCCGTGACAATTCAATGTGCTCCCTGCTCCCTGTGACACGTTCCCTGTCGGGATAGAGCGGCTGGTTAGGCTGATACTGGATTCTTCTCCATTTATCCATGCTTTTAAATCCTTTCTTCCTGATTTGAAAACCCGGGCCCAGGGAGATTGCTCCCTCCGGGTCCGGGTCTAGCTGCATGCTACAGCATTGCTTCTACTTCTTCTTTTGTCGGCATTACGCGAAGCGCGCCTTTTCTTGTGGTCACAATAGAAGCCGCTGCATTTGCAAAGGTAAGCATTTCTTTCAGTTCTTCCTCGCTGTATTCTTTCCATCCGTGTTCCAGCACGTAATGTAAGATACATGCATCAAAGGTATCACCGGCTCCGGTGGTCTCAATGGTGTTCTCCTGAATGAACGCCGGAACTTCCACGCGGCAGTTTTTGGTGTAGGCACGGCTGCCTGTCTTGCCGAGGGAGAGAAGAATTAACGGGATATTGTATTTTTCCTGTACCATGGCGATACCTTCGTCATAGTCTTCCCTGCCTGTGAGCCACTGAATCTCGTTATCGGAAATCTTCAGAATATTGCAGTGCTCCAGTCCATAGGAAATCTGCTCTTTTGCCAGATCCATGGACTTCCACAACGGCTCACGCAGGTTCGGGTCATAGGACATAAGGATGCCGGCTTCCTCAGCAATGGCGATGGCCTTTCTTGTGGCTTTGCGGCACACCTCATCCGTCATGGACAAAGAACCAAAGTGGAAAATCGTGCTGTTTTTGATCTGCTCCGCATCCACATCATCCTCAGAGAGCATCATATCTGCGCCCGGGTTCCGGTAGAAGGAGAATTCACGGTCTCCGTCCGGAGCGGTGTGAACAAATGCGAGAGTTGTGTGCACCTCGTCATCTCTCATCAGTCCTTCTGTTCCGATCCCCACTTCTTTCAGCGCAGCCTCCAGCTGATCTCCGAACATATCCTTTCCGATTTTGCCGATGAAATTCGTTTTATGTCCCAGGCGGTTCAGCATGGACAATACGTTGCATGGCGCTCCGCCCGGATTTGCTTCCAGAACCGGGTTCCCCTGTGCACTGGTTCCATTTTCTGTAAAATCAATCAATAATTCTCCCAGGGCAGTTACATCATATTTGCTCATAATTTCTTCTCCTTTTAAATCAAAGCTTCTTCAGCCAGCAGAAACCGTAACCCGGAATATCCACGCCGGCGGCCTTACGCACTTCGCCGGTCAGCATATTTTTGTACATGCCGTCTGTCTCATTGATCCATGCGGTCTTGTCGTACTCGCTGAAATTAAACAATCCAAACATTTTTTCGCCTTCATAGTAACGTCCGATACACAGAACAGACGGATCGTAAGTCTCCACAGTCCACATGTCCGCATTGGTCATGAACACTTTCTCCGATCTGCGTATTTTCTCCAGTTCAGACAGACGCTGAAAGATTTTGCCCTCTACTGTACCTGCATCGTCTGCGTTTGCCGCCAGATCCCAGCGCATTGCCCCACGATGGATGTAACGGGAATCATGAGCTTTGGTCGGATCGTTTTTGTAAGTATAATCATTAACCTGACCAATCTCATCACCGCTGTAGATCACAGGAATACCAGACTGCGTAAACATGTAAGCATGGAGCATCACATCAAGCTGAATGGCTTTGTCCATGGCTGCGGCGTCCTGCTCGAAGCCAGCTTTTTCCACACCGCACATGGATGCGGTTGTCGCACAGAACCGGGCGTCCTGTGTATTCGGGTCGTATTCGTACAGCTCGCCCCGGCTGACACTGTTTTCTGTATATCCCTGGAAATAATCATTTAAGAACTTCTTGTGCGGCACTTCCTCCTGTCCGCGTGCGCGCAGGAAATCGTAATCCAGTCCCCAGCCGATATCATCATGGCAGCGCAGATAGTTGAGGAATACATATTCCTTCGGAAGTCCGGCAACAATATCAAGCTGTCTCTTAAGGAGACTTACATCTCTCGTAGCCACAGTATGCCAGGTTGTCGCCATCGTCGTTACGTTATAAAGCATATGACATTCCGGCTTTTCCACAGTGCCAAAATACGGAACTACTTTCTCCGGCTCCATGACCACTTCGCCAAGCAGAAGAACAGACGGACATACAATCTCTCCGATAATCCGCATCATTCGGACGATGGTGTGAACCCGGCGCAGGTTCCGGCATGGGGTTCCCAGTTCTTTCCAGATATACGGCACTGCGTCAATACGGATAACATCAATACCCTTATTGGCAAGGAAAAGGAAATTGTACATCATTTCGTTAAATACCCGCGGATTCAGATAATTTAAATCCCACTGATATGGGTAAAATGTAGTCATTACATAATGACCGCAGTCCGGCAGCCATGTAAAATTACCCGGCGCGGTTCTCGGAAATACCTGCGGTACAGTCTGTTCAAACTGGTTTGGAATCTCCGGATTATCAAAGAAGAAGTAGCGGCTCATGTACTCGCCTTCTCCTGCACGTGCGCGTCTTGCCCATTCATGATCTTCGGAAGTATGGTTCATGACAAAGTCCATACACACGTTCATTTTCTTCTTGTGGCAGGCTGCCGTCAAATGCTCCAGATCTTCCATAGTTCCCAGATCTTCTCTTACCTTGCGGAAATCCTTCACTGCGTAACCGCCGTCGGATTTGCCCGGTACAGTATCCAGAAACGGCATCAGATGGATGTAATTGACATTGCTCTTCTCAATATAATCAAGTTTAGATTCCACTCCTTTGATATTGCCGGCAAAATTATCTATATAAAGCATCATGCCCAGCATATCGTTGGATTTGTACCATTCCGGATCTTTCTCCCGCTCAAGATCCATGGCCTTCAGGTCTTTATTTCTTTCCATATAGAACCGGTGAAGATTATCACAAAGCTCAGCGTACATGGAATCATTGCCGTACATTTCCATGTAAAGCCAGCGGAGCTCATCATTTCTCTTCTCCATTCTGTAATAAAACTCTTCATCTACCGCTGCTCTGGCTGCTTTGGCAGCCGCTTCCGCTGCCTTTTTTGCTGTTTCTGCCGCAGCTTTCTTGGCTGCCGCAGCCGTTTTAGCAACCGCCTCCGTTGCTTTCTTCGCTGCCGTCTTCTTTGTGGTGGTTTTTTTCGCAGGCGCTTTGGTTTCAGATGCGGCCGGCTTGTCCGCTGCGGTTTCTTTCACAGGCGCCTCTTTAGCTGCTACTGGTTTTTTCGCGGCAGTTGCCACTTCTTTTGCAGCTGCTTTAACTTCCACCTCTGCTGCCGGGGTCGCTTCCTTAACTTCCGCCTCGACTGCCGGTGCCTCAGTCACAGATGCAGTTGCCGCTGCCTTAGCTGCGGCCGGTTCGGATGCTGCTTCGCCTGCCGCGGCCGGTGCCGGTGTCGTCGGTGTCGCTGTCGCGGCTGTTACTTTCTTTTTACGGCTTTTCTTTTTGCTTGTATTCGTACGTTTCATTGCTATCTCCCTTTTTATTTTAAATGTTAGTATGCGTCAACAAATTGCTGTCAGTGATAAAATGAGTGGTACGGCCGCCGGCTACTCTGCGATAAGATGAATCTGGTATGCCCGGTACGCTTTGTACTCTACCGGAATCGGCATTCCGGTCTCCATCAGGGCATCAGCCGGGTACAGTCTTCCGCTCTCTTCCGACCGGTACATGCGGCCCGGAATCAAACCTTGTAAGCGGACATAATCCACGGTCATGTTTCCGTGAATATCCTGCATGACCACATTGAGAAGCGCCTCGCTGCCGTCCTCGGCGACGAACTCCCAGGCTGCCGCTTCCTCCTCAAATGGATTGGTCAGGCGATAATATACTCCGTAATTGATGAGCTGCGCGTATTTGCGGTACTCCTTAATCTGCTTCCGCACGATGTCTTTCGCCTCATCGGACAGCGTGCTCAGATCAAGCTCATAGCCGAAGGTTCCGGCCATGGCGACCACGCTTCTCACCTGAAGGGTCGTGCTCCTTCCAGTCTGGTGGTTCGGCACCGCGGATACATGGGAACCCATGGCGGATACCGGATAACCGAAGGAAGTGCTGTACTGAATCTTGATTCTGTCCAGAGCATCGGTGTTATCACTGCACCAAATCTGCGGCGTATAGTATAACATGCCTGCGTCAAAACGTCCACCGCCGCCGCTGCATCCTTCGATGAGAATATTCGGATATCTCTGAATGAGACGCTCCAGAAAATCATAAAGTCCCAGCACATAATCGTAGGCAACGGCTCCCTGCTCTTTTGCCGCGCGGGAAAATGCCACGTCCAGGCTGCGGTTCATATCCCATTTGACATACTCGATATTGCCCTGATCAAGAACCTTGCATATCATATCGAAGATGGTGTCCACCACTTCTTTCCGGGAGAAGTCAAGCACAAGCTGGCTTCTCGCCCGAATCGGATTCCGTCCCGGAACGGTGAGCGCCCAGTCCGGATGCTCTCTGTAAAGTTGACTGTCCTCATTGACACATTCCGGCTCGATCCAGATACCGAACTTCACGCCCAGAGCGTTGATCCGCTCAATGAGATGTCCCAGAGACTCGCCCAGCTTCTCTTCGTTGACATACCAGTCGCCCAGTCCGCTGAAGTCGTCATCCCTTTTTCCAAACCAGCCGTCATCCATAACGACCATGTCGATGCCCAGCTCTTTGGCATGGACGGCAAGCTGATAGATGGTCTCGCCATTAAAATCAAAATAAGCCCCTTCCCAGCTGTTGACAAGGATCGGGCGGATGGCATTTTTATATTTTCCTCTGCATACGTGATTCCGGATGCAGGCATGAAGATTCTGAGAAAGGCGGTTAAGACCATTGGCGCTGAAGGACAGAATCACCTCCGGAGCAGTAAATGTATCGCCCGGCTCCAGTGGATAATAGAATCCGTCCTGCTGCAGGCCGATGAGCGCGCGGACCTGATTAAACTGGTCCTTCTCCACCTCTGCCTGAAAGCTTCCGCTGTACATAAATGTCATACTCCAGCAGCTTCCTGTTTCCTCCGTGGTTTTCGGGTCCGCCAGAATCATCATCGGATTATACTGGTGACTGGAAGTTCCTCTGCGGCTTCCAAATTTCATGGTTCCATGGGACAGAGACTGTCTCTGATACATCCGGTCCATACAGTGTCTTCCATGGAAAGAGATCAGATCATAATCGCCGGCCACAAAATCCAGGCAGGCGCTCATGACTTTGTCAAGATAAATCCGGTCACTGCCGCCATTTTTAATGAGCACGCTGCGGGTGATCACATCCGCTTCCGGAAGCACGCCGTACAGCAGTCTGGCTTCCACCTGGTTCACGGCGTCTTTCAGTACGATCTCCAGAGTCTCGGCCTCCGCCTCATCGGCGTAAACAGCCGGCAGACGGTCAAGGGCGTACTTGCCCTTCCGGATCTCGTGCCCTGCATAGCGAAGGTCACAGCAGCGGGACTGGTCTGCATTTACTACGGTGCAGGCCACATTTCGATAATCGCCAAGTCCGGTGTGCGGAAATTCCTGCGGCAGAGCGTCCATGGAATAGGTCCGGTCCACTCCGGTATCATAAGGGTTACCGGAAAAACCCCGGTCTGCGTATGTCAAAAGATAGTCCATACACCCTTCTGTTCTCCGTCCGTAATATAAATGAAGGAGAAATCCATACGGGTCAATCTGCATCTGATAGGAAGAACTATTGGTGTGTAATGTAAATGTTTTGTTATTTTTGTCAAAAATTATACTCATATTTCTTTTCCTCGACCTTCACAATTGCGGTACAAATTTAATAAAATGTTGCCGGACGGACGAATCTCTCCCGGAGGCTCCTCCGTCAGCATTTCCCAGTTATATGCAAATTACTGCCTTCCGAATACAGGGAAGACAGTAATTGCCGGTTGATACTATATCTTGCAATATTCCCGCACCCTGTTGCTAGCATCTGATACAGGAATAAAAGCTATTAAATTATTTGACAGCGCCGGAAGTAACACCTTCCACGATAAAACGCTGCAGGAACAGATACAGAATCAGAATAGGCAGCATAGCCAGCAGCAGAGCCGCCATGATCAGACCGATATCTGTGGAGAATGTACCGTAGAACATCTGTGTGGCAATTGGAATAGTATACAATTCCTTCTTGGCCAGAACCAGACTCGGCAGCAGGTAGTCGTTCCAGAACGCCATAGCGTCAATGATCGCTACCGTTGCGATGGTTGGCTTTAACAGAGGAAATACAACCTTCCAATAAGTCTGCCAACGGGTACATCCATCAATAGTCGCCGCTTCCTCAAGGGAAACAGGAACGTTGGTCTTGATCGCTCCGTGGAACATGAACGTCGCCATGGATAACGAAAAACCTACGTGCATGAATATCAACGTTGCTCTGTGATTCAGGATACCAAGGATACCACCGTACAGAGATACCAACGGAATCATCAATACCTGGAACGGGATAACCATGGATGCAATCATCAAAGAGAATAATAATGCTGTGAGCTTCCAATTATTCCGGACGATAACAAAAGCTGCCATGGAAGACAAAAGCAGTGTAAATATTGTTGAGAAAATTGTAACAATCGCTGAGTTAGCGAATACCTTCCAGAACTCCATCTTCTCCATGGCTTCCGGGAAGTTCTCAAGGGTGAATCCGTGGGCTCCCACAAGAGCCAGCGGGTCTACCGTAATATCCGCTTTTACCTTGAACACATTGATGATAACAAGGATAAACGGAAAGATGAATAACAAGAATAAGATTACTAAGAGAACCAGCATCAGTGCATGCCGGATCTTCTTATTACGAGCCGCCTGTGCATTTTTATCCATTATGCTGATACCTCCGCTTTCTTACCAATGTAAACCTGAAGAACACCAATTACCGCGCAGACAACAAACAGAACGAGCGCCTCAGCCTGGCCGGTACCATAATTCTTATAGGTAAATGCCTGATTATACACATGCATGGCGGCCATAACGGAGCTGTTGAACGGTTCTCCCTTTGTCAAGGACAGGTTCACATCGTAAACCATGAAACATCTGGTGATGGTCAGGAACAGACACTGTACAAATGAGGATACCATCAATGGTACAGAGATGTGTACGATGGTCTGGAAATCGGTACAGCCATCAATCTTCGCTGCTTCCAGAACGTCATTTGATACGCTCATGAATCCTGCCACGTAAATTAACATCATATATCCTGCATACTGCCATACGGCAACGATAATCAAACATACCATAGCCCCCCCCTGAGGTAGCCAGCCATGATGTAGATAACGCGCCAATGGAGAAAGATTCTCCAAGTGCAACTAATGCACGGTTAAATACGAACTTCCAAACATAACCAAGAACGATACCGCCGATCAGGTTCGGTACGAAAAATCCTGCACGGAAGAAGTTCTGTCCTTTTACTCCTCTCGTTACCAGATACGCCAGAATAAACGCCACAACGTTTACGAGAATAACGGCAACGAAGGAATAAATAAATGTTCTGCCCAGCGCCGCCCAGAATGCAGAATCCTGGAAGGTTGCAATATAATTGGCAAAACCTACGAACGGCTTGCTCCTGGATACGCCATCCCAACTTGTAAAAGTCAGATACAGACCGTAAATGAAAGGTACGATAACTACTGCGGCAAAAATCAGGGTAGTAACTCCGGCAAACATTATGTACTGTTTTGTTTTATAAGACATACTGTTTGTATTCATACTGTTTTAACTCTCCCTTCTTTTGTGCGCATCCCGGCAGATGCAGTACTTATACCAAACTCCCCAGTCAGTTAAAGGTTCGCCGCCACGGCATACCGGACAACAAATAGAAAGCGTCCGCCGGAATACTTGGTTCAAAAATTAGTGAGCGATTACCTGTGCTGTCTTCCAGTAATCTACAATATCCTGAGCGAACTGTGTACGGTCAATCTGTCCGGCCAGATATTCCTGCATGTTTGCACCGAGAACGGAATAATGGTCATCCGGCAGGAAGTTGTAGTTAGGAATCAGGTTGCCTGCGTCTGCGTAAGATTTAACAGATGCGCCCAGCGGGTCAAGGTTATCAGCAGGGATGTTGCTGAATGCCGGTACAAGCTGACAATCTTCTGTCAGGAACGCGTTACCAGCTTCATCATTCACTAACCAGTTCAGGAAGTCTTTTGCTGCCTGACGCTGCTCGTCAGATGTATTCTCGGAAGAATCAATGAAGAAGTATTTGGAACCGCCGCCAACTAACTTGGTGTTTGTTCCGTCGTCTGTGTTCTGAGGAACAGGCATGATACCCATGTTCTCGCTGTAATCATATGCGGAAAGCACTGCCCAATCCCAGTTGCCGCCGAACATAAACGCGATCTCGCCTTCTGCCAGCTTCTGCTCTGTTACTTCACGCTCTGCAGAAATCGGAGATTCTTTTGCATAGTTGTATTCCATCAAAGTCTCGAAAGTATCCATTAAGGAATTGTATTTTGCATCATTGGCAAGATCTACAGTTCCTTCTGTCAGGCCAGTAACAAATGCTTCCGGATCTGCCTGCTCTTCATATACCTGTGGCAGATAATGAGCTGCGATAGACCAGTCTTCTTTCATGATACCTACAGGAGCTTCCATTCCGCCTGCTACTAACTGATCTAACAGTCCTTTGAAAGCGTCCAGTGTCTGGTACTGAGCCGGATCAAATGTCTGACCGGTGATTGCCTCAATGGCATCTGCATTATAGATAACGCCACGGGCCTCTACGCATACAGGGAAGCCGACAACCTTATCATTTACAGAAATTGCATATGGAGTCTGGCTGACCCATTCCTGGTCGCTCAGATCAACTGCATGTTCTTCTGCCAGATTATAAACATCCTTCGCGTCTACCATGGAAAGAGTGTACGGATCATTGGAAGAATACTTAGTAGCCAGATGAGCTGCTACAGTATCGCTGGAATAGTAAACTTCTACATCCACGCCTGTTGCTTCGCTGTACTCTTCAGCCGCCTGCTCAAACTGATCCTGAATCTCCATCTTAGAGTTAAAGACAGTAATGGAAGTACCTGTACTCTCTGCTCCCCCCTCATCTCCTGAGCCGCCACATGCAGCAAGAGATAATGTCATAACTGCTGCTAATGAAAGAGCTGCAACTTTTTTTAATCTCATGTTTTTTTCCTCCTCTTAGAATAAAATGTCAAGCCGGAAATTCCTTCTCCTTTTCCGCCTTTTTTAACATCCGTACTATGTGTCCCTCAATTATTTAATAAGGATGCTAGCAATACTTATTACCCTGAAAGACATCATACACATCTGTTAATGAAACTATAACACCTGTCAGGTCATATGTCAATCGTTTATCATAAATTTTATCATTTTTCTTTACGATTTCTTCATAAAATCTGTCATTTATTTTACTTTTCATTAAAAAAACCGTGTTTAATTAGTGAAACCCCCCTTCTTTTTCTCATAATATTCATGTCAAACCCTTAATATTTTAGGGTTGAAATATCATGGTAGATTTGATACAATCTTTTTCAACATTAATTCGGTGATTTCAACAGGAAAGGAGTACATTTACATGAAAAAAATATTTAATATGGACAATCCCTTCTGGGTGGCCATGGGCAGAGTTTTTGACATCTTTGTTCTGAACTGTCTGTGGCTTCTGTGTTGTCTTCCGGTTTTTACCATAGGACCTGCCACCACAGGACTTTATTATGGTATGTTCGGAATCCTGCGCGGCGACGGCGGTTATCCCTCCAGAGATTTTTTCAAATCCTTCAAATTGAATTTTAAGCAGGGGCTGCAGCTGGGCATCCCCCTCACCCTGATCGGTGCTTTCCTGGCGCTGGACATTTATCTGTGCTACCAGTCCGGACGGGGAATATACACATTTTTCCTGTTTTTCTTTGCAGTTTTGTTTATTGTCTGGCTGGCGGTCACTTTATATACTTTCCCCCTGCTCGCCAAATTCGAACGAACTAACAAACAAATCCTGATCTGGGCTTTTACCCTGTGTATTAAGAATTTTCCGCGTACACTTTACATGTTTTTCTCACTTGCTCTCGGTTTATGGCTCTGCCACCTGCTGCCGGGCCTGCTTTTCATCGCGCCGGCTTTTATTGCGGAAAACCATACCGCCATCCTGCTCACAGTTCTCGATCCTTATCTTCCAAAGCCTTTCGAGGAGGATGAGACGGAGGATAACGGCGGCAGCGAACATGACGCAGAGGATAAAATCGTTCCACCAGATGACGATATGAAATGGCTGCTGTAAATGCAGCGAGACTTGAAGTACCGTATAAAAGTATAAAATATGAAAAAACAGCCGCCGCAATTTTTAGGTAAACTTAGAACAGAAAGGAATTATCTTCATTATGACAAAAAACAAAAAGCCGCAAAAAGACAAAGAGCCCTCCATCTTCCGACAGGAACTTAAGAGGGACTGGAATACATTTAAAAGTCTGAAAGGCACTAAAAAGCTGGGATTCCTCTGGGATTATTACAAGCTTCCCGCCACGATCATCATGACCCTTGTAGTCGTGGTCTGTGTTTTCGCCAACATGCTCTGGGAGGGACAAAAACCGCGCCGCCTGCAGGTTTACGCCGTTCTGAATACCGAGGACAGCTGTGTATACTGGTTCCGGCAGTTTGAACAGGAACTGACCGCCGATGGCGAACCGGGACTGGTGGAAATGAATGAAGATCAGCCTTTTGATTACGACAGCCCTTATTATTATCTGCAGGAGATTGAGGTCATGACTACAGTTTCTTCTCAGCGTATGGATGTGGCCATCTGTAACGCCGACATGTATGACTACCTTCTTGCCATCAACGCCTGCATGCCCCTTGATACAGCGCTGCCGGAAGATCTCTACACAGATTTGTCCAACCGCGGCATGATTGACGCCAACACCGCCAATCTTCAGATAGACGAAAATGGAGAAATCGATGAATCTGCCGGTATTGACGGGTATTATGCTGTTAATCTGGAAGGCACAGAATTCGAAAAACGTTACAACAAACCTGAAGACCAGGTCAACACCGAAGGAGACGAACCTCTTTACGCCGTTATCATTTCCAACACGGAACATCTGGATGACAGCATTTCTTTCATCCGGGCACTGACCCAGGAGGATTTTCTTCCGGAGTAATACCTTTTTCTGTGAATCATAAAAAAGCTGTCATACTGATTGAATCGTCCGGAACCGGATTGAAAAATCTTTCCCGGACGTCAATTTTGTATGACAGCTTTTTATTTTTATTATTATTTATCTTTGCCTGATATCACGTGCTCTCCCGCTCTACCAGATACACAGGCAGCACCGTACGTTTCGCCACAAGCTGTCCTGCCGCCGCTTTGTCCAAAAGCTCCACCGCGATGGTTGCCATTTCCTTGATGGGCTGGTGGATGGTGGTCAGCTGCGGGGCCGTGGCGGTGGCAATCATGGAATCGTCAAAACCAATCACCTTAATCCGCCCCGGCACATCAATGTTCAGCTTCCGGCAGATTTGGAGCGCCTGTGCCGCAATGACGTCACTGTTGGCAAAAAGCCCGTCGATCTCCGGATGTTCCCGCAGTGTATGCTCGATCATATCCACGTAATTCATGGCGTCAAACTGTACTACTTCCGTCATGATTTCCAGAAATGGAATCCCATATTCGGCGCACACCTGACGGAAACCCACCACGCGGCTGTCCGCCGACATCGGCGTATCTGTAAAACTTCCGATGTGAAGCAGGTTTTTACATCCTGACGAGATCAGCTTCTTCGCCGCCAGAGCTCCCCCCTGTATGTTATCACACTCCACGGAAGCGGTGGCGGAGTCCACATACCTCTCTACTGTAATGATCGGAATATCCATCTTCTCAAAAACCGAAGCGTCCACAGTACCGCTGAACAGAATCAGTCCTGCCACCCGGTTGCTGTAGCACATTTCCACATATTCTAACATTTTCTCGTCGCGGCCCTGGGAATTGCAGAGCAGAATCTTATAGCCCTTTTTGTGTCCCTCGTTCTCAAGATTACTGATCATCTCGGCAAAATACGGATGCCTGATATGAGGAACGATCACGCCTATCGTATTTGAACTTTTATTCTGCAAAGAACGTGCCAGCTCATTGGGCCGATAGTTCAGCTTCTTCATGGCCTGCGCCACGCGCTCGCGGGCATTATCGCTGATATATCCCCTGTTATTCAGTACCCGGGATACTGTCGTCACCGTCAAACCGGCTTCCCTCGCAACGTCCTTCAAAGTTGCCATTTTATTTCTCCTTCGTCCGTCTCTGACTCGCAGATACCTCCTCTGTTCATTCAGACTGCCCATATATTTCTTCCTTACATTCCCGGCTTATCATTATTCAACAAAAAATATCCGCTAATCAATCTCAAAAATATCATACTCTTTCACATGGTCAAGCGGCAGTTCCAGAGATACTTCCGGGTTGCGCAGCTCGAAGGTTCCCATCTGCTCGCCATTGTCAAAAAAGACTTCCAGAATCCTGTCGTCGATGACAAACAGCAGCTCATGCCGCCATGCCCTTGCCTGAAACGCGTCGCGGTCCACGGTAAAGCTTCCCGTTTCCGGGCTGTACTCAATCCAGCTTCCGTTTATCTTCCAGCGAAGATCGTCCAGCAGATTCTCCTCCACGTTCATGTGAATAAGAACGGCCTTTTTCTTTTCCTCCTGCTGATAAAAGATCGTGTTATTCTCATCCGGCTGCACCTGATCTGTGATCCGTCTCGCCTGTTCCCACAGCTCCCGCACCGGCTTCTGCACCATGATAAAACCGTCGTCGGTACGTTTGCAGGATAATTCCACAGGAATGCCATAGGCTCCCGTATAGTTTCTTCCATCGTTTTTCAGCCGCAGCCACGGAATGGAAATGACGCGTCCTTCCACGCCGGAGAAGGTCTGAGCGGCATACGGAACTCCCGTCAGATACGCCCATTTTTTCTCTCCGTCGGTCTTAAAATCCCTGCCGTCAAACTGTCCCTCGTAATAAAAACCATCTGCAGACCAGAAGAACCAGCATTTTTCCCCCTGATCTGAAGTCAGTTCAAAAATATCCGGGCATTCCCAGCCATCCTTCAGAGTAAACTCTTCCATCAGTTCCCAGTCTTTCAGATTCTCTGAACGAAGGATGCCAAAATCGTTGCCTCTGAGCCAGAGCGCCATAATATAGGCGCCGGACTCCTCATGCCAGTACACCTTCGGATCGCGGCTGTCCCGGTAAATCACCGGAACACACGGTTCCTTTATCTTCCGGAGAGTCATGCCGCCATCCAGACTGTAGGCGATCTTCTGGGTAAACTGCTGTCCCTTGCTCCACTCGTCATTGCCTCCGGCTGCCGTATAGAAAAACAAAAGCGCATCTTCCGGCAAATCCAGAAGCCCTCGCTCATTCCTGATGGCACAGCCGGAATAGATCGTTCCGTTCTCGTCCGGGAACATCACGGAATCCACCTGCTCCCAGTGCAGAAGGTCACGGCTCACCGCATGTCCCCAACTCATATTGTTCCACTGGATGCCAAAGGGATTATACTGGAAATACAAATGATAGACCCCATTATCATATATCATACCGTTGGGATCATTGGTCCAGCCGCTGTCAGCGGCAAAATGGATGACCGGATGAGTATCGGCAGCCTCCTCCCGTTCATCGGAAAGGCAGACGCTTTCCGAAAAGATATCCGGCGCTTCTTCCAAAGACACTCTTATTTCTTTTCCCCTGTACGCCTCCACCGGAATCTGCGCGCAAAAATCAGCAGTATACTTCCCGTCCTGTTCTTCGTCCACCGGTACCATAACTTCTGTCATTTTTTCCTGTGTCCCGTTCTCTCGATCCAGAAGAAAAATTTTCAAAAGTCTCTCTTCTTTCTGTGCACAGATCGGAATATTTAAATATTTTTTATCGACCAGAAAATCTTTTTCCATCATTTCCATTATCTCCTCTATTTCTTATTCTTATATTTTTACCACAGTTTCTGTTCGGTTTATGTAAAAACACTAAAAAATTACTTGTTTTTTTCCATTCTTTCATAAAAAGAACATCTGCCCTATCCTTATATGTCATTCGATTGATACATTTTGTTCATTATAACAAAAACCTATCTGTTATACAAGTAGAAATTTCCCGGCGAATTACCCCCGAAATCCATACAAAAATAACCAACTTCTCATTGACAAAGTTTTCCCTGCGCGAGTATCATAGGCTCAGGAAAACAGGTTAAACCTTTGACATATTTGTCGCCAGAATGATTGAGGAGAATTTACAATGATCACAACAAAAGCAGATGCAAAAATGAATTATGAAAAAGCCTGTCACCTCGGCAAAAAAGAGGGCGGCTCGCCTGCTGTTCTGGACGCCATTCTTCAGGAACGACACATAACCGCTCCGGCAGAAGTCTCTCTCGGCCTCGTATCCATACCTGTCGAGCGTATTGTCGGAACCAAAAGCAAGGGGCGAAGTCAGTCTTTCAGCAAGAACTTTTATCCTGTCCTGAAAGAGAATACCGAGTTTGCTTCCAAATGGATCTCTCTGTGCAGCGCCCATCTCAATGAAGGTATCCGCGACCCCATCAAGGCATACGAATTCATGAATCAATTTTATGTGGAGGAAGGCAACAAAAGGGTCAGCGTGCTGAAATATTTTGGTGCGGTTTCTATCCCTGCCAATGTCATCCGCATCATTCCGCCGCAGAATGACGACAAGGAAACGCGCATTTATTACGAATTCATGGATTTTTACAGTCTGTCACAGATCAACGACATCTGGTTTTCCCGCACAGGCAGCTTTGCGCGCCTGCAGCGTCTGGTCGGAAAACTGCCCAACGAGTCCTGGAGCAACGAAGACAGAAAGACTTTTCACTCTTCCTATGCTCTTTTTCAGGAAGTATTTGATTCTTTAAACGAAAAGAAATCTTCGCTCCTTTCCGGGAACACCGTACTGAATTCTCTGGAAGACGCCGCAGATAAAAAGAAGCCTTCCGTTCTTCCGGGAGACGCCTTTCTCTATTATATTGACCTGTACGGATACGACTCTCTGCAGACGGACAGCACTGCAGAGCTCAAGAGGAAACTTAAGAAAACGAGAGACGAGTTTCAGCTGCTGCAGTCTGAGCAGTCCGTGGCCCTGCAGATGGATCCGGGCGAAGGCAAGAAGAAGAATCTTCTGCTGCGGCTGATTCCGGCAGGCACCAAAAAAGTCCGCGTCTGCTTTATCTATGCCAGAACCATTGATAAATCCGGCTGGTCTTACTCCCATGATCTGGGCCGGGCGCATCTGCAGCAGACCTTCTCCGATCAGGTGATCACTTCCTACTACGAAAATGTCACGCAGGAAAATATCGCAGAATATTTACAGAAGGCCATCGACGCCGGTAATGATCTTATCTTTACCACCTCGCCGATTTTTCTGCGGGAGAGTCTGAAAGCCGCCATCGATCATCCGGAAGTCAAGATATTAAACTGTTCGCTGAACACGTCCTACAAACACATCCGCACCTACTACGCGCGGATGCACGAAGCCAAGTTTCTCATGGGCGCGGTGGCTGGCGCCATGGCCGACAATGACCGCATCGGCTATGTCGCCGATTATCCTATTTACGGCAACATCGCAGGCATCAACGCCTTCGCCCTGGGCGCGCAGATGGTAAATCCCCGGGCGACTGTTTATCTGGAATGGTCCAGGCGCACTCACCCGATACCGCAGTCTTTTTTTACTGAGCACGGAATCTCCATTATCTGCGGCAAAGATTCCACCGCTCCGGGTATGTATGACCAGCAGTTCGGTCTTTACCGGCGCGATGGTGATGCTATCTGGAATATGGCAATGCCCGTCCGGAACTGGGGACGTTTTTATGAACATATGATCCGGAATGTTATGAACGGAAGCTGGAAACTGGATGATGAAAAAGACACCACAAAGGGACTGAACTACTGGTGGGGCATGTCCTCCGGCATCGTCGACGTCATCTGCTCCCACCGGCTTCCAATCGGTACTTCCCGCCTGATTGCTCTGCTGAAAGATACCATCTGCCGCGGAGGTTTCAATCCATTTTCCGGCATCATGTATTCCCAGAACGGCGTGATCAAGGACAACTCTTCCGACACGCTGACGCCGGAGGAGATCATTACCATGGACTGGCTGGCAAGCAATATCGTTGGCTCCATTCCATCCAAAGACGATCTGGACGAACCCGCACGGGACCTGACCGCCATTCAGGGCGTGAAGGAGGAGGATCGCCTGCCATGAAGATTCTAGCAATATCAGACATCGAATCTCCCTACTTCTGGGATTATTATGAGAAAAAGAAGCTGGCAGACATCGACCTCATCCTGTCCGCGGGTGACCTGCGGTCCGAGTATCTCTCTTTCCTGGTCACCATGTCCAGCGCCCCGGTACTCTACGTCCACGGCAACCATGATACAGAGTACAAACGCAAACCGCCGGAGGGCTGCATCTGCGTGGACGACAAGCTCTACGTTCACGAGGGCATCCGGATTCTGGGTCTTGGCGGCTCCATGAATTACAACGACGGAGAATATCAGTACGAGGAGAAGGAAATGCAGCGCCGCGCCAAAAAACGTACGCTGTCCCTCATGCGCCACGGCGGCATGGACATTCTGCTGACCCACGCTCCCGCCCGCAATATCAACGACGGGGAAGACCTGCCCCACCGGGGCTTTGAGACCTTCTGCCACCTGCTGGACCGCTACCAGCCCCGTTATTTCATCCACGGGCATGTGCACAAAAATTATGGCTGTGATTTTCACCGTTATGATAAATACAAAGATACGGAAATCATCAACGCTTACGAATACTGTATTTTTGAATATGGCGGCGGCACAGCCGGAAAGTAGGGCGGCGTTGCCCGGCAATTCCGACAAAGTGTTGTCTTTAACCATAAATCCGGAGAATTTTTAGTTATTTGTGTCATTGCTCATTTTATTCGTTTAGTTTACACTAAGGAAGACAGCAAAAACGGTTACTCATATATGAATACATACAGCATTTTCTATCAGCACACGTACCAGGCGGTATCTATTCATATATTCACATAGTCGTACAGACATTCATTTTTTAAGGAGGATACATTTCTATGGCAACATTATCTTTAAAGGGAATTCAGAAAGTTTACCCGAACGGTTACCATGCCGTAACAGACTTCAATCTGGAGATTGCAGATAAAGAGTTTATCATCTTCGTTGGACCATCCGGATGTGGTAAGTCCACCACACTTCGTATGATTGCCGGTCTGGAAGACATTTCCGACGGTGAGTTCCGTATCGACGGCAAGCTGATGAACAACATCGAACCAAAGGACCGTGACATCGCCATGGTTTTCCAGAACTACGCTCTGTATCCGCATATGACCGTATATGACAACATGGCATTCAGCTTAAAGCTCCGCAAGGTGCCAAAGGATGAGATTGACAAGAAGGTTCGTGAAGCTGCCAAGATTCTTGACCTTGACAAACTTCTTGACCGTAAGCCAAACGCTCTTTCCGGTGGTCAGAGACAGCGTGTTGCCATGGGACGTGCCATCGTGCGTAACCCGAAAGTATTCCTGATGGACGAGCCTCTTTCCAACCTGGATGCAAAGCTTCGTGTGCAGATGCGTATTGAGATCTCCAAGCTTCATCAGAACCTGGGCGCTACCATCATCTACGTAACCCATGACCAGACAGAGGCTATGACTCTTGGTACAAGAATCGTCGTTATGAAAGACGGTATCATGCAGCAGGTAGATACGCCTCAGAACCTGTATGATAAGCCATGCAACCTGTTCGTAGCAGGATTTATCGGATCTCCTCAGATGAACTTCATGGATGCACAGGTTAAGGTTTCCGGCAACGATGTAACCCTGAAGGTTGGACACAGCGAAATGAAAGTTCCTGATTCCAAGAAACAGGCTCTGATCGATGGAAACTACAACGGCAAGACCGTTATCCTTGGTATCCGTCCGGAAGATATCTACGAGGCAGATGACGCCGGCGCTCCGGTTGGCCTTAACATTAACTCCAAGATTAAGTTCTACGAGCTGCTGGGTGCAGAGGTTTATCTGTACTTCGATATGGAAGGCACACAGATGACAGCACGTGTAAGCTCCAGCACCAAGCTGAAATCCGGCATGGATGCTAAGTTTACATTAGACATGGAAAAAATTCATTTATTCGATAAAGAAACAGAAGTTACCATCACCAATTAGACGCCTGCAGACGGCATGCGGCAGGCGTTCCGCCAAAGCGGCGGGTCTGTTGGCATGACAATGCGGCATTAACAGTTTTTCTCTTTTTCTAAAGAACGCATGCCCTGGGTCCTCCTCATTTCACCCAGGGCTCTGCTCGTTCTTTTTTTCTTTTTCCATACAATTTTGCAAATTCTCACTTTTGTTTTTCCGCAAAATTTTACATTTCGTCTCTTGGTTTTTCTTCCATAAAAGTGTACAATTTACCATAGAATCACTGACAAAACAGGAGGATATCCCATGGGCAACGCAGAGCAGAAAAATGTTAAGAGAAAACTTGATGAACTGAAACGGATTACCGGGCTGTCCTTTCATATGGATCTGCCGGACACGGAAGGACTGTCGGACTCCGAGGCGGAAGAAGCTGCCTCCTACGTGCTGCATCAGCTTGACGCCCTGATTTCTTCCTATAAAGAAACAAACAGCAAGGAAGCTATCTACAAACGGTGGATTACCGGCGACATCGAGACCCATGAGCTCATCCATACTGCCAAACGGTTCCATATTCCTTTGGCTGCATACCGCTCCGTATTTCTGGCAGAGACGAACGAAACCATGGACAACTCTGTCATGACAATTTTAAAACACGCTTTTCCTGATACCGCTTACACATGGCTGGTTCCCATGTCCTCCTGCCAGCTTGCCATAGTCTGCACATTTGCAGAAGAGGTCACGGAAGAAGAGCTGCACTCAACAGCATACCTGGTGATGGATCTCTTAAACACTGAAGCGCTCATCCGGGTCAACGTTTCCTACAGCGCTGTCACAGAGCACCTCAACCAGCTTCCGGGTGCCTATCAGGAAGCCGGTCTCGCCCTGAACGTCGGCAAAATCTTCTATCCCGGCCAGTATGTCTATCCATATAATAAGCTGGGCATCGGCCGCCTCATCTACGGTCTCTCCCGGGAACGGTGCAGCGCGTATCTGAAAGAAGTGCTGGGCACGGACTCTCCTGACTTCTTCCAGCCGGAAACAGTCCACGTCATCAACTGTTTTCTGGACAACAATCTCAATATCGCCGAGACCACCCGCCGGCTGCACATGCACCGCAACACGCTCATCTACCGCCTGGAGCAGATACAAAAAGAGACCGGTCTGGATATCCGGCAGTTCCACGACGCCATGACACTCAAAACGGTCCTCTTTGTTATTAATTATATGAAAAATCTTTGATGTTACAATACGGCGATGAACCGGTCAAATGCCGCTCTGCCCTCTTCTGTACATTTATACACGCCGGCGTCCTCCAGCACGCCCACAAATACCTGTCCGATTTCTTCTTTCAGAATATCCATCACATTGGAATCATTGATGTCCGGATATTTCGCCTGAATCTTCTCCGCCCACTCTTTGTGCTTGATGAGCTCCTCGTGGTCTTCGATCGGCGTCTTCTTCACCAGACAATCAGCCAGCAGTTCCATCTCGCCTTTCAGTCTTGACGGCAGCACGGCCAGTCCCATTACCTCAATGAGACCGATATTTTCCTTCTTGATATGATGATATTCACTGTGCGGATGATAAAGTCCCAGCGGGCATTCTTCTGTGGTGATATTATTACGCAGGGTCAGATCCAATTCGAACACCTCGCCGTTCTTTCTGGCAATCGGCGTAATCGTATTATGCGGTTCGCCATCAGTTTCCGCAAAAATGTATGCATCCTCGTCGGTATAGCCTCTCCATTTTTCGAGAATATGATCTGCCAGCTCAATGAGCCGTTTCTCATCCTGGTGACGGATTCGGATGACAGACAGCGGCCAGTGCAGAATTCCTGCTTCCACATCTTCATATCCAGGAATCGTTACCGTTTTCTCCATATCCGCATCTGCCATGGCAAAACGATACCGTCCGCCCTGGAAATGATCATGACTCAGAATGGAACCGCCCACGATCGGAAGGTCGGCGTTGGAGCCCAGGAAATAATGCGGGAACTGTTTGATAAAGTCAAACAGCTTCACAAATGCATTGTGATCGATCTTCATCGGAATGTGCTGTCCGTTAAATACGATACAGTGCTCATTGTAGTACACATACGGTGAATACTGGAATCCCCAGCGGCTTCCGTTAATCTGAATCGGGATAATCCGGTGATTCTGTCTAGCCGGGTGATTCATCCTGCCCGCATAGCCTTCATTTTCCATGCAGAGCTGACACTTCGGATAAGCGCTCTGCGGCGCATTCTTTGCCGCAGCAATGGCCTTCGGGTCCTTTTCCGGCTTGGACAAGTTGATGGTGATATCAATCTTTCCGTACGGGCTGTCCACTTTCCAGCGGATATCTTTCTTTATCCTGTCCCGACGGATATAATTGTTATCCTGACTGAACTTATAGAAAGTATCCGTAGCCTTCTGCGGATCCTCGCCATATATATCTTCAAATTCTTCAATGACTTTAGATGGAGGCGGCGTCAAAACACCCATGAGCTTTGTATCGAACAAATCTCTCGTGACGATATCATTGCTGTCGATGATTCCACGCTCAAAGGCAATATCTGTCAGAGCGTCAAGTACTCCCGGCAGCGCGATCTCCTCACCGGAGACCTCCTGCTCCTCGTATTCATCCTCTTTAAATATCTCCAGAAGCTGATTGATGGTATATCTTGTATCTGCCGGCACCACAAGTCCTGTCTGCAGTCCGTATTCTACCAGTTTCGCAATTTCTCTGTATAAGCCCATAGATCGCTTACTCCCTTTCCTCTGTTTATTACAATTACAGTACCTTCATTCCACCGTATTTTCTTACTTTCAGCACGTGGCAGCTGCCCTCGCCGAATACTTTATCCAGCGCTTCTCTGTACTCCTCTACCACGTCGCCCGGCACGAACGCCTGGATGGTTCCGGCAAATCCGCCGCCGTGTACACGGCTGACTCCTCTTTCTCCGAGCACCGCGTCGCTGACAGCAAGTCCCACGGAAAGTCCCTGGCCGTCCAGATCTTTTACAGTAAATACATTCTGCAGGTACTGGAAGGAAGAAGCGCCGGATGCTTTCACCCATTTCTTAAATGCATCGAAGTCGCCTCTTTCCAGAGCTGCGATCTCCTCGTCCACTCTCTTCTCTTCCTCAAAGAAATGGATGGCACGTAGAACGGAACGGTCGCCCAGTTTCTCGCGAAGCTCTGCCAGTCTGCCGTAGAATTCTTTCTCATCCACCTCACGAAGCACCTCTTTGCCAAAATATGCCGCTGCCTTCTTCATATCGGCCGGAATTGCTGCGTAGTCGTCGGTCAGATCCGCATGGGAACCCTTGGTATCTGTGATACACAGGCAGTGTCCGTAAGCTTCAAAGTCCACGTCAATTTTCTTTACATAGGTGTGGGCCGGATCTGCAAAGTCGATGTGAATGAGGCCGCCCACGGAAGAAGCTGTCTGATCCATCAGTCCGCATGGTTTGCCAAAATATACATTTTCTGCATACTGTCCAAACTTGGCGATATCCACCGCATCAAGCTGCATGTCATTGTATAAACCGGAAAGAACTGTTCCGATCATAACCTCATAAGCTGCGGAGGAGGACATACCGGAACCGCTCAGCACATCGCTGGTGGCGTATGCCTGAAAACCGCCGATCTTATGTCCCATCTCTTTGATTCTTGCAGCCACGCCGCGGATCAATGCTGTGGAAGTTCCCTCTTCCTTCTTGTCCACTTCCAGAGAAGAAAGCTCCACTACGGTCTTCGGATATCCCTCGGATTTTACCTCGATCACGCCGTCCTCTCTAGGGGAAACCACAGCGATGATATCCAGGTTGATAGAGGCTGCCAGCACCTTGCCGTGCTGATGATCTGTGTGGTTGCCGCCCACTTCGCTTCGTCCCGGTGCGCTGTAAATCTCTACTTCCTGCTCGCCGTACAGCTCCTCGTAGCTCTCCAGCGCCTTGATATAACGTTCTGTCTGATATTCCAGAACATTTTCATCCAGATAAATGTCCATCAGCAGATCCTTATGTACTCCGTTTCTGAACTCTTCCTTTAATACCCCTGTTTTCTTCGCCATTGTCGTCTTCTCCTTTTCGTTTTATGATTGATTGCCGGCCTTAAGTTTCTTTCCCGGCTGCTGCGCCGTTCCGCTCTCCGGAGCAGCACTCTGTTCTCACGGTTTCTTATGGCTCTATAGTAAATTATTTTAGTAAATTTGTCAATCATTTTTACTCTTATTTTACCGTAAAATTTACTTATTTTTTAGTAAAAAACTCTTCCTTTTTTTACTGATTTTGTTATAATGTTTTATAGTAAAAATCAGACCATTTAATATAAGCGTACCATACAGTCAAAATAAAGTAATAGGAGGAGCCCATGGCAACATTAAAGGATATCGCGGAACGGGCCGGCGTATCTACGGCGACCGTATCACGGATTCTCAATGAGGATGAAACATTAAGCGTCACAGACACCACAAGAAGAAATGTTCTGCGCATCGCGCAGGAATTACATTATGATAAGAAGAAAACCAGCACCCCATCCATGACCATCGGTATCTTCCAGTGGATTTCGCTGCTGGACGAGACGGAGGATCCTTATTATCAGGATATCCGAAGCGGCATCGAGCAATACTGCGCCGAGAAAAAAATCGAAGTCATCCGTGCATTTGAAAGCGATCACAACTATATGGACACGCTGCGGGACGTCCCGGCCCTCATATGCATCGGCAAATACGGCGACCGCCAGAGAAAAGAGCTGCAGAGTCTCTCCTCCCATGTTCTCTTCCTTGACATGCGCACTCCTCAGATCAACTGCAACACCATCACCCTGGATTTCGGACAGGCGATCTACGACGCCATGGACTATCTGACCGGCCTCGGTCACCGGCGCATCGCCTACCTGGGCGGCAAAGAGCAGCTCACCGATTCCACCATCTATTTTGAGGAACGCAAGGACGCTTTTATCCGGTACTGCACCCAGCACGATCTCTGCTGGGAACCTTACATGAAAGAAGAAGAATTCTCCGTGGAGTCCGGCTACCATATGGCGCTGGAACTGATCCAGGCCCATAAACAGGGCGCCGAACCACTGCCCACAGCAGTCTTTGCCGCCAGCGATCCCATCGCCATCGGCGCCATGCGCGCCTTTTACAAATACGACTACCGGGTGCCCGACGACATTTCCATCGTCGGCTTCGACGACATCAGCGCTGCGGGATTCTTAAATCCTCCGCTGACCACCATCCATGCGCCCGCTTTCCAGATGGGGCAGTACGCCGCCCATTACGTGACCCAGATGACCGACAGCTTCACACAGCAGGAGGCGCTTCCGGTGCGCATCACCCTGCCATGTACACTCTGCATCCGGGAGAGCTGCGGGAAACCGAGGGAATAAAGCTGCGCAACGCAGCTTTTTTTATGATAATTTTTTGTTCTTTTTTTCAGGAAAGAAATACAAAAAAAGGATAGGAAAAGGGGCTTTACATATCCTCCCGACGGTAGTATAAAAATGTTGAAATAAAAAAATATGAACAGCAGAAAGGATTATACATATGGACAACAAATGGTGGAAAAAAGCAGTCATCTATCAGATTTATCCGAAGAGTTTTCAGGATACCAACGGAGACGGTATCGGCGATATCCCGGGAATCATCAGCCGTCTGGACTACCTGGAAGACCTGGGTATTGACGCCATCTGGCTCTCCCCGGTTTATCGTTCTCCACAGGATGATAACGGCTACGACATCTCCGACTACCAGGATATTGACCCGATCTTCGGAAGTCTGGAAGATATGGACCGCCTGATCTCTGAAGCCAAAAAGCATCGCATCCGTATCATCATGGATCTGGTACTGAATCACACCTCCGATGAACATTACTGGTTCCAGGAAGCTCTGAAAGGCAAAGATAATCCTTATCATGATTACTATGTATGGCGGGACGGCGAGGAAGGATGCCCTCCGAACGACCTGACTTCCGGTTTCGGCGGCTCCATCTGGCAGTGGGTTCCGGAGCTTAATCAGTTCTATATGCATCAGTTCTCCAAAAAACAGCCGGATCTCAACTGGCAGAATCCGAAAGTCCGCCAGGAACTTTATAAAATGATCAACTGGTGGATTGACCGCGGCATAGAAGGCTTCCGCCTTGACGTTATCGACCATGTCGGCAAACTTCCGGATGAGAAGATTATGGTGAACGGTCCTGATCTTCATAAATTTATCCGCGAATTAAGCCAGAATACCTTCGGCAAAGCCGGTCTGGTCAGCGTCGGAGAGGCTTGGAGCGCAACACCGGAGAACGCCCTCCTCTACAGCAATCCGGACGGAAGCGAGTTGTCCATGGTATTCCAGTTTGAACATATCTCCCTCGACCAGCAGCCGGACGGAGACAAATGGGATCTGATGCCGCTGCCATTCCTTCAGTTCAAGGATGTCATGAACAAATGGCAGACGAGCCTTCACGGTGTAGGCTGGAACAGCCTTTTCTGGGACAACCACGACCTGCCGCGAATCGTCTCCCGCTGGGGCAACGACAGTGAAGAATACCGCGTAATCTCCGCCAAAATGCTCGCCACCCTGCTGCACGGTATGGAGGGCACTCCGTACATTTACCAGGGCGAAGAGCTTGGTATGACCAACACCCGCCTGTCCCTCGACGAGTATAACGATCTGGAGACTCTGAACGCCTATAAAGAGCGGATTGCCGCCGGCCATCCGGAGGAGGAAGTCATGGAATCCCTCTACGCCAAGAGCCGCGACAACGCCCGTACCCCGATGCATTGGGACGACGCCGCACAGGCCGGTTTCACCACCGGAACACCGTGGCTGCCGGTTAATCCGAATTACCCGACGATCAACGCCGCTTCTCAGATTCACGATGAAGACTCCGTCTTCTCCTATTATAAGAAGCTCATCCGGCTCCGCAAAGAGACTCCTGTCATCGTGGACGGCGTATTCGAGATGCTCCTGCCGGACGACAAGGAGATCTTCGCTCACCGCAGAACTAATGACAGCCAGACTCTGACCGTCATCTGCAACTTCTACGGCAACGAGCGCAGCATCGACGCCGCTTCCCTGATTCCGGAAGGCAGCAAGCTGCTCATCTCAAACTATGCAGATGTGACAGACGCCAATGTACTGCGTCCGTATGAGGCGAGAATGTACTTAAAATAAAAAATATAAAACAAATGCCTGCCGGTTCATGGAGAGCGTCCTGCTTCTTCCATAAACCGGCAGGCTGTTTTTATTTGGGGTCACCGGGCCGCCGCTCCGACTGCTCCTTCTGCTCTTTCTGCATCCGGAACCGCAGGTAATCGAGCTGCTCAAGCTTCTGCTCCCTCCGGTGAATGTCATCGAGAGCCGCACCCCTTCTATCATCAAGTATCCGCAGTCTCTTTTCTCTGGTAGACTCTCCTTCCAAAACAAGGCGCATATACTCCTCCACCTCATCCTTACAGAATCCAATATCATGGAGAGTCATGATCAGGCTCAGACGTTCCAGATCCTGCTTCTCACACTGCCACGAAGCAGAATCAGCGCCGCACAATCCCCATCCCTCATACTCTCGCAAAATCTCTGCTGGTATCTGATATCTTTCACTGACCTCGTCAATCGTCATTCTCTCGCCTCCGGTTTATATTTGAATACTTTTTACAGATGACTTCAATATAGCACGGTTCACGAGCACCGTCTAATACCTGTTTTCGATTGTCAGAAATGCGGATTGGGTATATTATCTTGTGGAGCACAAATCCCTGCTCCCTTATTTCAGTCTCAGCTTACTTCAGTCTGACCTTCTTTTTCGCAGACCATTTTGAATATACCTTTGTCTGCTTTCCGTTTTTCTTTACATTTTTATAAGTTCGGATCTTCACGTAATAGGTTTTCTTTCTTTTCAGCCCCTTGATTACCCTGGCAGTAGTTGCTGACTTTTTGATGGTGATCTTTTTGGACTTCCTGAAGTTTTTGTTCGCCGCATAGCAGATCTGATATCCTGTCACACCTTTTTTCTTCTTCCAGGTGACCTTCATTGCCTTTTTGCCTTTTGGACTTAGCCTGGTAATGGCGGTTTTAGCCGGTTTTTTGGCTGCCTTATTTTTCTTTGAAGCTTTTACCTTGACCTTTACCTTGATTTTTCTTGTTTTATCGCCAATCTGACAGGTAACCGTTACCTTCCCGGACTTTCTCGCCTTCACTCTTGTGGAGACAATCTGCGCTGGTTCGCCATATTTTAGAACAGAATCATTGAGCATCTTCTCCTCATCAAGAATCTCCAGCACCTTCGGATTCGAAGACGTCCACACAGCAGGGGTAATGGCAGGGCCATCTTTCAGAACATCCGAATACACAGTCATCAGCAGCGAAGTTACTTTCCTGGAGGTAATGGTATGTTTCTTTTTACTGTCCAACTTACTGATGTTAGACTTTATCCCGGTATCCAGATTGCGAACCGAAAACTCTCCCGTCGCGATATTCCAGCGATTCATAATAAGGAAATGTCCCAGCTTTGATTCCACGTAATGGCACCAGGTCAGTACATCTCCATTGAGAGACGGCTCGGAGCTGCAGAAAAACGTTCTCGCTATGCTGCCGGTGCGCTGTACATTTCCTCTCGAATCTATCATCATATAGCAGGTCTTCTGATTCCCGGACACATCTTCCGTACCATAAAGAAGAAGGAACCGGTCGCCATTTATTCTGATACATTCCAGATTTCTGACCTGTGTATCGCTGTAGGAAGTGAGCCATTTGAACGTTGATCCCTGCAGATTCTTATCAATGAGGCTCACATAAATATTATTACCTCCCTGGTAAGCCGAAAATGCACTGTCGGAAGCAAAAGTATCGTGCGGAATGGATGTCCCCACAACCACATGGTTACTGCTTCCCAGCTCAAATCCATCCACAGTCACACCTGTGTGCGAATTGCCGTTGCCACCCTTAATATCAATCAGCGAAAAGCGTCGGTAATTCTGGGCATCCTTATTGTACACGGCATCCGTCCGCAGCGTATACGTCTGAAAAAGAACATCCCTCGGACTGCCGTCTCCCAGATCGACCATCATCACCTGATTACCATCGCTTCTGACAAACTGCGTCAGGCTGTGACTGACATAGTTAAATCCAGTCTCCACCGTAATAGGGCGCATTGTATTTTTGTCAATATAAAATGTGGCGTTGGCCTGATGTCCGCTCATCATCTGCCTGGACGTGTGAACGATCAGGGTATTGCCAACCAGTGTCATATCACTGTTTCCGGCCTCAAAAGCCAGGGAAGTGTAAACGTCTTTCTTACTAATGCTCGCCACTCCCATCTGCCTCCAGTCGGCGCTGTATTTTGAAATATAAAATGCAATGTCTGAGCCATTGCCGGTAGCCACATAATAGCATCCGTCCGGCCCATGGTACACCGTGCCGCCCCAGCTCTTTCCCGGAAGCGGAACACTTCTGTGGCTGAGCCTGCTTCCCGAGGCAGAAAAACGGTCCACATACAAAGAAAGCTGCGTACCGTTCCACACCGAATACATCACCGTCGTACTTCCATCGCCGTTCGGTACGGTATGACATTTAACCGCATACCCATAATCAGCAATCTTCGTTGATCCTGACTCCGTAAAAGTTCCCGCCGCATGACCAGTCGCCGTAAATGTAATGCAGACCAGAAATACAGCCAGCAACAGAAAAATCCCTCTTTTTTTCATATTGTTCTCTCCTTATCTACTTCACAGTTTTCTTTTATATTTATCTCTAACTTTTTATAAAATAATTATATCTTCTTTTGTGCTCAAAAACAAGGATTTCCTGGAGAATTATCAGAAAGACAGATTAGGTATGCTCTTCACATTTTAAACAGAAAGACAGCGCAGCAATCACAAAACTGCTGCGCTGAAAAAATATCATTTGTCAATACTATCCTCGTAACTCTCTGCCAGCCACTCCTTCACCTGCTCCTCCGGCATATCCACAATCTCAGCGATAGCTTCCGCATCATATTCCATCCGGCACAAACGCAGTGCTGTCTCTCTGGCCTTTTTTATCTGCCCCTGCTTTTCTCCTTTGATTGTTCCTATGGCAATCCCGCGTGCTTCTCCTCGGGCCTCTCCTCTGGCTTCCCCTCGAGCTTCTCCTCTAGCTTCCCCGCGGGCCTCTGCCTCTTCCTGCATCCTCTGTCTGTGAATGGTATCATCAAAAATTACTCCAATCATACTCGTCACCTCTTCCTTCTTCCTGTTCAGATACTCTGTTAAAATATTATGCGCAATGCAGTATTCCACCAGTTTTTCCGCCGCTTCTTTTGTTCTTCCATATTCTTTATGAAAACAGATTGCGGAAAACGCTGTCTTTGATTGTTCGCTTTGGTTTTTCGTTATCTTCAATCTTTATCGGTGTGGTGTTTTGGGATTTTTTTCGTTCTGGTTCATTCTCCTTCGAATGTTTATGATTCAACACCTTCACCTCATATATTATATTGTCACAATTGCAATTGTATTTAAATGAAAAAACCCCTTTCATCAGACCTCTATTTTGTCTAACAAAAGGGACACTTCAATAATGACGGTCTCATGTTATTCTTTGATGTATCCCATTATATAGTACAGAAATTCCAGCGCGCTGCGGTAGGACATTTTCCGTTTTCCGACCTGGAGGATACCCTGCCAGCTTCCGTAACGGCGGAATCGGGTCTCCCATCTGCGTCTTCTTCTATTCATTTTCTGTTAAGACACCTCCTTCTTCTGTCTTGCTTGTGTCATCTAACCTTCCAAATACAATGACCCGGTTGTTGACGCAGGATAAGAAAATGGAACCGGAAAACGCAAATTCGCCGTACACATTTTTGTTGATGTACTCCATGTCGTCCCCGCCCTGCACCATCGGATAGTCGATGTGAGTTTCATCGACCGTAAGTCATCCCACCAAATCAGGATTTATGGCCATAAGTTCATTGAGCGTAGGATTCTCCTTCTGTCCCGGCGTATTTTTCCGCCCTGTCCCGGCATTTCGTTCTTTTATTTCTTTCATCTCTGTCCTCCTGTACTCTTTAATGTATGCTCCTGTACATCTGTACATTTTCAGCTTTTGGTTATACTGTGCCATTTTAGCAACATTATTCGGATTTCCAAAGAACAGAAACAGAGCAGGAATGACAGAATAAATAAATGACAGAAAAAATCCCACAATCAGAAATCTTTTTCCTGATCATGGGATATTCTTCACTCACACATCAGTCAGGACAGAAACTCCTCATACAATTCGCAGGTCTGCCGGTCAAATCCGCACAAAATCACTTCTATGGCATAACCCTCATGCTTCTTCCTCCACTGCTGTACCGTCTCCACCGCGATGGCTGCCGCTGCTTTTTTCGGATACCCGTACACTCCCGTAGAGATAGCCGGAAATGCAATGCTTCTGACGCCGTGCTCCTTCGCCAACTCCAGGGAATTCCAGTAGCAGTCCGCCAGAAGCTCCGCGTCCTTCGGTTTGCCGGAATAGACCGGCCCCACCGTGTGAATGACGTAGGCCGCCTTCAGATTATACCCTTTCGTGATCTTCGCCTGTCCTGTCTCGCAGCCGTGAAGCGTCCGGCACTCCTGCAGCAGTCCCGGCCCCGCCGCCCGGTGGATGGCGCCGTCCACGCCTCCTCCTCCCAGAAGGGAGCGGTTGGCCGCATTAACGATACAATCCACATCCAGCTTCGTGATGTCGCCCTGGCAGATGGACAGCTTACTGCCCTGGCTCATTTCCAGCATTACTTTCATAGAATTTTCTTTCATAACAACAACACCCCCATACGTTTTTTCATATTTTTTTAAAAAACAAAAATAAAGATTTTCTTTTCTATATTTTTATGATATTATTATTGTTGAAAATATATTTTCTGTTATGTTTTATTTCCAGAACGATACTTACCATGAAATGGAGGGATTATCATGAGTATCAACCGAGACAAATTATTAACGATAAGCTGTATCATTATGATCATCGGGCTTCTCTTTGTGGCTGCGGCCTTCTTCCCGATTCTTGACTGGAGCAGGCATCCTGTATACCTGAACCTCAGAATGTATGTGGCATTCCCGGTTCTCTACTTTATCTGCGGAATAGCCTTTGCCAACATGATTATCCGGTATTTCTCCCGGGTAAAGGAACGTTTGGCGCTGCTGTCCCGCGAGAAGCGCTCCCGCTGGCTAGCCGTCGTTCTCATTCTGCTGGTCATTCTGGAAGTCTGCGTATTCGTCCTGGAACCAGTGCGTATTTTTGTAGCAGTGCGTTTTCCGCTTCTCTATATGATACCGGGGATGGCTGTGTGCGCGCTCAGTGAGTAAATTATTTATTGAACACACGACTCCGACGTGTTATGTTCACTCCTCCATCACATCCCACAGCCGCTCATACAGCTTCCGGTATTTCTTGTAGCCTTCTTGGTAGACGTCCGCGTTTCGCTGATCCGGGAGATATATCCGCTCGTCCATGGAGACAAATCTTCCGCAGGCTTCTTCCAGGGAAGGAAGGATGCCAGCGCCTACGGCTGCCAGCAGGCAGCTTCCGAGGCAGGCCTGTTCTTTTACCCGGCTTGCCCGGACGGGTTTGCCTAAGATGTCCGCCTGGATCTGAAGCCACTGTGGGGAGGCTGTGGCTCCGCCGGAGGCGATGATTTCCGGGGCGTCGATGCCCAGTTCCTGTATGATACCGAGGCAGTCTTTCAGGCTGTAAGCCACGCCTTCCATGACCGCCCGGAGGAAATGTCCCCGTTCCTGCCCGAGGGTCATGCCGAAGAACACGCCTTTGGCGTTCGGATTCATGTGGGGCGTCCGCTCTCCGGACAGGTACGGCAGATAAATGAGCCCTTCCGCTCCTGGGCGGACTGCCGATACCAGTGCGTTGACTTCCTCATAGCTGTCCACATGCAGCACTTTGTTCTTGGCCCAGTTTAAGGACATACCGCTGCACAGGGTGGCGCCAAAGATGGTGTAACCGCCGCGGACCGCATGACAGAAAGTGTTAGTGCGCAGTTTTTTATCAAAAGACGGCTTCTCCGAAAATGCGGAAATCTGGCCGCCGGTTCCGATGTTGCAGATAATCTGACCACTTTTGATGACGCCGTTTCCAATGCTCTGGGCCGGCTGATCACCGCTGCCGTATATGACAGGAATCCCTGCCGGAAGACCTGTTTTCGCGGCGCAGGACGGACTGATGGTTCCGGCAATGTCCGCCGACTCTTTTACCCCCGGGAACAGCCGGGCAGGCAGGCCGAAGCGTTCCAGCGCATCCCAGGCCCAGTCCCGTTTTGCCGTGTCAAACATGGTCGTAGAAGAGGCGTCTACCACTTCCGCGCCGATCTCTCCCGTCATTTTATAGCGCAGATAATCCTTCGGGCTCAGCACATGAGCCGCACGGACAAAGACCTCCGGTTCATTTTCTTTCACCCACAGCAGTGACGGAAAGGCAAATCCGCTGCTGACGCGGTTGCAGAATGTCCGTCCCATCTCTTCTTCCGGCAGGACAGTGCTGATCTGCTCCAGCTGCCTGCCCGCCCGCTGGTCAAGCCAGATGATGGCGGGACGCACCGGATATCCGTCATCCCCTGTCAGCACAAGACCATGCATCTGACCGGAATATCCCACGGCGCAGACGGCCTCAAAGGCATCGCGGTACATTTCCCGCAGACAGCCAAGAACTTCCACAAGGGAATCCCACCACATTTCCGGACTCTGTTCCGCCCAGCCAGGATAGAGAATATCCACACCGTAGTCTTTTGCCTTTACTCCGACCACTCCCCCGTCCACATCCAGCAGCATTGCTTTTACACTGGATGTGCCCAGATCGATTCCTAATATTGTTCTCATAACTCTCCTCCTCAGCTGTTCCTTGTATCACGCTCATGAACCAGCATCCCCGAAAATGGCTCGACACCAAACATATCCGAGAAAATGTGACATTTACATAAAAACAGATAATAAATGTTTTTGCCGCAGCAGCGCAGCGTCTCAAAATTCGCCTGTCCCTTTGCCATCATCACATCTGCGGACTCCATCCGCGCCAATGCTTCTTCCGATAATTCCGGCAGCCAGGTACCTGCCACATCATTGCCGTTATCTACCACATAGGCGATTTCTCCCAGCCCCACCTGCGCGGCGTCCATGCGGGTAACATCATTTAATGTTTCCGCTCCTCGGACTACGATAGACACAGAAATCTGTGGATACCGTTTTTTTATTTCCTCAATAAGAAGCTTATCAAGAACCACTTCCCCGCAGTTGTCCGTGAAAAATACAAAACGTTCCGCTTTACTCAAATCCTGCTGCAGACGAGAATATGTATCTTCATCCACCTTTTGCTCCTTTGCTGTCCCCAGAAGTTGATTCAGCTTTTTTTCGTCCACATTCTTCATAGCTCCAAAATCAATATAATTGCCAATCATGGACAACTGCAGCGCCATTTTCAGCGGATCCGCCGCTTCGGCAATCTGCCTCCGGAATTCCTCCTCCTTCTCCATCATAATCTGATTGAAATGTATTTTGATTCTGGTATAATTATCGGCCTCCCCGAACATTTCCCTGCGCACTTTATCAATATCCCTGACAATGACCGGTATCGCATCGGTTTTTGGCGCTTCAGCAATCAGAGCCATAACTCTCTGCATATAATCAATCTTAGCTTCTTCCGGGACATCCTCCGGATACTTTCTCAGATATTTGTCGCAGGTGCAGGTAATGCACTCCGGGCGGAGACGGTGAATCTCCTGTATTTTTTTCGTTTCTTTTGTCATATTTTTTCTCCTCGCAACATATGTTTTTGGTAGGCTGACTATACACAGAAACTTATCATAATGACAAATTCTGACACAGAAAATCATCAGCTTTTATACATTTTTTATAAATTAACTATACTATTCTTCTTATATGAATGCAACAAATATACTGATATTTTCAGTAAAACATCATAACACTGCCTGCCTTGATTTTCCTATCATAACAATATATTATATAGGAGGAAATGGGTCTGACGCGACAATATTTTGACTATAATTTTACAAAATGCCGTTCTTATAAACGGCGGAATGGAGAATTTCATGAAAAGAATTGTTGTAATTTACGAATCCAGATACGGCTCAACAAGAAGATATGCAGAATGGATCGCGGAAGCGCTGTCCTGCTCCTTTTATGAGAAAGATATTTTCAAGCCGGAAGATTTCACCAACTACGATGTGGTCATTTACGGCGGCGGCCTTTACGCCGGAGGAGTCAGCGGTATCAAGCTGCTCACCAAAAACTGGGAGCTGCTCCGCGACCGGGAGGTGATTCTTTTTACCTGCGGTCTGGCTGATCCGGAAGATCCGGACAATACCGCTCATATCAGAAAATCTTTGTCCAAAGTTCTTTCCCCGGAAATGTTTGAACACCTTCATCTGTTTCATCTTCGCGGCGGCATCGACTATGACAAACTGAGCTTTGTACATAAGTCCATGATGGCTATGCTGCGCAAGTCTCTCGCCAGAAAGGACAGGGAATCTCTTCGGGAGGAAGACCGGCAGCTGCTGGATACTTACGGCTCCTGCGTTGATTTCACCAGCAAGGAAAGTATCCAGCCAATCGTGCAGTGCGCGCTGTCACTGTAAGAGCCGCACAGCAGTATATCCCACATGAGCGTAACAATACGCTAAAAATATACCCGGATTCGCTCCACCACCGGCGCCTGCCTGTAATCCCAGTTCTGGTATATGGTCATAATACCGTACACCAGCGCGGCTGCGATGCAGTAGAGCAGGACAAAGGTAAATGGAAACCGGTATTTTATATAGAAGATACCGGATATCCGGGCAATCCTGCTGCAGAGGAATATCCCCAGCGGAATGCCCAGCAGGCAGCTTCCAAGAAAGCTTCCCAGCAGATAGCTGAGATTTTCCACTCGCCACGCCTGCCGTATCTGCCGCCCGGTCATCCCCGTGGCTTCCAGCAGCGCGTAATCATGGCGGCGGCTCATGGCATTGGTGATACAGGTGTTCAGCAGATTCAGGAAGGAGAACAGACCGATGACTCCCACCAGAATACCTATCACCGTTTCTGCATTGTGAAAATATTCTTTCAGCGCGGCGGTATCGTCCGCCAGCACATTTACCGTGACTCTGTCATCATTTTGCAGCAGGCCACTGATTCTGTCTGCTGCTTCTTCCTCTTTTCCCTTTTCAAGGCAAACGTACCAAATCAAATCACAGTTAATCTCTGTAATCTGCGCCAGATTCTCCTCTTTCGTATAAAGGATCACCCCTGTATCCTTATTCTCGATGAATCCGCTGACAAGGGCCTGCATGGTTTGCTTCTGATATCCGGTATCAATCTCCACAGTAAATGTATCGCCCACGGCGAACTCCCGCCCCAGCGACTGATAATACGGGGAAGCCCGGTTTACAATGACAGGGAGAAGGAGGTTTTCTATTTTGCCCGGGGCGCTCTCCGCGATAATATCCCCCGGCAAACTGCCTTCCATCAGCTGCTTCTCAAAACTCTCCTCATTGACGATGCTGTTGATGCTGGTTTCCACGCTGCCGTCTTCGCCTGAAATCACAGCGTCGAGCATCTTGAGATCATAAACCGCTGTCACCCCCGGCGTATCTTCCACTTCCCGGCGAAGTTCTTCTGTAAATGGACTGTTTTTCATAAGGTTATAGGTGGACTCTTCTTCCGCGGTTGATTTTAACTGAATATACAGACCGCTGTCCTCCCGGTATGGCCCTTTTGCCAGCGTTTCCACATTGACCGCTTTTATGACGGAGAACACCGAAAACAGCAGAACGCCGCTCAATATCAGCGAGGAAAATGTATAGAGAGTCTTCTTCGGCGCTGAAAAGAAAAACTTAAGCCCCAGCGCAGCCGGAGTCAGGATGCGGCGTGAACCGGCGGCCTGGCCAGCATGGCGGTTCGCAGACTTGCTCCGGTGCCCGGCAATTCGGCTTCTCTGACGGTTCGCGAACTTGCGGTAGCCGCCGGTCACTTGACCGTCCTGACGGAGCGCAGCCAGGGGCGAGGTGGATGCCGCCAGTCTGGCTGGGGCACGGAAGGCCAGGCAGGTAATCATCCATATGAATGCTCCTGCCACGATCATACAGATGATACTCTGAGCAGGATAGAAGTCCAGCGGCAGCGATGCATTTACCAGCAGGCCGGCAAGGATTCCGGCGAGGATATAACGGCGGGACAGCCGCTGTCGTTCTTTTTTGACCATGGAGGTAATCTGGCGGCAGGTGGCGCCGATAGTCCGCAGCCGGGCAAATTCCCGCACCCGCTGGAGTACAGATACATAAATGATATTCTTGATGGCGGCTCCGGCGGTGCAGAGCAGCACAAAAACGATTCCCATAATCGTTGCCAGCGCTTCGCCAGAATTATCCACCCGATTTATGATCTTTGTCTGAATGGTGGCGTTGACGATCAGAATAATGCTGAAGCTCAGCAGAAACGCTGCCAGAAAGATAATGCTGCTGACAAGAATATTTCGTTTGCGGTTTGCCTGCACGCTGCGCTTTGCCAGTTTGTTTTCCACGGCTCCCGTATCATTTTCAAAAGGCCATATCATGCTGTTCACCTCCTACTCCACAAGCTTTCCATCTTCAATGCGTACAATGCGGTCTGCCATGCGGGCAATATCGTTGTTGTGGGTAATGAACACCACTGTCTGATGAAACTCTCTGCTGGTCTCTTTCAGCAGGCCCAGCACATCGGCGCTGGTCTTGCTGTCCAGATTGCCGGTGGCCTCGTCGGCAAGGATGATCGCCGGTTTAGTGATCAGGGCGCGGGCAATAGCCACCCGCTGCTGCTGTCCGCCCGAGAGCATATGGGGCATGCTGGCAAGTTTATCTTCCAGCCCCAGTATTCCCACCACATTTTCAAGGAAAGAGCTGTCCGCTCTGCCGCCGTCCAACTCCACCGGCAGCACGATATTTTCCTCTACGTTCAATATGGGAACCAGATTATAGCTCTGGAACACAAAGCCTATATTTCGGCGGCGGAAAATGGTCAGCGCTTCGTCCTGTTTCTCCGACAGATCTTCGCCCCGCACCAGCACTCGGCCGGCTGTTGGCGTATCCAGCCCGCCCATCATATGCAGGAACGTGGATTTGCCGCTGCCCGAAGTACCGACCACTGCCACAAATTCTCCGTCCTCCACGGAGAAATCCACCCCGTCCAGGGCACGGACGACATTTGGCTCCGCGCCATAATATTTCTTTAATCCAATAGTTTCCAAGATTTTCATTATATCAGACTCCTTTCCGGTTCCCGACATTCCTGCCTGATGATTCGTCTTTCATGTTGTCCTCTCTGCTTAATGATTCATTCTTCATGTTGGCATTTCTGCCCGATGATTCATTCCTCATACTGACATTTTGTCGGATAGTTTCCTCTCGACAACAGGAATCATATCCCACAAAGGTTACAGAAATGTCCGAACCGGCAGAAGAATCGAAAAGCTGGCGCCTTTTCCTTCTTCCGACCTCACACGGATGTAGCCGCCCTGCCGGGTCACAATCTCCCGGGCGAGACAAAGGCCGAGACCGATTCCCGGCACATCGTGGACCTCTTCCTCCCGGTAGAAACGACTGAAAATGGCCGCCTGCCGGCTTTCCGGAATTCCTTTTCCCGTGTCGGTCACCCGGATCTCCGCGTACATTTCTCCAGGCTCTGCCGTCACACAGATGCAGCCGCCTGCCGGCGTATATTTCACCGCGTTGTCCAGGAGATTAAACAGGGCCTCTGCCGTCCATCGGCTGTCATGAATCACAGCCAGATCTTCCGGACAGTCAACGGAGACGGTGATATTTTTCTCCTCGGCTGCGAACACGATGCCGCTCATAGCCTGGGCGACGGTATCGTAGATACGGGTGTTTTTCTTCTCCATCTGAATGACCCCGGTTTCCAGCCGGGACATTTTCACGAGAGCCTGCATGAGAAAGTCCAGTTTCTCCGTCTGACTGCGGATGCCGGTGAGGAACTCCCGGCGCTCCCCGGCGGACATCTGCCTGTCAAGCAACGTCTCCGTGACCATTTTTATATTGCTGACAGGCGTTTTCACCTGATGGGAAATATCGGAGACCAGCTCTTGCAACTCCCGCTGTTCCTGCTCCACCCTCCGGCGGTTCTCCCTCATGGCCTGATACAATCGGGAGAGCTGATGATGGATCCGCGAAGAAATGGTTTCGCTGTCTCCGGAAGCCGCCATCCCGCTGAAATTTCCGCTCATCATTTCATCCAGCGTCCGGCACAGCCCGGAAGTAAACATCGAAAGTTTCTTTCCATATAAATGTGTCAAAAGCAGCAGCCAGCACAGGCCGCAGGCGGCAAGAAATCCGCCCGCCGCAATCACGACTGCCTCCGATGTCAGAAAATAAAAAAAGGCGGTGACTGCTGCCATGGATAACAACATTCCTGCTGTCACTCCTGCCAGAAGCCGCCGCACCGAAAGATCGTCTTCTCTCATTGGTCCTCTCCTCCCGTCCACATATAACCCATCCCGTAGATGGTCTTGATATAGTTTCCGCCTTCCACCTCAATCTTACCGCGAATCCGGCTGATGGTGGTGGTCAGCGTATGTTCATCCACATAATTTTCCTCCGCGTCCCATAATTTTTCCAGAAGCAGCCGCCGCGTCAGCACCTGTTTCGGATTCCTGCAGAACAGACGCAGAACCTTATATTCCATGGCCGACAGATTCAGCGCTCTCCCGCCGAGCGCCGCCTGCTGCCGGGTAAAATTCAGCATCAGGCTGCCGTCATCGAACAACTCCTGCTCCGGCCGGTGCTGCGCCAGCATGGCAAACATGGCTCTGATCTTGCGCTGCAGCGCGCCGATCACAAAAGGCTTTGTTACATAATCCACCGCCCCGGCGTCATACCCCCTGATCTGATCGCTTTCCCGGTCGTTGGCCGTCAGAAAAATCACGATGGTATCCGGGTGCTCCGGCTTGAACTCCCGACACAGATCCAAACCGTTTCCATCAGGCAGATTAATATCCAGGAGCACCAGATCAAATTCCTCCGCCCACAGCGCCTCCCCGGCGCTCTTTACATTAAAGGCTGAGGTCACCTGATAACCGTCGGCACTCAGATTATATGCCAGTGTTTTATTGAGAAGTCTGTCATCCTCCACAACCAGAATACGTTTCATGCCGCTTCCTCCTGTCACAGTTTCTTTTATTTTATCTGCCAAATGTCCGGGAAATATTACAGAAATAAATGAAATGTGCTCACCACATTTTCCCATTCGGCAACGATCATGATGGCTCCCAGAACCAGCAGTACCACGCCCGTAATCCTGTGCGCTCGCTCCGCAGAAATTCTGTTGGCAATGGAGGAGGATACAGCTGAACAGATAAATGTGACGACGGTGCAGATGATCATCGGGATAATGTATCCTGTCACGTCTCCGAAGGCAAAATGGGATACGGCACCGATAAATGCAGTGAAGGTCATCACAAAGACGCTGGTTCCCACCGCCATTTTCAGCTCATAGCCAAGAATCACATTGAGGACAAAAAGCATCATGAGGCCGCCGCCAAGGCCGACAAATCCGCAGTACAGTCCGATGTAAGCGCCCGCCAGCAGAGAAAGTATCTTACTTCTCTGCCCTTCCCGCAGGAAGCTGCGCCGGCTGTCGCTGCCGCCCGGCTGCAGTACGAATTTTGCCCCCATGAAGAGGGTCATGACCACAGAAAACAACCCCATCTCGGTGTCCGGCATATACTGGGAGAGATAGCTGCCGATGATGACCATGACCAGAACAGCCGCCAGCATGAATCTGCCGTTTTTCAAATCCACATAGCCGTGTTTTTTGTAGGTTCTCGCCGCAATGGCGGCGGCCGGCACGTCTGCCATCAGTCCGATGCCCACGGCCTCGTACCAAGGGCAGCCCAGAAATGCAATGAGCATGGGCGAGAGCACAGTCGCTGCGGACATTCCCACGAAGCCGACCCCGACTCCCGACGCCAGCCCCGACGCAATGCATACTATACACATTTTTATCATTGGTATCCGTCCTTCTTTTTATACTTATATCGTACAACCTCATTTTTCTTTCTGTATTATACCATTTCTTATTCTGTGTACAAGATATCATTTCCCGTTAAGCAATTTATTCCCCTTCTCACAGATCTCGTAGATCTCATCGTATTTTTCTTCGATGAGCGGACTGATCCTGGCGGTCTGTTTTCTCACATCTCTTTTATAGAAGAAATACGGGAAAATCCATCCCAGGAATCCGGGAATCGCCAGAATAATACACAGGAGAATCTGCGGCGGCTCCGCCGTCACTGCAAATGTGGAACCTGCCATGAAGGCGGTTCCCACAATCCCCATGGTGATTGCCCGAATGGTCGGGAACGATGTTTTCTCCTTCTCCAGATGCTCGATTTCGGTCACATAAGCCTCGAAGTTTCTCTGGAGTCTGGTAAGCTCCGTTTTATTGATAATCCGGCGGTCTCTTTTGAACCGGATCGTAATCCTTCCATGCTGAGATGCACCCCGTTTCCGGAAGCTCGTGTCAAAACTGGTCGGCATCACATTTTCGTCCGCCTTCCAGCCGAAGTTGGCGTAGCCGTCCATGAGGAAGGAAGCCTGCCCGATATCGACGGTCACTTCTTTATACTCATAGGCCATAAATTCTTTATATTTTCTCGTTTCTCTTTCCACATTCACACCTCCTGTTTTTTGACAACCTTTCAGTAACATCCCTGTTCCGATCTGTTACCCAGGGCCATTCCTCTGAAACCTTCCGCAGAGACACTACCTGCCCCGGCCCGTTTTGTCCGCCGCAGGCAGACGCACCATAAATGTACTTCCTTTTCCTTCTTCGCTGTCCACGGTGATCTCTCCGCCCATGAGTACCAGAATCCGTTTCACCAGCGCCAGGCCCAGGCCGTTTCCTTCCCCGGAGTGGGAAGTATCGCCCTGATAGAATTTATCAAAAATGTGCCGGATGCTTTCCCGGCTCATGCCGCAGCCGGTGTCCTCCACCGACACTTCCACATATTCTCCTGTCTTTGTCTGGCGGATGGTCACCTGACCGCCCGGCTCTGTAAATTTGATGGCGTTGGATATGAGATTGTTCCACACCAGCTCCAGAAGGCTTCTGTCTGCCCGCACAAAGGCGCGTCCTTCCATGTCCGCCTCCAATTCCAGCTCTTTTTCATCCCAAAGGCTCTCAAAGTTCAGGATGCATTCTTCCAGCTGTCCGCACAGGTCGTACTGCTCCATCTCCGCATCTATGGTCTGACTTTCCAGTTTATTGAGCTTTAATATATTGCTGATCAGATTGGAAAGACGGTTAGCCGCTTCCTCAATCCCTCTGGCAAATTCCATTTTTTCTTCTTCTGTTCCTTTTCCGGTCTGCAGAAGTTCGGCAAAGTTTTTGATAATGGCGATGGGCGTTTTCATTTCGTGGGAAACGTTGGACACAAAATCCGTTTTCAGCGTTTCCACGCTGCCAAGCTCCTCCACCATCTTGTTGAAATCCATAATCATTACATCCAGATAATCCAGATTATTGGCCGTATGGATTGTCGGCACATACACGGAGAAATCTCCCTCCGCCACCTGTTTTGTGGCTTCCGCCAGGCGGTGAAGCGGCTCCTCGTAGGTGTTTTTCATTTTCTTTCTTGTAAAAAGCGTCAGTCCCACAGCGATGGCCGCCCAGTATATCATGGGAACAATGGTCTGAACCAGTTCGTTCCATCCCCGCTCATTCATCATCACAATCAGTCCCACATGGATTCCGGACATGAGAAACAAGACCCCAAGAAAGATTCCGAAAAGGGAGACCGGAAAGAGGCTGTCTTTTATGACTCTCTCGTTTTTACTTCCGTTGACCGCTGACTCCGCCGGGCGTTTCCCCGTCAGCGCCCTTTCCTGCCCTTCGTTCCGCCCGGCATTCTTCTCCGCCATCATTGCAGCACCGCCTTATAGCCCACGCCCCGGACTGTGACGAGTTTAAATCCGTCACAATCGGATAATTTATTGCGCAGCTTAGTCATATAGACGTCCACCGCCCGGAGGCTGGTGTCGCTGTCCACATCCCAGAATTCGTCCATGAGCTGCGCCCTGGAAAATGTTTTCTTCGGATAGGAGAGCAGCTTGTAAATGATGTTGAATTCCCGGGTGGTCAGACTGATCTCCTCTCCGTCCACCTCCGCGCTCATGGCGTCGGCGTCCAGTTCCAGGTTGCCGATGGTAATCTTTCTTTCCATCTCAATGTTTGCCCGCCGCAGCAGCGCGCGGACCCGAAGCACCAGCTCGTCAAGCTCCACCGGTTTTACCATGTAGTCGTCAATTCCCAGCCGGAATCCCTTCTGCTTGGACGGCAGATCATCCTTGGCGGACATGAAAAGAATCGGAATTCTTTTATTGACCTTCCGCACGGTCTGCGCAAATTCAAATCCATCGATCTCCGGCATCATAATATCTGAAATAATCAGATCATAAATCTGGTTATACATTTCATCATAGGCGTCCCGGGCGTTGAGGCAGCCCTTCACCTCAAAACCGCTGTCCTTTAAATACATGCAGACAATCCAGTTTAATTTCTCATCGTCTTCTACCACAAGGATATGTACCATCTTTCTTCCCCCATTTCCCTTTCGCAGCTGTCATGGCGCCCGGCAGCACGCCAAACGCTCTCAACACATTATTTTTCATTTATCAGTCCAAACACATTTAGCAGACCTGCCCTCATAGACACGTCTGCAAAATGTATCAGATTTATCATACCTTAGATGCGTGATTTTCACCACGGGAAAATACCATCTTTCTACCGTTGTTTTCTTCCAATGGCCGTCCGTCTTTCCGGACATTTCCTGTCATACGGCTTATTTTAAGCCTTTCACGAACGGGATCAGGCAGAGAAGAACCACAATGCCCGCCAGTCCGATGACAATTCCCGGCACCATATTGCTCCAAACCATGGTCATGCACATGCCGACGCCGAGACCCAGCGCGCCTATAATTCCAATGAGAACAGCCCCGATAGTTTTGCCCGATACTTTAATCGGCGCTTTATTTTCCATCTTTCTCCATACCAGCACCATAGCGAGCAGCACAACAGCTCCAACCACACCCATGACGACGCCCGGCCGTGACGCGTTCCACTCCGGAATCAGCGTCATGCACATGCCGAGCGCAAATAAAATGCCTCCGATTGTTCCAAGAATCATTGCTACAAAATTACTTTTTTTCATTTTTCCATTCCTTTCTTTTTTGTTGATTTTATTTCTCTGCAAATGTTTCTTCTGCCTCAACTTCTTCCGGAGCCTTCCTTCTCGCCTGTTGCTCCCGCGCCAGACGTTCCTTCTCTTCCTCCACGGACTCTCCGTCCTTCGTGAGGAACTCATCCACAAATGCATCTGAAATCTTTCCAAAGCCGCCGACCACTCCGCTTTCGATTTTTTTGTAGCCGGCCACCACATGCTCTGCGATCTTTTCATTTGCCTTTACTAATTTTGATTTTGCCAAGTTTTACTCTCCTTCCCTTCCAAGCCACCTTTTCGGACATTTCCTTATCAGTAATCTCTGTTTCGACTCTCTGCTGTTTTTGTTTTCCGTTTCTGACTGTAAGATTACGCTCCTTCTGTTTCCGGTTTGTTTGCCAAATGTTTCTGAAGTATTAATTTGCGGCATTTCTGAATTATTAATTTGTGGTCTTAAATTGACATTTCCTCTTTTTCGTGCTAAAGTCTTATTAAACCTGTGAAGAAGAGTAAGTACCTCTGGCGGATGCTTTCCAGAGAGCCGCAGGCGGTGGAATTGCGGCATGTCAAAACCGGAGAGAATGGACTTCTGAGGGCGAGCTGAAAATGTGCTGATAATCATTATGCCGCCGGATGGCACCGCAGATTGAGCGGACTACATCATGGCGCATGACTGACACATTAGCAAATGAGTAGGCGGGCCGGAGATTTCACTCCGTTATCAAAACAAGCATATGTCAGTATGCATGAGTGGGTGCACGGTAAGTGCATCAAGCCGGGTGGCACCGCAGGAGTAATTATGAAATGTATCGCTCTTGTCCCTGCAATATTTTGCGAGGGACAGGAGCTTTTTTTATTTCAAAAAATATTCCGTTGGAAATTCTTTGAAACAAAAAAGCCCGCCGGGCAGGATGCGCACTCGCGCGAAGCAGAAATTTGTCGCAAAAGCGACCGCGCTCGGCGCCAGAGTTCCGCCTGCGGAACTCTGATTGTTCCTCATTAGGAAAGGAGAATATATATGAAGCTGGAAAATTATGAAGTGCATCTGCCGAATTATTCCATCGGCAGTACCATTTATGACAAAATCGGACCGGTCTGCGAGTCCTATGGAAAGAAGGTTCTTGTGATTGGCGGCGAGAAAGCGCTGGCTGCCGCCTATAATAAGATCGCCTCCTATGTGGAACAAACAAATCTTGAGATTATCGGCAAAGAGCTGTTCGGCAAGGACTGTACCTACGCCACGGTGGAAAAGCTCCGCGCTCTGCCGGTGTATCAGGAGGCCGATATGGTCTTCGGCGTGGGCGGCGGCAAAGCCCTTGACACGGTGAAATGTCTTTGCATCACCGATGATAAACCGGTGTTTGCTTTCCCGACTATCGCCTCCAACTGCTCCGCCTGCACGTCGGTCTCCATCATGTACAACGATGACGGCACATTTTTAAAGCCTCATTTCTTCGTGCGTCCGGTGATGCATTCGTTTATCGACACGGAAATCATCGCCAAAGCTCCGAGCCAGTACATGTGGGCGGGCATCGGAGACACTTACGCCAAATATTATGAGGCGACCATTTCTTCCCGGAATGAGCGCCTGGAGCACTTTACCTCCCTGGGCGTGGCTGTGAGCCGCATGTGCCGGGATCCGCTCATGGATTACGGCCCGAAGGCTTTCGCCGACCATCAGAAAGGGCTTTGTACCTACGATGTGGAGCAGGTCATCCTCGCCATCGTGGTGACCACAGGAATTGCTTCCATTTTCCTGACAAAGGACTTCACGCCGGATTATAACAGTGGCCTTGCCCACGCCATTTTCTATGCCATGACCTCCTATCCGGTCATCGAGGAACGGCACCTCCACGGAGAAGTGGTGGGCTTCGGCGTACTGCTGGCTCTCCTTGTGGACGGACAGTACGATGAATTTGGGAAGGTTTATGAGCTGAACCGGGCAGTGGGTCTGCCGGTTTCTCTGGAAGAAATCGAGATTACCGAAGAACAGTGGACGGAATGTATGAACCGGATTCCGGACATGTCCGACGTGGCACATTATCCGTATAAAGTTACTGTGGAAATGCTCAGCGATGCCATGGAGCGTCTGAAAGAAAGAGCAATGAAATAAAAAAGAAAAGGGAAGAAAACAATGAAAAATAAAAAATCAGCCGCCATTATCCTTGGCGTATCCTTCGTGTGGTTTACCACACATTTCGGGGGCGGCTTCGCCTCCGGCGCACAGATTTACAGTTATTATGTGCGCTACGGTATCTACTGTCTGCTGATGCCGGTCTTTGCCATGCTGTACAATGCGATCTTCTTCGCCTACAGCCTGCGTTTTGCCAGAAAACATGAAGTTTACGATTACCGTTCCTACAACAACGCCTTTTACGGCAGATTCGCTCCCGTTTTTTCCAACCTCTTTGAGGTTCTGTACATTTGCGTCATGTGCGTGGCTCCCGCCGTGGCATTCGCCACCGGCGGCGCGACACTGAGCGCTCTGACGGGCCTGCCGTACCTGCTTTGTACTCTTATCATCGGCGTCTTTATCTTTGTGGTTGCCATTTTCGGCACTGACCTGGTGCGCAAGGTGGCATCCGTGCTGTCCATCTGCATCATTGCCGGCCTGCTGATTGTGTACATTCCAAATATCATCGCCGGCCTGCCGCAGATTGCCGAGGCCATGGACGCTATGACCGCCCAGAAGCTGCCGCTGTCCAGCGCCCTTTACTCCGCGTTTATCTACGGAACCTTCCAGCTCTCCAACATCGCGGTCTTCGTCCAGCACGCCAAATCCTTTGAGAATCCGGGCGACGCCGTAAAGAGCATGGGCGTCGGCTTCGTGGTCAACGCCCTGATGATGGTCATGGTAGTTCTCGGTCTGATGACTGTATACACCAACCCGGAAGCAGCCACCCAGGACGTGCCGACCCTTTTCATGGTACAAAACGGCGTGGGCGCTTCCTTCATGACGCCGCTCATTTCCATCCTGATCATCCTTGGCGCCGTATCAACGGCAGTCAACATGGTCGCCGCCATGGTAAAACGAATCTGCGGATCCGGAGAGAAAACAGCAGCGCCGCAGCCGCAGGGTAAAGCTGCCGCTGACAAAAACAATGCAGACAAAACCGGCCTGCGCATTTCCCGCAAAGAAATCCTCGCCGCCCTCATCTGCTGCATCGTGGACTTCGGCATCGCCCAGTTCGGGCTGCTGACGCTGATTCAGCGGGCGTACAGCATCATCGCCTATCTCGCCATTCCTGTGATCCTGATTCCGTATGTGATCCATATGATCGTGACGCGAATGGACACGAAATAGCGAACCAGAAAAAACTCTCGCGCCGAACGCGGTCGCTTTAACGACAAAATTCTATTTCGCATGAGGCGCATCCTTCCCGGAGAGCTTTTGTATTATAGAAATATCTTAAAACAACAAGGACTGCTGCAACAGCATATGCCCTCTCAAAATATCGTGTGTACTGTGACATACGATATTTTGATTCCTGAGAATATGCTTTGCGGCAGTCCGTTTTACCATTGCCTTATAATAATATTTTATATTAAACTGATCATTTTTTCCATTTCCGCTCCAAAGGCTGCTCCATCGGCTATTGCCAGTACATTTGCATCCGGATACTGTTTACAGATATTCTCGGTTTTTGAAAGTAAATTTCTTCTATACTATATGGAAGAGAGGGGATTCCCTCTCTTGTGGCAATTACATAATAGTTATCTGTATTTTTGATAGCTGAAGCAAATTCATCTGTAAAAATAAATGCGTTCCCTTCGTCAATAAAAACAATACTGTCTTTTATATTCGCCAAATCATATTGCCATCTTTTTCCTTGTAGCAAGACACACTCTTTATCCGCCTGTAAGTCTATCCCACTATCCGGTCCATTTTCATCGTATTCTCCTATCATATCGATGAGAGTGGTTTTTCCGGTGGCGCTGTCCCCTTTAATAATCGTAATATTTCTTCTGATTTCAAAATCATAACAGATGCGTTTGTTTTGTACAATAATTCTGTATGATCCTTTCATATGCATCTTCCCTTAAACGTACATACCTGCAATAGATACCAGTTCTTTTCTGTCATGAACTATCTGATTTGTGTTGAGAATACGAATCTCAAAAGGTCCCTTTCCGAAATTCATCAAATGACGAAGATTGATTGTCACGTCTCTGTTCTCGGCTATCTTCAGAATCCATTTCGCACAATTGTCTCCACAGGTGGACGCATTAAAAATCTTTTCCGGTTCATTTTTTATGAGAATCAATGTTTTTACTCCTCCGGAAAGTGCTGTGGGAGAAATTTTTCCCAAAACCGGACTGTCAATAACTGCGTTTCCCAGAACAGTTGATTTATCCACATCAAGAATCATTTCTTTTTTATATATGAATTTCTCCATATTTCCATCAAAAAAGGGCAACTGGTGTACTATCTCCGTAAATATTAATACTCCTTCCTCTCATAAATCGCAGCGGCTGCAAAGCAAGAACCGATATACACCGCCGCTGTCACCACTGTGATTGCCAACAGGCTTATATAGTACAGGATATCAGACACAATCGCATCTCCCAGCATTACATTTAAAAGCAGGCTCAGCCCGAAAACCACTGCGATGGCGGCAGTCAGGGCGATGATCAGAATTATTTCCATGCGTTCTGCTCCCCAGATGTAGCAAAGCGGGTAAGCCGCGGCTCCCATAAGCAGGGAAAGGATAAGGCCGCCCATGATCAATGTGAGGGCATCCCGGAATCCATAGTAAAAGTAAATATTTCCGTGGATAGCGACAGTGACCGCCAGGAATATTGCTGCTGCAACTGCTCCTGACGCGCTGCACAGCGCGTGGCTGATATACTGGCTTTTTACGATGTCGCTTCTGCGAACCGGAAGAGTCAGCTTATACCTGCACCACCTTGAAGCACTTTCTCTCCGCAGGCAGGATAAAGAGAGTACCGCCAGCAACGGAGCCGGCATAAACGGAAATATTCCGACCATGGACGCATCCCCAAGCAGGGCTAAAACCGCTCCCAGAATAATCAGCAGCAAGGCCACCACTTTGAGACTGTCTGTTATTCCATAAAAATTGTTTTTAAGCAATCCTTTCATTTCGTTCTCCTTTCGTCAGCAGAAGCATCCTCTTCACAACGCAGAATCCCATACCGGTAAAGAATCTCGTCTTTTTCTTCGGTCAGCAGAATTCTGCCCTCATGAATAAATGTAATGTAGTCAGCAATCCGTTCCAAATCACTGGTAATGTGGGAGGACAATAGCACTGCACGATCTTCCTCTGCGATAAAATCAAGAAAAATATCGAGGATTTCCTCCCGCATAACCGGATCCAGCCCACTGGTGGCCTCGTCCAGAATCAGCAGATCCGGGTGATGGGAAAGCGCCGCCGCGACAGCCAGCTTCATGGTCATCCCCTTAGAATAGGTTTTGACTTTCTGGGACGGGTCCAATCCAAACTCTGTCAGATACGAAGAAAACAGCGCGTCATCCCACTGCCGGTAAATTCCCCGCATGACAGATGCCACCTGCCGCGCCGAATAATATCCCGGAAAATTGTCGCCGTCATAGACAACGCCAATTCTTTCTCTCATCTTTGTGTCCCTGTCATTCATTTCTTCTCCAAAAATCTTGATAGAACCGCTGTCCCGAAAAAGTGTATTCAATATACAACCGACAGTTGTGGACTTTCCTGCTCCATTTTCTCCCACAAATCCCACAATAGAACCCGCAGGCACTTCCATGGATACATCTTTCAAAGAAAATTCAGATGCTTTGTAAGTCTTTGATACATTTTCCAGCTTCAATGCATACTCCATTTTTTCTCCTTTCCTGACGCACCTGCTGCGTCAATCCTGGTAGATTTGAAAGTTTACTTCCAAACTTATCCTCCATAAAACATCGCCAGCAACTCCTGCAAAGTCTCCAGCGGAATGTCATTCATACGGCCGATATCTGCCGCCATCTGTAAATGTTCCTCCGCCAGTCGCTGCTGCTGCTCTTTATAAAATTCCTTGTTCTGTGCCGATACGAAGCTTCCACGCCCCACGGCGGTTTCGATAAACCCGTCTCTTTTCAGCTCTTCATAGGCCTTTCGAACAGTAATTACACTGACATGGAGAGTCTTTGCCAGGGACCGAACAGAAGGAATCGTGTCTCCAGCCTGCAACTCTCCGTTCATAATCATTGCCTTTACCTGAGAAGTAATCTGTTCATAGATAGGTTTATCTGCATTATTACTGATGATAATCTGCATATACAGGCGCCTTCTCTCTTAAATAATTGACATTTAAATGTGCTTATTGAGTAAGCACATTATACTCATAGTGTGATGGTTTGTCAAGAGGAGTACGAAACTTAAATAAAAGTAAACGGTAAATACTCCGTACCTCGAAAATCATAGTCATATGTGAGACAATAGACTCGATTCTTATCAATCCGTG
>PPYE01186212.1_pt1 | contig 60445 bp, 45 predicted proteins | sample 1559881 | NCBI WGS metagenome assembly PPYE01 (sample SAMN08240022, study PRJNA423297) | Human gut metagenome, whole genome shotgun sequencing project. | reverse complement strand
GCACAACACATATAGCAGATCCAGACACGCCTCATTCCTTCCCGGCTTTTGACCTGAAAGCATCGCTGTACCCACCAAAGTGCTGCAATCAGGCAAAAAAACGTTTTTCCTGCCAGAATTATCCCTACTTCTCCCTGCAAAACCGCCGGAGCAGGCAGCAACAGGATTGCCGTAAAGCACAGCGCATTTCCGGCTGCTATTTCGATAATCCGTCGAACCCTTACTGCCATCCCAGACAGTTTCGCTGTCAGAAATAACAGCAGCACATTGATACAGGTGTGCATTATCCAGACCCGGTCTGCATAAATCCGATAGCTCACAAGCCTTTCCTCCCGCACGTTTTCCAAAACTGTATGTCCTTATTATAAAAATGCTGGCGCGTGGATTTTGTCGAAACGCTGTGCACTGCCGGGGAAAGTTTCGACAAAAAAACACCGCGAAATGACTTTTTCAGTCACCTCGCGGTGTTTTCTGTTTCGTTACTAAAATTATTTATTTTTTCTGAAGGAAATCCGGAATCTTTAAATCTCTCTCCTGTACCTTGCTGCGCAGTACCGTAGGAGCAGGCTGAATGCCATTTATGCCTGCCGGCTTCTTTAATTCCGCATTGGAAGCAGCTCCGGGATGAACAGGCTGCTGCAGTGCGCTGTTATACGGTCTTGTCGTGTTCGCGCCCGTCGCGCTCACTGTGGTCTTCATACCGGTCTGACCTACGGAAGGAGTGATCGGTTTTCTTGCAAAGGAAGTACCGAAGCGGGAAGCCGGTGTCTCCTCAATACCGGTTGCAATTACGGTAATCCGGCAGTAATCTGCCTGGTTGGAATCATACATGGCACCGAAGATGATGTTAACGTCATCGCCGGTGATCTCACGGACATAATCCACCGCATCGGAAGCGTCGAACATGGAAATATCGCCGGACACGTTGATGATGATATCGGTTGCGCCTGCAATTGTTGTCTCTAACAGCGGGCTCTCTACAGCGGCTTTGACTGCCATGACAGCCTTATCGTCACCTTTACCTTCGCCGATACCGATGTGAGCAATTCCCTTGTCGCGCATAACGGTCTGCACGTCTGCAAAGTCGAGGTTAATGACTGCGGGGACGTTGATCAGATCGGTAATTCCCTGTACTGCCTGCTGAAGGACTTCGTCGGCCTTCATCAGGGCTTCCGGCATGCTGGTACGCTTGTCCACAATTTCCAAAATCTTGTCATTCGGGATAACGATCAAAGTATCCACGCTGTCACGCAGCTTCTCAATACCGGACATCGCATTGTTCATACGGGTCTTTGCTTCAAAGCGGAACGGCTTGGTTACAACACCTACCGTCAGGATTCCTTTGTCCTTGGCGAGCTTTGCGACAACAGGAGCCGCACCGGTTCCGGTTCCGCCGCCCATACCGCAGGTAACAAATACCATATCTGCTCCATCTAAGGATTTGGAAATTTCTTCTGCACTCTCCTGAGCTGCCTGCTCACCGATTTCGGGCTTTGCGCCTGCGCCCAGTCCCTTGGTCAGCTTCTCGCCGATCTGCAGGTGCTTTTCCGCTTTGCAGAACTGCAGAGCCTGTCGGTCTGTATTGACTCCGATAAACTCCACACCGTCAATTTTCTCATCAATCATTCTATTTACAGCATTATTGCCTGCACCGCCAACTCCAATGACAAGGATGTGCGCTGCCGCTTCTGCGTCATTTACTTTAATCTCCAGCAAGGGTATTTCCTCCTTCATTCCTGACAAACTTCATAATATTTATCATATAATCATTTTCAGAATTACGCAACCCATTTTTTCAATTTCTTTGCGGTTATCCATCTTTCTGAAACGTCACATTTTTACGGTCTTCCGAGTAATTCTGCAGATCGAGTACTCCGCTTTCGCCCGACAGATTCGGTAAAATCTGCTCCAGACGCATCACCTTTTCCTCCAGGTTATCCTTTCCCAGCTTTGCCCGGATATTGTCGAAATAAAGTGTTATTTCATTTGATTCGTTGAAATATATTTTATCCGTCGTGATCTGATGCTTGGAAAGCATTTGCGTAATCGAAAGGATTTCCTGAAAAATATCGGTATTCTTCACCGGAAGCGCCTCATACAAAACAACATGGTCGAACCTAATTCCCGTCACCTGCGGAATTCCTTCTGTCCTCGTTTCCGAAGATTCCACCACGATACCGTCCCGGTCAAAATACATGTAACGCCCCATGTATTCGACGTAGCCCGCCACAGACTTTTCATAAACACGAATCGTGATGCTGTCCGGCGAATCGACCCGGACACTCATCGTTTCGATAAACGGAATGTCCCGGATTTCCTTATTCCGATATTTTAACGAAAGATAGAGCGAATTGTAGGAAAGCCGGTCAGTCAGAACCATCGCCTCGATCTCTTCACTCGTGTAGTGGACGTTTCCCTCGACCGAAACGTTCTGCACCCGAAACACGGACACCACGACGAGGGCTATCGCCGCCAGACAGACGATCACGATGCTGGCAATCAGTACACCGAGATTTGCACGCAGCCACTCGCCCGGCGTTGCCACTGCATAGGAATACCCGGCAGCTTTGCCGCTGCTTTTTTTCTTTTTTTTGCCGGAAGCTGATTTCTTCCGACTTTTTTCAGATTTTCCGCCGTCCAGCAGCTTATATTTCTGTTTCTGTGCCAATGTCTGCTCCCAACTCTCTGAAATCCCCTACGATATCTTCATATCCTCTCCGGATAAAATGACAGTTTTCCACGACCGTCTTATGCTCTGCGCACAGCCCCGCCAGCACGAGTGCCGCCCCGCCCCGCAGTTCTTTTGCAAAAACCCGCTCTCCGTGCAGTTTCCTGCCTCCGGTGACCTCCGCGCTTGTTTGTCCGGCGACGATCGCAGCACCCATACGGTTTAACTGCTCGTGTACACCAAACCTTCCATTAAAAACGCGCTCCGACACCATACAGTTTCCTTCTGCGCAGCACAGTGCCGTCAGCATCGGGGACTGCAGGTCGGTCGGATAGCCCGGATATACGTCCGTTTCCAGCAAAAGCGGGGAAACCAGCCTGCCTGCACGTTTTACCAACAGTCCTTCTGAATCCGGGATAATCTGTGCGCCCATTTTTTTTGCAACTGCAATCACCGCTGTAAGCTGCCCGATCGGCGCCTGCCGCAAAAAAGCTTCCCCGCCTGCCGCGAGTACACCGATCAGACAGGTTCCTGCCACGATCCGGTCCGCATCGATGGAAAATTCTGTGCCGCAAAGCTTTTTTACGCCCTCAATTCGAATCGTTTTGTTTCCGGCTCCTTCGATCTTTGCCCCTGCACCGTTTAAAAAGCGGCACAGCGAAACGACCTCCGGTTCCTTTGCACAACCTGTCAGCACTGTTTCTCCCTTTGCACAGACCGCGCATAAAATCGCATTCTGCGTCGCACCGACGCTCGAAAACGGAAAAGGGATCTGTACGCCGTTCAGTCGCTTTGCAAATACCGTCAAAAAATTGTCATCCTCCCGCCTTATCTGACAACCGAAGCGTGCAAAGGCTTTCAGATGCAGGTCGATCGGGCGGTCGCCGATGACACAGCCGCCCGGATCGCAGAAGGACGCCTGCCCCAGTCGCCCCAAAAGCGCGCCCGTCAGCACGATGGAGGAACGCATCCGAACCACTTCCTCTGCCGGAAGCCTGCTTTGCAGCGCACCGGAAGCGTCCACGCAGATCTCGTGACCGGTTTTTGTCACTGTTGCGCCGATTTTCTGCAAAATGCGGCACATGCAGTCCACATCCGAAATATCCGGGCAGTTTCGCAGTGTCGTCTTTCCGGCGATCAGAATGGTCGACGCCAGAATCGGCAGCACGGCGTTTTTCGACCCCTGCACTGTCATTTCCCCGTAAAGAGGTCTTTTGCCTCTGATCCAGATTGAATCCACAAAACCACCGTCCGCGCTGCCCTTACCCTATACTATGGCAAAGATGCCGCATACGTGACAAATGCAGCTACACTGCTGCCCCGTGTCCAGATAACACGCTCGTCTTCTTTGCTCCCGATGAACGCGCGATACGCGCATACACCATTACACATCCCGGACCTTGATGCCGCGGGCAACGCTCATGACGAGCCCCATCTCGATCAGCAAAAACAGGATCGATGAGCCGCCGTAGCTGATAAACGGCAGGGACACGCCGGTGTTCGGCATTGAGTTCGTTACGACCGCAACATTTAAAATGACCTGAATCGCGATATGCCCCAGCACGCCGACAACTAACAGCGCACCGAACAGATCCGACGCGTTGTTCGCAATAATCATCAGACGCCAGATCAACAGCAAAAAAATCAGGATCACAGCGATGCCGCCGAACAGCCCCAGCTCCTCACAAATGATCGAAAAGATCATATCATTCTGCTGTTCCGGCAAAAAGCCCAGTTTCTGGATACTCTGCCCGAGCCCCTTTCCAAAAATACCGCCGGAGCCGATCGCATAGAGTGCCTGCAGCGTCTGGAAGCCCTTGCCGGACGCATAGGCTTCCGGATCGAGCCACGCCATGATACGGGCGAAACGGAAATCCAGCCCTTCGATGCTCTGCAGCTGCTTGAGTCCGAAAATTAAGCCCACAACCGCGAGCGCTCCAATTCCTCCTATGATGAAAAATGGTTTGTATTGCGGACTCGCCACAAACAGCATCAGGACCGCAATTCCCAGCACGATAATCGCAGAGCTCAGGTTGTTGGTGATTTGCCAGATACAAAAAACGTGCGGCAGGGAAACTCCAATAACCGTCAAAAAGCCTTTCGACGTCCGAATGTTTCTTCCCATCTTGCAGATAAACGTCGCCAGAAACAGAATCATCGCCAGCTTTGCGATCTCCGCAGGCTGAATCGACATACCGAGATTCAACCACCTTCTTGCACCGTTGACCTCGACGCCCAGCGGCGACAGCACGAGTACAATCAAAATCAGGGAAACCACATAGCCGATTACCGCAAACCGTTCCCAAAAATGATAGGGGATGTGGGAGACGAAAAACATCCCCACCAGCCCCAGCGCCGCCGCAAACGCCTGATGCATCAGATAATAGTCCTCGTTCAGATTCTGCGTCGTCGCATCGTAAGCGCTGGCGGAATAAATCATAACCAGTCCGAAGCCTGTCAGAAACAGGATGATGAACAGAAGACTGTAATCAAAATAGTATTCTGTTTTCTGAGATTTTCTCCGTCCTGCCACTTGCTCACCCCTTCAGGCTGTTTACATATTCCTTGAACATTTTACCGCGCACTTCATAATTCGGGAACATTCCCCAGCTCGCGCATGCGGGAGACAACAGCACCGCGTCGCCCGGACACGCTGCCTTTACACAGGTATCCATCGCTTCTTCAAAGCTGTCCGCCAAAACGATATTTTCCATTCCGTGCTTCTTTGCGCACTCCGCGATCTTTTCCCGCGTCTGACCGATCAGCACAAGCAGCTTCACCTTGCCGTCAAACGCTTCAATCCACTCGTCGTAGGTGTTCTGCTTATCATAGCCGCCGCCGATCAGCACGGTGGGCCACTTCATTGCGCGGATCGCCTGAATCGCCGCATCGGGATTGGTTCCCTTGGAATCGTTATAATAAACGACGCCGTTTTTGGTCGCTACATATTCGATTCTGTGTTCTACTGCCTGAAAATGTTTTACGGTATCCAGAATTGTTTCCATCGGCACGCCGTATGCTGCTGCAATCGCAATCGCCGCCATCACGTTTTCAAAATTATGTACGCCGATCAGCTGCATCTTGTCAACATCCATCAGGACTTCTTCCCCATTTCCGAGATTTCTGCAGATTTTGCTGCCGACCAGATAATAGCCTCTCTCCAGCTTTTCTTTGGAAGAAAACCAGATGACCTGGGCCGGGCACTTCGGTGCAAACGCCTTTAACCAGCTGTCCTCGTGATTGAGCACACAGAAATCGTCCTTTGTCTGGTTCTTCGTGATGGATTCCTTGACCGCCGCATAGTTCTCCATCGTATGATGACGGTTCAAATGATCCGGCGTGATATTTAAAATCGCGCTGACAGTCGGATGGAAATGCACTGCAGTTTCCAGCTGGAAGCTGCTGATCTCCGCTACCGTCACGCTGTCCTTATCTGTTTTTAAAACCTCCTGCGTATAGGGGGTTCCGATATTGCCGACAACAAACGTATTGTCCTGATAACGCTTCAAGATCTCGCCCACCAGCGTTGTCGTCGTGGTCTTTCCGTTCGTGCCTGTAATTGCGAGCACCTTTCCCTTTTCATAGTTCCAGGCGAGCTCAATTTCGCCCCATACCGGAATATCCGCCTCTTCCAGTGTAGAAACAAACGCTTCTTCAATGGAAATACCGGGGCTTAAAACCGCCAGCGAAAGCTCGGAAAGCAACTCCTTCGGAAGGCTTCCCAGTACCAGCGCAGTATCTTTTGGATAATCCTCCCGCGCGCAGAGCGCCTTCCCATCCAGCTTTTCATTTTCATCAAACAGAACGGGAACGGCTCCCGCTTTCTGCAAGAGTCCGGCGGCTCCGAGTCCGCTCTTTCCGCATCCGGCTACCAGTACCTTTTTTCCCAGTAAATCCATGTTGATTCTCTCCTTTCGCTGCCATAGACAGCACTTTCGTTCTATGTTTCCCTGCAATTAATTGCGGTTTATTGTTTCATTCTTCTCATAATACCCTATTTCATCCAGATAGGGAAGAATATTTTCAAAAAGCTCGCGCACTACCGGTGCCGCCACCAATCCACCATAATAGACGCCTTGGGGGTTTCGGATAATGCACAATGCCAGCACCTTCGGATCGTCCGCAGGCGCAAAACCCAGAAACGAAGAAATATACCGACCAGTACCGCGAGGAAGCGTCTCGCTGGTCGCCGTCTTGCCGCCCACCTGATAGCCTTCGACTTTTCCATTTTTTCCGCCGCCGTTTTCCACGACCTGAAACAGGATGCTGCGCAGCCGGGCGCTCGTTTCTTCCGAAAGAATCCGTTTTTGCTCCGTTTCCTTCTGCACCGAAATGCGCTCCGAACCGTCCGTCTTTTCGCAATACAGTCCCAAATGCGGTGTAATCCGCGTCCCGCCATTAATGAGGGAGCTGACCGTCGCTGCAAGCTGGATCGGCGTGATCTGAAAGGACTGCCCGAACGAAATCGTCGCAAGCTCCACCGGACCGATCTGATCCTGTGCGTGCATGATTGTACCGGCTTCTCCAGGCACATCGATTCCAGTTCTGTTCAGCAGCCCGAACTGCTTCATGCTTTGGTAAAACGTATCTGCACCCATCCGAAGCCCTACCGTCACAAACACCGGATTGCAGGAATTCATCGTCCCCTGTACGAAATTTTCAGTTCCATGACCCCGAACCTTTGCACACCGGATTTTTCTGCCCTCTACGACAATATAGCCCGGGCACTGAAAAGAATCCTCTTCCCGGACAACGCCGTTTTCCAATGCGGCTGCCGCCGTAATGACCTTAAAGGCAGAGCCAGGCTCGTAGGTATCGTTGATGCAGGCGTTTCTCCACATTTTATTCAGGGCTTCCTGCTTTTCTTTTTCGTTCATGAGCTGTTCTTGCTGCCCCTCCGGAAGTGTGAACGGGTCATTCAACTGATATTCCGGCACATCCACCATCGCAAGGATTTCTCCGTTATCGGGACGCAGCACCAGAATCGAAACGCTTTCCGCTTCTTTTTCCAGGCAGACCTGCTCCGCCAGCTGCTGTGCGTACAGCTGGATGTTGGCATCCAGACTAATGTATAAATCCTTTCCATCCACCGGCTCTACCCGGCTCTCTCCTTCATCCAGAAGCCGGACGCCGCGTGCGTCCGTCATTTCCAGAATCAAGCCCTCCTGCCCGGAAAGCACTTCCTCATACCGGCTTTCCAATGCCAAAATTCCCTGATTATCGCCTCCGGTAAAGCCGATCACTTTGGAAGCGAGATTCTCATACGGATAATATCGTTTATAATCCTCGTCCACCTTGATGCCGTCCAGCCCTGTCCGGTAAATTTCCTCCCCGGTTTCCAGATCGACATTGCTTTTGATTTTTTCGATGGACGATACCTTTTCCACTCTTTTTCGAACGGTCTCTTCCGACAGTCCAAGCTTGCTGCACAAAAGCGCAATCACTGCGTTGGGATCGCGAATCTGGTTATGGATGACAGAAATCGTACAGACCGGCTGGTTATCCGCCAGCACGATCCCGTTCCGGTCTAAAATTCTCCCGCGCTTTGCCTTGATTTTGCGCTCTCTCTGATGCAAATCCAGCGCGAGCTCAGAATAATGTGCCGCCCGAAATACCATCAGATATACCACTCTGGCGGACAGCCCTGAAAAGATCAGAATGCACGCCAGAAAAATTACGACGATCTTTTTGCGGTGAAACGGTTTGCTCAGTTCCATAGGTTCCCTGCAAAGCAGAAATTACTATACCTTATGAAACCGCTGCCTAAAATATGCACACGCTGCCGCTGCGCGCTGTGACCACATCAGACAGCGATACAGCTCTTTTCGTAACTGTTCCGTACCCTCGCAGTTACGCGCAAAAATCCATTTCAAATCGGCTATGCCGATAGGATTTTTGCCTTCTAGTCTAAGTTTTCTTACGGTCAGCGCAGTAAATGCGCAGACCTACTGAGCAGTTACCTCTTTTCTTCCATTATTCCATAGGATTTTGCGTATCCCCACCAGAGTCGCCTGCTGCACCATTTTCCAGAATGCCGGAAACCGGCACATCATAGCCATCCGAATCCTCCGTGATCACCTCTCCAGTCGTCGGATCGATCAACTGCCCGTCGCTGTTGACATACGGATTGTCCGCTTCTGCTCCATTTGCAGTATCTCCACCTGTTGTAGACGGGTCGTCGCCCGCAGGCTGCGCAGCACTGCCATCCTCCCCTGCCGTAGTATCCCCGGCAGACGGATCCCCGCCGGTATCGGTTGTATTTCCACTGACATCATTCCCGCTGACATCCGACGCCGGCGCGTTTGCGCTCAGCTGCTCGCGGATTTCAATCTGCATCGCTTCCAGCTCTGCGCGCTCTTCGTCCGTCAGCTCCTGTGTCATGAAGATATTTAAATAAGGAAGCACTTCGGTCAATATGTTTTTGGCGATGATACATGCTTTTCTCGTTTCCAGATCCTGTTCCCGGGCGTTTGGTCTGTTTAAAACCACATAAATTGCGATCTGTGGATCTTCTGCGGGCGCATAGCCCAGAAACGATACGACGTAATCCTCCTTTTCACGAGTACCGCTGGCGCTGACAGTTTCTGCTGTACCAGTCTTACCGCCGATGCGATAGCCTGCAGGCTTTGCACGTTTACCGGTACCATTTGCACCTTCCACAACCTGAACGCAGTATTCACGGATTTTCTCCGAAGTTTCCGCGGAAATGGTCTGTTTTAACAGTCTCGGCTCAATATTTTTTACCACAGATCCATCTGCTGCCGTAATCTTGCTTACCATATGCGGTTCATAATAATAGCCTCCGTTGATCAGGGAGCAAAAACCTGTGATCATCTGGATCATCGTCACGTTAAAGCCCTGTCCAAAGCTCGAGGTTGCAAGCTCCGTAGGTCCCATCGTTGAAGAATTGAATACCAGGGAAGCCGTTCTTGCCTCGCCCGCCAGATCTATATTGGTCTTTAAGCCGAAATTATATTCCGACATATATTTCAGAAATTCATCGATCCCGATAACCTGTGCCATCCGGATCAGCGTGACATTACAGGAGCGTTCAATGGATTCTCCGATCGTCAGCCACCCCTCCGCACCGTTTGTGTAGTTATGACAGCGGATTTTGTAGCCGCCGATCTCGATGATACCGGTGCATTCAAAGGATTCATTGCCTTTGAGCCTGCCGTCCTCCAATCCCATCGCTGCAACGAAGGGCTTCATCGTGGAACCCGGCTCGTAAGTGCTGTTAATGCAGTAGTTTTTCCAGAGGGCATTTAAGTTCTGTACAAGCAGATCGTTATTTTCCTCCTGCTTCATCGACGCTGCAATCTCATCGTTGATGACCGTATCCGTCGAGTTTCCACTGACATCGATCAGTTTGCTGCCGATCAGTGCCTCCGGATTTCTCGTATCGTTTAAGTCAAACGTCGGATAACTCGCCATTGCGAGCACTTCCCCACTGTGGACATCCATCACAATACACGCTGCATCCTGCGCACCGTTACCCTCGCGGGTGCTGTCTTTGTTTTCGTCGTTATATTTTTTGAGGTACTTTTCCACAATGCCCTGAATCGTCGCGTCGATCGTGGAATAAACATTGTAGCCGTCTACAGCAGCCTCCGTCGTCCGCTGCAGATTATCGTCCCCGTCTATATATCCATACTGTCTGCCGTTTACGCCGCTCAAAACATCGTTGTAATACTCTTCCAGTCCGTAGGTTCCGGTTCCGTCCGTCCGCGTAAAGCCGATGACATCGCTTGCGAGAGAGCTATTCGGGTAAACTCGCTTATAGCTTTCCTCAAACCAGATTCCCTTGACATACTGGTTATATTCTTTCTGGCTCGTATCCGCCATCATCTGCTGATAATCACTGATTTCATTGTAGGACATTCTCTTTTTGAGGACATAATACTGGGAATCCGGGTGTTCCTGCGCATAAGCGCGCACCTGATCGCCGTCAATGCTAAAATAATCCTCCAGTGCCTGGATCGTAGGCTCAACATAGTCCTCTTTGTTATTCATCTGTTTGATATCCAGCACCAGATCGTAAACCTTTTCACTCGATGCCAGCTTCGTTCCCTTGCTGTCCAGGATTTCTCCCCGTTTATAAGGAATCGTCGTACTGGAATACTGCTGCTGGGAAAGCACCTGCTTTTTGTAGCTGTCGCCGTTATCCCGGTTAATTAAAATCAATCTGACGCTCAACCCTGCAAAAGCCAGCAGTACCAAACAAAACAGTACCACCAGCTTTCTCTGCATTCGTATTGTAAACTTATTTTTCTTATCCAATCCGGCACCTGCCTCACTTCTTGATGTCTGCATACTGTCTTACATAATCGCTTCCATCATCCGGGATTTCCACGATCTGTCCCTGTCCTGCGTAGGTCATGCCAAGCTCCGTAATTGCAATTCTTCTGATTTCCTCCAGATTGATGGAGCTGTCAATCCGGTTTTTCATTTCGTCATTTTCCGTCTTTAAGTTATTTAGCTGACTCTGCAGCGCTGCAACCTGCTTTACGCTCTGGGTGATCGAGGATTCCATCCGGATATAACTGATCAGCATTACGCTCGTGACTGCAAACGCCACAGTCAGAAACAGCACATAGGCTGCATTTCTGTAGCGCAGGCGTTTCATTTCCTGCTTCTGCTTCTCCAGCTCACGTCTCGGAACCCGTCCGGAGACCTGATCCAAATGGCGTTCCAGCCCTTCGCCTACCTCAGCGTGTCTGACTGCCGTACCGTTTACATATGCTGTTTTCTGATAAGGCGTTCTTTTGTACGCTGCCGATTGGCTTCTTCTGACTGAATTCGATGTTCTTGCCATTTGCTCTCCTCACTGCCGTCTGTTCCGGCCTCTGGTACAGCGTTTCGTAAATAACGATACCAATCGGATTCACAGGCAAGTGAGTGGTATCGTTATTTCGAAAACGATGTATTAGCTCTCTATTTTTTCGAAAATGCGCAGCTTTGCGCTTTTCGCTCTGGAATTTGTCTCCATCTCTTCCTCGGTCGGAAGAATCGGTTTGCGGGTCACAACATGTCCCCGGCTCGTTTTGCCGCACACGCACACCGGAAATTCCGGCGGGCAGGTACAGGGATTTTCATTTCTGCGGAAGGCATTTTTCACAATTCTGTCTTCCAGCGAATGGAAGGTGATGATGCAAAGCCTTCCACCCGGAGCCAGCCGGTCGATAAAGGCGTCCAGGGAATTTTCCAATACCTCCAGCTCTCTGTTGCAGGCAATCCGAATCGCCTGAAACGTTCGTTTGGAGGGATGTCCGCCTTTTTCCCGCATCTTTGCCGGAATCGCCGCCCGGATAATGTCGTTTAATTCCCCGGTCGTCTCAATCGGCTTCTTTTCTCTCGCCTGCACGATGTGTTTGGCGATATTCTGTGCAAATTTATCTTCTCCGTAGTCCCGGATACACCGAAACAGCTCTGCCTGTGACCACTCATTGACGATCGTTTTCGCCGTCAGGGTCTGGCGCTGATCCATCCGCATATCCAGTGCGGTATCATAACGATAGGAAAATCCTCTCTCGGCATTATCCAGCTGATAGGAGGATACGCCAAGGTCTAACATAATGCCATCTACTTTGTCGATGCCGAGGCTGTTTAATACTGCCGGAAGGTTACAGTAATTGTCTCGCACCAGCGTCACATGCTCCTGCCACGGCTCCAGCCGTTTTGTCGCCGCTTCGATCGCCTCTGCATCCTGGTCGATACCGATCAGCCGGCCGGTCCTAAGGCGCGCTGCAATGTGGCTGGAATGTCCTGCCCCGCCCAATGTGCCGTCCACATAGATGCCGTCCGGTTTGATTGCAAGTCCTTCAATTGTCTCCTCCAACAGGACGGATGTATGTGCAAATTCCATCGATTTTTCCTTTCTTTGTTACAGCAATTACAGTCCGAGGTCGTCCATGCGCTCTGCGATATCCTCCATGGATTCCTCCGCCTCTTCTTCCAGGGCATCCCAGCGCTCCTGGCTCCAGATTTCAATATGTCCTGCAGCGCCCACCAGCACAACGTCTTTGGTCAGCTCTGCAAATTCTCTTAATTTGGAAGGGATCAGGGCACGTCCCTGCTTGTCCACCTCCACCTCCGCGGCGCCTGCCAGAAAGTGACGGACAAACATACGGGTGTCTTTTCTGCTGATGGGCATTGCCTGAAGCTTTTCTTCGAAAGCAGTCCAGCCGGCATTGTCGTACACAAATAAGCAGCCATCCAGTCCCTTGGTCACTACAAATTTCTCACCGAGCGTCTCTCGAAATTTGGAGGGAATGATCAACCTGCCTTTTGTATCCAACGTATGATTGTATTCGCCCATAAACATGTACAATCACCTGCCATTCATGGAAAAGGTCTGCCACCTTACTCCACTTTGTACCACTTTCTACCACTTTGAAACCATTTTAGTATAAAATGCCCTCCTTGACAAGCGATTTCAGAAAAAAAAGACAGCCGGACCGTGAAAAGTCCAACTGCCTTTTTCGTCATTCGTGACAACAAAATGCCCTAAAAGCGTACCTTTTGTTGTATTTATAATTTTTTTGCGCTTTTGCGAATGGTGCGAGTGAACAGTAACGATTTTCTCAGACATTGAAGCGGAACAGGATTACATCGCCGTCCTGTACCACATATTCCTTGCCCTCCATGCGGACAAGTCCTTTTTCTCTCGCTGCCGCAAGGGAGCCGTTTTCCAGCAGATCTTTGTAATTGACAACCTCAGCCTTGATAAAGCCGCGTTCGAAGTCGGTGTGAATCTTGCCGGCCGCCTGCGGTGCTTTTGTGCCCTGTTTGATCGTCCATGCTCTCGTCTCATCCTCGCCGGAAGTTAAAAAGCTCATCAGGCCGAGCAGATGGTAACTTGCGCGGATCAGCTTTTCCAGACCGGATTCTTTTAATCCAAGGTCATCCAGAAACATCTGGCGTTCTTCATCGTCCAGCTCGGAAATTTCTTCCTCGATCTGTGCGCAGATCGCAAATACCTCACTGCCGGTTTCTTTTGCATATTCTCTGACTGCCTGTACGCCTGCGTTATCTGCGCCGTCGTTTGCCAGATCTTCTTCCCCGACGTTCGCCGCATAGATCACCGGTTTTGCAGTCAGCAGGTTCAGGTTCTTGAAATATTCTTCCTCGTCTTCATCCTCTGTCTCGAAGCCGATTGCAAGCTTGCCGTCCTCCAGACGCTCCTTGACACGCTCCAGCATCGCCAGCTCTTTTGCCTGCTCCTTATCCATTCTCGCGCCCTTTGCCACTTTGGCGATTCTGCGTTCCAGAATTTCCAGGTCGGAGAAGATCAGCTCGAGGTTGATCGTCTCGATGTCGCGCAGCGGATTCACGTTTCCGTCTACATGAACAACGTTGCTGTCCTCAAAACAACGAACGACGTGCACGATCGCATCTACTTCACGGATATTGCTCAAAAACTGGTTGCCAAGGCCTTCGCCCTTAGAAGCACCTTTTACCAGACCTGCGATGTCTACAAACTCGATCACAGCAGGCGTTACCTTTTTGGAATGATACAGATCACCCAGAAGCTTTAAGCGCTCGTCCGGAACGGCTACCACACCTACATTGGGGTCAATGGTACAGAACGGATAGTTTGCAGACTCCGCACCAGCTTTCGTCAGAGAATTAAATAAGGTACTTTTACCAACATTCGGGAGACCAACGATACCAAGTTTCATTTTACGATTTACCTGTCCGAAAACCCTTGATTTATCGGGGTTTTCGCCTTTCTATGTTTTTGTACTGCACAATTACCTGCACATTTTCAGGACGCTTTCTATTTTCTCCAGCTCTTTTATTTTCTCCCTCTCTCTGCCGTGTAAGCAAAAAGTTGGATACAATCTAATAATATATCATATTTGTTTTCTTTTTTAAACCTCAAAAATCAATTTTCCAAAGATCATAACGCATAACACGCCGTCCCAAAATCCACTTCCGTCATTCCAAATCCGATGGCTTGTTTTTTTTAATGCTTTCCACTATACTTCTCTCTGCAGGCTCTGTTTTTCTCCTAAGCAGAGCTGTATTTGGGAAAAAGAAAAGAGGGAAATCAACAACAATGGAAAAAAGGGAACAACTCGGCAGCCGTCTCGGATTTATCATGATCTCGGCAGGATGCGCCATCGGCTGCGGCAATGTATGGAAATTTCCGTGGATGTGCGGACAAAACGGGGGCGGAGGCTTTATGCTGATCTATCTGATCTGCCTGCTCATTCTCGGTCTGCCTGTCATGACGATGGAATTTTCCGTCGGGCGCGCTGCCCGGACAAGTCCGCTCTACATGTATCAAAAGCTTGAAAAGCCCGGCCACAAATGGGGGATTTTCGGTATCGTCAGTCTGATTGGCAATATTACTCTGATGGCATTTTACACCGTCGTATGCGGCTGGCTGATCTATTACTTTGTGAAATTTTTAACCGGGCAGAATCAGTCCTTCGGCTTTACACAGATGATTCAGAATCCGTCCGTCAACGTGTCCTATCTGCTCGTCACGGTCATCGTCGCTTTTCTGATTCTGAGCTTTGACTTACAGGGCGGGCTGGAACGCATCACGAAATATATGATGACCTCCCTGCTCGTTCTGATGCTGGTGCTGGCGGTTCACAGCCTGACCCTTTCCGGCGCAGCAGACGGGTTAAAGTTTTATCTGGTTCCGGACTTTTCCAAGATCAACGGCTCCGTCATCGTCGGTGCAATGAATCAGGCATTTTTCACACTGTCGGTTGGAATGGGAGGCATGGCTATTTTCGGCAGCTATATTGACAAAAAACGGTCGCTGATGGGGGAATCCGTCACCATTATTTTACTGGACACACTCGTGGCAGTTCTCGCAGGGATCATCATGTTCCCCGCCTGCTTTACCTACGGGCTGGAGGTCAATGCAGGACCCAGCCTGTTATTCGACACCATGGCGGATGTCTTCAACCACATGGCTGGCGGACGCATCTGGGGCACTCTGTTTTTCCTGTTCATGGTGTTCGCCGCCCTTTCAACTGTCCTGGGTGTCTGCGAAAATATTCTCGCCATGATCCGCGAGCTCACCGGCTGGTCACGAAAAAAGGGCTGCATTGTCTGCGGCGCCGGCATTTTTGTTCTGGCTCTGACAACTGCCCTCGGCTACAGCGTCCTGCATTTTCAACCCTTCGCAGCAGGCACGGCATGGCTGGATTTCTGGGATTTTATCGTATCCAACAATGTATTGCCCCTCGGTTCCCTGGTGCTTGCTCTGTTTTGCTGCAACAGCTTTGGCTGGGGCTGGGAGAACTTCGTACAAGAAGCTAATACCGGACACGGCTTAAATGTGAAGGCATGGATGAAACCAGTCTTTCGCTTCGTCGTCCCGATTGCCATCGCGTTTATTTATATCTACGGCATGGCGACATTTGCGTGGCGCTAGGCACAAACAATAGAATGCACGCTCTGCGAGCATTCTATTGTCATGAAAAATAGGCTGCCCGGAGGATTTTTTCATTCCTCCGGGCAGCCGTTTTTATGCTCTGTCTAAATCCGCCTCAGTCAGGCGTCTCTATGCCTTCCGTATCCCGTCTTTTTTTTCAAATCTTCATAAAGCAGCTGATAATTCTCGTATCTCCCCTTGCTGATTTCGCCATTATCCACCGCTTCCTTCACCGCACAGTCCGGCTCCGCCAGATGCGCGCATCCCCGGAACCTGCAATTTCCGGCATGTGCTGCGATTTCCGGAAAATAGCCGCCCAGCTCTTCTTTCTCAACGCCGAATAACTCAATCGAGGAAAAGCCCGGCGTATCCAGAATGTAGGTATCCTCTTCCACCCACATCAGCTCCGTATGCCGCGTCGTATGCCGTCCCCGTTCAATTTTTTCACTTACTGCGCCTGTCTGCATCTGTACACCATCCTGCAGCAGGTTGATCAGAGACGATTTTCCGACTCCGCTGGGACCGGCAACAGTCGTCGTCTTCCCCCGAAGATACTCCCGGATCGCTTCAATACCTTCTTTTTGTGCCGCGCTGACAAACAGCAGCGGATAGCCACTGGTGCGATAGCGTTCCCTTACTTCTACGATCATTTCGTCGGAAGCCAGATCCGTCTTGTTCATACAGATCAGTGCAGGAATTCCCTGTTTTTCCATTAAAACCAGAAACCGATCCAGTAAGTTAAAGTTCGGTTTGGGGCTCACAAGTGCAAAAATGACAAGCGCCTGATCCACATTGGCTACTGCCGGTCGGATCAGGCTGTTTGTTCTCGGCAGGATTTCATCCAGATTTCCCTTTTTTTCTGTTTCGTCCAGGACACTGATTGAAACCAGGTCGCCCGGCAGGGGCTTTTCCTTATCTTTTCGGAAAATGCCCCTTGCACGGCATTCGTATACGCCCTGATGGGTGTGCACATAATAAAATCCACTGATTCCCCTGATGATTTTTCCCTGCATCCGCTTATCCTTCCGATGTAAACATGACCTGGCGCTGCACGGTCTGTCTTGTTGTCGTTCCGGGCACGGTTACAAGGTTTCCGTCCTCGTCCGTCGTCGTGGTCGCCTCACCGGTCACCGTATATTCGTAGGTAATCAGTCCTGCCGGATCTGCCATTCCATGCAGATTGACTGTCGTGATCGGGAAAGAACGAACTGTCGTCTTTAAATATTCCGTACCGGACTGTCCGGTGATCGTTACTGTACACTCGGTTCCTTCTTTGTACTGAGGATCCAGATCCGCCGGGCTTGCAACCGCTTCCTGATATGCGTAGGTAACCGCTTTGGGGCCGACGCTGATTCCGATGTCGATCGTAGAACCGGGCTCTACCGCAGCACCTGCCGTATAGCTTGCATAGCATACCTTTCCGGCAGGAACCGTGTCATCGCTCATCTCTTTCTGGTCCCCGATCAAAAATCCGTTTTCTGTCAAAATTGCAACCGCTGTCTCCACATCCAGACCGATGATAGCCGGCATCGTATTTTTACTGCCGGTATCCGGTCCCTGGCTGATCACGATCGTCACGGCAGAGCCGGAGGCTGCACGGGAACCACCGACCAGATTCTGGGAAATAACCTTTCCCTTTTCAATCGTATCGGAGTAGCCGTCCGCTTTCGTCACGGTAAATCCGCTTCTGGTCAGCGTTGCGGTCGCATCCGCCTCCAGTGCTCCTAACACATCAGGAACCGGGACTCCGTCCGTATCGGAAGCAGGTGCTGTGCCGCTCACCGTCAGCTGTACCTGCGTACCGGAGGAAACCGTCGTACCGCCCTGTACATCCTGTGAAATGACATTGCCCTCCGCTACCGTATCGGAAGTCTCATAGGCAAATTTTACCTTCAACCCGAGGTCTTCTAAGATCTTCTGCGCCTCTGCCGCGGATTTACCGGTCACATTCTCCACCGTCACCTGCGCAGACGTCGCACCGAAATTGAAAATACCAACTGCCCTGCCGACTAAAAAGATCACGGCACAGCCGATTAAAACAGCACCGATGATCGCCAGCAGCGTCGTGATTTTTTCCATTCTGGAATCGTCATCGTACTCCTCATCCTCGTCATCTTCTTCATCCTCTTCCGGCTCTTCATAGACGGGCTGTTTTTTCTTCTTGGGCTTCTGGGGCGTCTCGTTCTTTTTCAAGCGCGTTCCCTCTGTCGCCTCTTTATTTCTGCTTTCGTTGATTTCCTTGCGTTCCCTGGAAGTCACGGTACGGGTCGCCATCGCCTCATCCGGGTTCTCGATCTGGACAAAATCCTCGTCCGGGGACATCAGCGCCTTTTTCAGGTCAGCAATCAGCGCCGCCATACTGTGATAGCGGCGATCCGGACTTTTCTGGGTACATTTTAAAACAATCTGTTCCACGCAGACCGGAATTTCCGGCACGTATTCTCTCGGAGACGGCATTTCTTCCTGAATATGCTTGATCGCAATCGCAACCGTCGTCTCACCGTTGAACGGAACGCGTCCGGTCAGCATTTCGAAAAGTGTAATACCCATCGAATAAATATCACTCTTTTCGTCGCTGTATCCACCTCTTGCCTGCTCTGGAGAAGTGTAATGCACAGAACCCATGACGTTTGAGGTGATCGTGTTGCTCGTCGCCGCTTTTGCAATGCCGAAATCCGTCACCTTTACCTTGCCGTCCTTGGAAATAATGATGTTCTGCGGCTTGATATCCCGATGGATAATATGGTTGTTATGCGCTGCCTCGATGCCCATGCATGCCTGAATGGCGATACTTAATGCCTCCCGCACAGACAGACGCGCCTTTTTTTCGATATATTTTTTGAGCGTGATGCCGTCTACGAGTTCCATAACGATGTAGTAAACCCCGTTATCTTCCCCGACGTCATACACATTTACAATATTCGGATGCATCAGACTGGCTGCTGCCTGGGCCTCTACCCGGAATTTAGATACGAAATTCGTATTTTCGGAAAATTCCTGCTTCAGCACTTTCACCGCTACATGCCGGTTCAGTTTGTGATCCTTTGCCTTATAAACATCTGACATTCCGCCCATCCCGATGCGCTCGAGCACCTCGTAACGGTCGCCTATCATTGTTCCTATCTTAATCATCCGCTCACCTCATCTGAAAACGGCTCCATAATAATCACCGCGATATTATCTCTTCCGCCGTGGTCGTTTGCAGCCTGCACCAGCCGCTGCGCCCGCTCTTCCACGTTGCCTTCTCCTTCCAGAATCTGCAGGATTTCTTCATCCTCCAGCATTCCGGTCAGGCCATCCGAGCACAGAAGCACCCGGTCTTTTCCTTCCAGCGGAACCAAAAACAGATCCACCTGCAGATCATCCTCTACGCCTACGGCACGGGTAATGATGTTGCGATCCGGATGGATCCTCGCCTGTTCCCGACTGATTCCGCCAAAGCGCACCATTTCCTGTACCAGGGAATGATCCTCGGTAATCTGACGGATGCCGACATCATCTGCAATATACAAACGGCTGTCCCCGACGTTTGCAACCTGAAGCTGCCGGTCTGCGCAGGTGGCGGCTACCACTGTAGTCCCCATTCCACTCAACTGTTCATCCTCCGCTGCCGTCTGCCGGATACACTCGTTTGCATGACGGATCGCATCCACCAAAATTTCTGCCGGGCTGTCCGCCTGGCTTTGCCGGATCTGCTCCAGAATCGTCTCCACTGCAAGGCGCGATGCATAACCGCCGCCCCGGTGACCTCCCATTCCATCTGCTACAATAAACAGGTTGGGAAGCTTTCCGATCTCATCGGTGGTCATCCACGCATAGTCCTGGTTGAAGGATCTCTTTTTTCCAATATCTGTAATCGCGTAAGCTTTCATTCGCTCACCCTCTCTGTATTCGGAATTTCACCCATTATCTTTACCATACTAGCACAAAAATACAAAAAGGACAAGCTGTTATCCGGCATTGTCCTCTTTCGAGAAGGTTCACTCGCTCTGCTCTTCCATGTGTCTGCGGCGCAGCTGTCCGCATGCCCCGTCGATGTCCCTTCCCATCTCACGACGGATTGTGACGTTGACGCCGCCTTTTTCCAGACGCTTCTGGAACGCCGCAATCGCGGCATGGTTGGACTGTACAAAATCCCGCTCCTTGATCGGGTTGACCGGAATCAGGTTGACATGACTGCCCAGCGGCGCTGCCAGACCGATCAGCTCTTCCGCGTCCTCTTTTGTATCGTTGACGCCGCCGACCAGACTATATTCAAAGGTCAGCCTCCGTCCGGTTTTGTCCGCATAATTGCGGCAGGCGTCCATCAGCTCCTTCATTCCGTATTTGTTAGCGATGGGCATCAGCCTGCGGCGCTTTTCATCTGTCGTCGCATGCAGGGAAAGCGCCAGCGTGATCTGAAGCTTTTCCTCCGCCAGCTCATACATTTTCGGCACAATTCCGCAGGTCGAAACCGTCACATTGCGCTGGCTGATATTTAAACCGTTTTCATCCGTCAGCATCCGTAAAAATACGAGCAGATTGTCGTAATTATCCAACGGTTCCCCGCTTCCCATCACGACGACATTACTTACCCTCTCCCCGGTCAGCTTCTGAATCCGGTAAATCTGATCCAGCATTTCCGCAGGCGTCAGTCCCCGTTCCAGACCGTCCAGCGTAGACGCGCAAAAGCGGCAGCCCATCCGGCAGCCAACCTGAGAGGAAATACAGACCGAATTGCCATGCTTATACTGCATCCACACACTCTCCACCAGATTTCCGTCCGGCAGCGCGAATAAAAATTTCTTTGTCCCGTCAATCGCAGAGGTCTGCTCACGCACTACCCTGAGGGTTGTCAAAGGATATTCTTCCTTTAACCGGTTTCGAAGCGCCGCCGAAAGATTCGTCATTTCGTCATAATCTCCCGCCAGCTTGACATGCATCCAGTCGTACAGCTGTTTTGCCCGAAACGGTTTTTCGGAAAGCTCTGTCATTTTTTCTTTCAGTAAATCAAGCGGCAGGGACTTTAAATCCCTGCTTTCTCTGTTTTCCATCATCTATTTCTTCCTTCTCAGTCTTGCCATAAAAAATCCGTCGGTGTCCCACTCGCCCAAAAACAGCTGCAAAAATCCTGCTTTTGTCTGTTGGCTGTGGAGACATTCCGGCAAAAATGGGTCGATGCTCTCTGCTTCAAACGGATACTTTTCGGTCACGTAGCGCACCATCTCTTCGTTTTCTGACACATCCAGGGTACATGTCGAATACAGCAAAATACCGCCCGGCTTTACATACTGCCAGCATGCATCCACGATCTTTTTCTGCAAAGTGACAAGTGCTGCCAGATCTTCTTTCGTTACCCGATAACGGATTTCTTTTTTTCTGCCGATTACGCCAAGCCCGGAGCACGGAACATCCAGAAGCACCACGTCCGCGCTTTCTTTATACTGCTCCATAAAAACTGACGCATCCCAGACATTGACCGAAACGTTACTGCACTTCATCCGGTCAGTATTTTCCAGAATCAGCGCAGCCTTTCTTTCGGAAACATCTCCGCAGATCACCTTCCCGCTGCCCGCCTTTCTTGCTGCAAGCGTTGTTTTTCCGCCCGGCGCGCTGCAAAGATCCATGACCGTCATTCCACCTGAAATTCCTGCTGCCTCCACCGCGAGCATGCTGCTGACGTCCTGCGCATAAAACAGCCCTTCTGCAAAGCCCGGCAGATGACCGATGCCCTCACAGCCTTCCAGATTCCACGCATCTGCATACAACTGGTGCTTCTGCACCGTCACGCCTGCTACTTCGATCGCTGCGATTTCCTGTGCCTTTTCTTCTTCCGTCAGACGGCTGTCCAGACGGATCGTCAACGGACGCCCATTTTTCAGTCTCTCCAGCATAGGTTCCGTCTTTTCTTCTCCATACTGCGCTTCCCAGAGAGAAATCATCCACTCCGGCACGCTATAGCGCACCGAAAGTGCCTGCACAGGGTTCTTTTGAAGTTCCTGCCAGAACCCACTCTCCGAATTCAAAATTTCTTCTTTGTTCCGTGTAATTGTACGCAGCACACCGTTTACAAAACCGGACAGCCGCTCAAAGCCCTTTTTCTTTGCCAGACGCACGGCTTCGTTGCATGCCGCAGAATCCGGCACGGTGTCCATATACAAAATTTGATAGACCGACAGGCGCAGCAGACTGCGGATCAGCGGTTTCATTTTGTTCGTCGGCGTTTTGGAATACGCGTTGATGACATAGTCCAGCGTCAGGAGACTTTCCAGCGTTCCTTCTGCCAGGCGTTTTAAAAACGCTTTTTCCCGCGGATTTTCGTAATCGTATTTATTTAAGGTATCCCGGATCAGGCTGCTGCCGAAGTTTTTGGTCTTCTCCATCTCCACAAACAAAAGCAGCGCTGTTTCTCTTGTATCCATTTTTTATCTCCATGCTCAGGGCGCAGTGCCCCGCTGTTTTAGGCAGCTGTTTCGCTTTTTCTTTTTCGTCTGCGCAGCGTCTCTTTTCCGGCATTTCACGCGTTTCAGGCTGCGCAGCGTCTCTTTTCCGGTATTTCGCGCGTTTCAGGCTGCGCAGCATCTCTTCTCCGGCGTTTCACACGTTTCAGGCTGCGTGGTCAGTCCCTGCGGTCGTCCCGCCTGGACAGCATCACCAGCCGCAGCAGGTTCAACAGCGCCGCCGCTGCTGCCGCAACATAGGTCATTGCAGCCGCCCGAAGCACTCTGCGGCTTCCCTCTGCTTCGTTTTCCGATAAAATTCCGTATTCTGTTAAAAATCCCATCGCCCTGTGACTTGCATCGAATTCAACCGGAAGCGTCACGATCTGGAACAGCACCGCTGCCAAAAAGACCCAGATACCAATCTGCATCAGCAGCTCGTTGGAGCCTAAGAACAGCCCCAGAACGAAAATCGGCAAACCGAATTTCGAGCCGAAATTTGCAGCCGGAACGAGGGCCGAACGGAATTTTAACGGTGCATAGCCCTTGGCGTCCTGTACCGCGTGGCCGCACTCGTGCGCTGCAACTCCCACCGCTGCAACACTCGTCGCATTGTAGGTCGCATCTGACAGACGCAGTACCTTGGAGGACGGATCATAATGATCTGTTAAGTTGCCGCTGATATGCTCAATCCGCACATTCGTCAGACCGTTCCGGTATAAAATCCGCTCCGCAGCCTCTGCTCCGGTCATGCCGCAGCCGCTTCTGACGCGGCTGTAACGTTTAAACGTGCTGTTGACCTGGGCGCTCGCGATCATCGAAAGCACCGCGCCCAGAATTACAAGAAGATACGTCACATCATAGTAATAATATCCCATGTATGCCAAAACGCTCATCCAAGCACCTCTCCTTCCTCTACCTTACAGCCCAGCAAAAAGTCGTGGACCTTCATGCGCTTTTTGCCTTCCAGCTGGACTTCATGCAGGCACAGTACGCCATCGCCGGTCTGGACAAAGATTTCATTCTTCGTCACCCTGGCAATACTGCCGGGCATAGAGTAAGCGGCAATGCCTTCTTCCTCCACAGGCTTTGCCTGCCAGATTTTCAGCATTTTCCCTTTACAGGAAGTGTATGCACCCGGCCAGGAATACAGTCCACGCACCTGTCTGTCGATGGAAAGTGCGCTCTGGTTCCAGTCAATTTGTCCCATCGCCTTGGTCAGAAGCTTTGCGTAGCAGCTTTTGGAATCATCCTGCTTTGTCGCAGTCAATGTGCCCGCTTCCAGCTTTTGAAGCGTTTCCACAATCAGCTCTGCGCCTACTTTGGACAGCTTTTCTTCCAGCGAAAGGTCGGTATCGGTGTCCTCAATTACAACTTCCGACTGTGTCAGGATGTCACCGGTATCAATTCCTGCGTCCATCTGCATGATCGTCACGCCGCTCTTTTTCTGTCCGTCCATAATTACACGATTGATCGGTGATGCCCCGCGATAGGCGGGAAGCAGAGAGGCATGAATGCACAGGCTTCCATAATGGGGCAGATCCAGGATCTCCTGTGATAAAATCTGTCCGAATGCTGCTACCACATAAACATCCGCTTCATACTGCCTGAGACGCTCGATTTCCTCTGCTCTCTTAATCTTAATCGGCTGCAGCACCGGAATATCATGCTGCAGCGCGCATTCCTTAACCGGGGACATCTGCAGTTTTCCACTGCGCCCCTTCGGCTTGTCCGGCTGTGTCACAACCGCCGTTACCGTATGTCCTGCCGCAAGCAGTGCTTCCAGCGGAGCGACTGCAAAATCCGGCGTTCCCATATATACTATCTTCATCTTGTCCTCCATTCTGCAGGCGCCTGGCACCGTGGAAATTACAATTCAAACCTGCTGATTGGCTTCTGCATTGCATTCCAGGCTGCGCTGTACTGCCCTTATTCTTCGTCGAGTACCTCTGTCCCGTCCATTTGTTCGTAATATTCTTCGGTATCCATCAGCTGTCCTTCTACCTTGGACACATACAGCTCACCGTCCAGATGATCTGTTTCATGGCAGATTGCACGCGCCAAAAGCTCGGTTGCTTCGATTTCATACGCTTCCATGTTTTCGTTAAACGCAATCGCCTTGACGTAATTGGGTCTTGTCACTGTGCCTGTCTTGCCGGGAACAGAAAGACAGCCCTCACCGCCGGTCTGCTCGCCGGATGTTTCGATAATTCTGGGATTGATCATGACAATCGGATCTTCTCCGGTCGTATCAATTACGACGATTCTCTTTAAAATGCCGACCTGGGGCGCTGCAAGTCCGACGCCGTTTGCCTCGTACATCGTATCAAACATGTCATCGATCAGCTCCTGAATGCGGGGCGTCATCTCCTTGACCTCTTTGCATTTTTTATTCAGGACGGGATCTCCGATCGTTCTGATATTGCGAATTGCCATTCTTTTGTTCCTCTCTTTCTGATGTTCTGTCTTACGCTCTGTTATCAGTTTGCTGTTCTTTCTTGCTTTGCAGGCAGCATCTGTCTGCTGATGATTTTCTAGAAGCTGTGCACCGGATCGAAATCGAACTGACACAGCGCTTTCTGTCGCTGCGGCAGGCTGCGCATCTGCTCGATTCCGTCCTTTAATTCTACCAGCTTTTCGTAGTCATGGTTTTTTAAATAAATACCATAGCGGTAAACGTCGTTGATTTTGCCAATCAGTGCCGGTGCGGGACCGATCACAATCGTATCGGGCAGGGCAACGCTGGCGGCGTTGTGTGTCGCGGCGGGTGTTGGTATTTGCACAGTGCCTGACATTTGCTGTGTAAACTGCCGCGACTGCGTTACCTGTCGCGACTGAGTTACCTGTCGTACGTAGCTCGCTGCCTCCTGTGCGTCTGCAAGCGCCTCTTCCTGCTTTTTGGAATAAAACTGCACCGCAAGGATGTGAGACGCAGGCGGATAGGAAAGCAGCTGCCGATACGTCAGCTCTTCTTTATAAAATCCCTCATAATCCTGCCGTGCAGCATACTGAATGCTATAATGATCCGGCTGGTAAGTCTGAATCACAACCTCACCTGGACGGCTTCCGCGTCCGGCACGCCCCGCCGCCTGCGTCAGCAGCTGAAACGTCCGTTCTCCGGCACGGTAGTCGCTCATGGACAGCGACAGATCCGCCGCCAGCACGCCGACCAGCGTCACCGCCGGGAAATCATGCCCTTTGACGATCATCTGCGTACCGACCAGGATATCCGCATCCCCTCTGGCAAACGCCGCCAGAATCTTTTCATAGCTTTCCCGTGTGCGGGTCGTATCCGCGTCCATACGCAGCACTCGTGCCTGCGGAAACATTTTATGAAGCTGTTCTTCCATCGCTTCCGTTCCCGCCCGAAAGCCCAGTATATATTTCGAACCACAGGACGGACAGAGCTTCACGGCAGGCTGCTCATACCCGCAATAATGGCAGACCAGCCTTCCGCCCCTGTGCTCCGAAAGGGAAACGTCGCAGTGCGGGCATTTGCATACATAACCGCAGGCACGGCACGAGACAAATCCTGCATAACCGCGCCGGTTCAAAAACAGCATCGACTGCTCTTTCCTCGCCAGACGATCCCTTAATTTTTCCTGCAGGCTCACCGAAAAAATCGACCGGTTGCCATTTCGCAGCTCTTCGCGAAGATCTGCGATCTCCACTCTGGGAAGGCTTCCGCCGGTCAGCCGCTTCGTCAGTTTATAAAAATGATAGTCACCATTCTGAGCACGGCTATAAGCTTCCAGCGAAGGCGTTGCGGAACCCAGCACCAGCGTTGCATCGGAAAGCTCAGCGAGCTTCTGAGCCGTCTCCCGCGCATGATATTTCGGGCTCGTTTCGCTTTTATAGCTCAGCTCATGTTCCTCGTCCATCAGGATCATCCCGAGGTTTGGAAACGGCACAAACAGTGCCGACCTTGGACCGATGATAACATCCAGCTCTCCTCGCTCTGCCCGCCTGCACTGATCCTGTTTTTCCCCGGCGCTGAGCGTCGAGTTCATCACGGAAACCCGGTCGCCGAAGCGTGCCGTAAACCGCTGCACCGTCTGATAGGTCAGCGCGATTTCCGGGATCAGCACGATGGACTGTCGTCCTCTTTTTATCATGCCCTCAATGAGCGCCAGATAAACCTCTGTTTTTCCGCTGCCCGTAATACCGTGGATCAGGCTCGGCCTGCGGTCATTTTGGTCAAAAGCGTTTAAAATTCCATTTACCGCCCCTTGCTGTTCCTCCGAAAGCGTCTTTTTTTCCGTTTCTTCGCCCATTCTCCGGATTGGGTTACGGTATGCTACAGAAGCATGTACTTTTAAAACGCCGTCGGATTCCAGCTTGCTGATTACAGACGACGGAACTTTTAACCTTTTGGTCGCTGCCTCCCACGAAATCGTCTGGTTCGCCATAAGCTCCTGTAACAGTCGGAGCCTCGCTGTCTGATGCTTTCTTTCCATCTGCGCAGCCAGCTCCTGCGTTTGTGCATCCTGTAACAGCAGCTCAATGCTTTTTCGCTCTTTTTCCCCGACGGTCGCCCTCGCAGGCAAAACGGTTTTCAGAGCCTGTATCATCGTAGAACCGTACTGCTGCTTCATCCACGCCGCCAGCACGATCAACCGCTGTGACGGCTCCTTTGTTCCCGGAAGCACAGAATCGATCTCTTTCATCCGTTCCCGCGGGAACTCCGAATGATCCGTCACCTCGATCACATAGCCGGTGCGCAGCGCATTTCCTGCGCCAAACGGGATTTTTACCCGCACGCCGGGTGTCACGCTGTCTGCCAGGCGCTCCGGAATCCGGTAGCCGAAGGGCCGATCCACTTTTTCATGGGAGATATCCACGATCACCTTCGCAAATTCTTTTTTCAAAAAGAAATTCCTCTTTCTTTTAAGATATCCGCAATCAAATCTCTTTCATCCATCGGATATTTCACACCCTTAATTTCCTGATAATCCTCGTGTCCCTTACCGGCGAGCACAATGATGTCGCCGGGCTGTCCGTGGTCGATCGCATAGGCAATGGCTTCTTTGCGGTCCGGGATGGAAATATAGACGCCATCTGTCTTTTTCATGCCTGTAATAATGTCTTCGATAATCGCCTCCGGCTCTTCAAAACGCGGGTTGTCGGACGTGATGATCGTAAAGTCCGCAAGATTTCCGGACACCTCTCCCATCTCAAACCGGCGCTCCCGGGAACGGTTGCCCCCACAGCCGAACACACAGACCAGCCTTCCGTGCTCGTACTCTTTTAACGTCGTCAGCAGGCTCTTCAACGCCATCGCATTGTGGGCATAATCGATCATCAGGGTAAACGCATTCGAAACCTTGACCATTTCGATACGTCCTTTGACCCTTGCTGCCAGAAGTGCCTTACAGATATCCGCTTCCGATACCTTAAAATGTCTGCAGATCGCAATCGCAGTCAGCGCATTGTATACCGAAAATCTTCCCGGCATCGCGATTTCTGCATGGAAATTCATCAATCCGGTCACATCAAAGGCGATGCCGAGATGTCCCTGCCTGTTTGTAAACTGCAGGTTCTGTGCGCGCAGGTCTGCTTTTTTAGACATGCCGTAGGTTTCCAGACTGCAGGTGTGCTCCTTTGTAACAAGCTGCCAGTGCACATCGTCAACGTTTGCAATCCCGACGCGGCACTGTTGAAACAGCAGACTCTTACAATGGGCATATTCTTCAAAGCTCCCATGCTCGTTCGGTCCGATATGATCCGGCTCCAGATTTGTAAAAATACCGAAATCGAATACAAAGCCCTGGGTCCGGTGGAGCATCAGCGCCTGAGAGGAAACCTCCATTACAACGGTATCGCAGCCAGACTCCACCATTTTGGCAAAATATTCCTGCAAAAGATAGGATTCCGGCGTCGTATTGACCGCGTGGATATGTGTGTCTCCGATGATAATTTCAATGGTTCCGACCAGCCCTACCTTCCGTCCCGCATTTTCCAGGATGGATTTTACCAGATAAGTGGTCGTCGTCTTGCCCTTCGTTCCGGTGATGCCAATCGTCGTCAGCTTTTTCGCCGGATGGTCAAACCACGCCGCAGATACGAACGCGAGGGCATAGCGGGTATCCTCCACCCGGATCAGAGTCGTTTCCGTGTGTTCCGGAAGCTCTACTTCCTTGGATACGATAATCGCAGCCGCTTTTTTCTCTGCTGCCTCTGCGGCAGCCTGATGTCCGTCAAAATTTGCCCCCTTGATGCAGACAAACAGACAGCCTTCTATAATTTTTCGGGAGTCATACACGACCGCCGTAACTTCTTTTTCCAGATTTCCTCTTTCACAGGTAAAGGTAAGCTCACTCAAAAGCTCTTTCAATGCTTTCATGAAATCGGTCTCCTTTCCGATCCGCTGCAGTTTCGCAGGAACGAACTATTACAATTTACAATCATAGCATATTGGCAGACATCCTGCAATTTAGTAGAGATTTTTCACCTTAAATTCCCGCTCTACCTCGCGGCGCTGATCCTTCTTTGCAATATCCTGCCGCTTGTCGTAGAGCTTTTTGCCGCGGCAGAGACCGATCTCCATCTTCGCGCGCCCGTCTTTAAAATAGACCTGCAGCGGCATGATCGTATAGCCTTTTTCCTTACATTTTCCGGCAAGCTTTAAAATCTCTGCTTTGTGCAGCAGAAGCTTTCTCGTGCGCAGCGGGTCTTTGTTGAACAGATTTCCCTTTTCATAGGGGGAAATATGCATGCCATAAACGTACATTTCGCCGTTGTCTTCCTGTATAAACGCTTCTTTAATGCTGCACTTTCCAAGGCGCAGGCTCTTTACCTCTGTCCCGGCAAGCGCAAGACCGGCTTCCCAGGTTTCCTCTACAAAATAATCGTGATATGCTTTTTTATTGTTCGCGACCAGTTTCTGTGCTGATTTTGCCATCGTTTCCTCTCTTTTCCGCCTCTTCCAGCTCAAAATCCACCGTTCCGGCATACCGATTTGCACCCGTCACCCGAACCGTCACCGTTTCACCCAGCTGATAGGTTTTGCCTGTGTGTTCGCCGACCAGCGCAGAGTTTTCTTCATCGAAGATAAAATAATCGCTGCGCAGGCTCGATACCGGAACCAGTCCTTCTACCGTATTCGGAAGCTCTGCATAAAAGCCCCAGCCCGTCACACCGGAAATGACTGCTTCCATCGTCTCCCCGATATGCTTTTCCATATACTGCGCCTTTTTCATCTTTTCACAGATGCGCTCCGCCTCGTCCGCACGCCGCTCCGTCTCGGACGAATGCTTTGCCACGCCGTTTAAAATGTCCTCGTAATGCTCTTTTCGCTTTTCGTTTAACCGTCCCCGCAGAAACTCCTTGATAATCCGGTGAATTTGCAAATCGGGATATCGCCTGATTGGGGACGTAAAATGGCAATAATGTGTTGCTGCCAGTCCAAAATGTCCGCTGCACTCCGGCGAATAGACCGCGCGCTTCATGCTGCGCAGAATCAGTCTCGACAGCATCGCTTCCTCCGGCGTCCCTTCGATCTGATCCAGGAGCTTTTGCAGCTGCTTCGGATGGACATCTGCCCCGTTTTCCTGACGCTTTCCCTGTTTGCGCCCGATGTGCAGCCGATAACCGAAATTTCCTAAAAATACGGACAACTGCTGCATTTTTTCCGGATCCGGGTTATCGTGTACGCGGTATAAAAACGGTTCTTCCAGCCAGTAAAAATGCTGTGCCACCGTCTCGTTTGCCGCCAGCATAAAATCCTCGATCAGCTTCGTCGCGTCGTTTCGCTCATGCGGGTGAATCGACAGCGGCTCGCCGTTTTCATCCAGTTCGATCTTGCTTTCCGGAAAATCAAAATCCACCGCGCCGCGCTCTTTTCGCTTCTGCCGAAGCACCTTCGAAAGCTTCGCCATCTCTGTAAGCATCGGCGCTTCGTCGCAGTATGCTTCCCAAAGGGCTTCGTCGCCGTCCAGAATTTTTTGCACCTGCGTATAGCTCATGCGCTTGTCCACACGGATCACCGATTCCACAATCTCATAATTGCCGATAGTTCCGCCCTTGTCCACTTCCATCAGGCACGACAGTGCCAGTCGGTCTTCCCCGGCATTTAGCGAGCAGCACCCGTTGGACAGCTCCTTAGGAAGCATGGGAATCACGCGATCCGGCAGATAAACGCTCGTTCCCCGTTCCTTTGCCTCCCAGTCCAGCGCGGAATTTTCCTGCACATAGTCTGCAACGTCCGCAATATGAACACCCAGCAGCCATCTGCCGTCTTTTTCTTCAAGGCTGACTGCATCATCCAGGTCCCGGGCGTCCTCGCCGTCGATCGTCACCATCCGTACCGCCCGGAGATCTCGCCGCATCACGCAATCCGTCTCACTGACCGGCTTGGAGACGCGCTGCGCCTGATTCAATACCTTTTCCGGAAATTCATCCGGAATGCCAAGGGCACGCACAACAGAGAGCATATCGATGCCCGGCTCATCTCTTCTACCCAGCACCTCTATGATCTCGCCCTCCGGACTTTTGCCCTCTTCCCGACTCTCGATATATTCTGCAACGACCTTCGCACCGTCATAGGCATCCTTTTTCTTTTCCCGCGGGATAAAAATATCCGGCAGCTTTTTGTTGTCCGGCACGACAAAGCCAAAGTTTTCACTCGACTGGTACAAACCAACTGCACGCAGGAGCTTCTTTTCTGCGCGCACATACCGTCCGCGCTTGGTCTGCTCTATTTTTCCCTCTTCCAGAAGCTCCTCCAAAATACGTTTTAGCTCGCGCCGGTCTTCCGGTTTTACCTGCATGAAGATTGCGAGCTCCTTTTCTTTCATCGGGACATACTTTTCGTCCTCCACCAGCTCACAGATCAGTCTTTTTCTCTTTTCCAATAAATCTTCCATATATCACCTGTTATAAAATGATGCTCCACTGCAATGCTGCCAAATCGAATCCGGCTCGCCGGATTCGTCGCCTGCGGCGGGTCGCGTAAGCGACATCTTCCGCCCCGCCGCAGTGCGATAAAGTGCTTTTTTAGCTATCAGCTTTGCTGATAGCTAAAAAAGCACCCCGCCGTGCGGAGTGCTTTCGTAACATTCTGTACTTCTTATCCACGATATGCGCTCAGACAATACCGCTTATCAGCCCCAGATTCTGGTGATGTTCAGAATTACTGCAACTACCATGAAGCCGATTGCCAGCCATTTGGTAATTTTAACCAGCAGTCCTTCCATAGAACGACCTTTGTTCTTTCCCCAGTAGGTCTCTGCACCGCCTGCGATGGCACCAAGTCCTGCATCTTTGCCTTCCTGCATCAGTACAAGAACTGTCAGGGCAATACACATCACTATAAAAATCACAGTTAAAATAATTCTCAGAATCTCCATGTTTCCTCACAATCCGCCGTTTTCCGGCTCTCCGTCCACATCTCATCTTTCCCTGCATTGATACCTCTCAATGCGAAACACATTGATTATAACATGAACGCTTCCAGAAAGCAAGATGCGATTCCTAACAATAAAATATTCGCAGAGCGTGCATTCTATGGTATTGCAAATGGCACGTGTAAACCGTGAGCGGAATCTCCATGCCGCTCCGTCAGCCTACAGGACTTTCCAGAGCAACAACAGCAAAAGGATCACCGCCGCCAGTCCGGCAAGATAGGCAAGTCCGATGAGAAGCGCCGCTTTGAGCGCTCCCATCGCATACCAGAAACGTTCTTTTTTATTCAGGGAGGAGTCTTCCCACGGCCGGTCGTTTTTGACCTCCGGAACTTCTCCCTCCCGTCTTTTTTTTCGTCTGGAAAAAGGGGCAAACAGGGACGGCGTTTCTATACCGCTCATGTCCGCGATCACGCGGCCGTCATCCTCTTCTTCCTGCTTATCCGTTCCCATTATTTATCGTAGAGATGGCAGACAACGTAATGTCCGGGTTCCACCTCTTTCTGAACCGGCGCTTCATGCTTGCAGCGCTCCATGCAGTGGGCACAGCGGGTGTGGAACTTACAGCCCTCCGGCGGATTTGCAGGGGAAGGGATCGAGCCTTCCAGCACGATACGGTTCATCTTCGCTTCCGGATCCGGGATCGGAATTGCAGAGAACAGGGCTTCCGTGTAAGGATGCAGCGGATTACGGAAAATATCCTCTGTCGTTCCGTACTCTACCAGATTGCCCAGATACATAACACCGACAGTATCAGAAATATATTCGACTACCGACAGATCATGGGAAATGAACAGGTAGGTCAGGTTGTATTTTTCCTGCAGCTCCTTTAACAGGTTAATGATCTGCGCCTGAATCGATACGTCCAGCGCAGATACCGGCTCGTCACAGACAACAAATTCCGGATTTAAGGCAAGTGCTCTTGCGATACAGATACGCTGTCTCTGTCCGCCGGAGAACTCATGGGGATACCGGTCTTTGTGGAAGGGCTGTAAGCCACAGTTATCCATAACCTGATCGATATAGTCATTTAATTCTGCCTTGGGAACCAGATTGTGCTCCCGAACCGCTTCGCCGATGATCTCGCCGACAGGAAGACGGGGAGAAAGGCTGGAAAACGGATCCTGGAAGATGATCTGCATTTTTGTACGCATCTTTCGCATCTCTTTAGCGGAAAGATCATAAACCTCTTTTCCGTTAAACAGCACCTGTCCGCCGGTCTTTTCCCCGGACAGACGCAGGATGGTGCGTCCGGTGGTCGTCTTGCCGCAGCCGGACTCGCCTACCAGACCCATGGTGGTTCCGCGCTTTAAGTTAAAGGTTACGCCGTCGACAGCCTTGACCTGTCCAACGGTTTTACCGACCATGCCGCCTTTGATGGGAAAATATTTTTTCAGCTGATTGACCATCAGAATATACTGCGGATCATATTCTACCGGCGTGAAATTCTTATCGATTGGCTGCATTTATTTTCCCTCCTTCTTATCGTAATAGCGATAGCAGCTGACCTTGTGTGTCTCGGACAGGCTGATCTCGCAGGGGTATTTTCCATCACATTCCGGACAGCGCATTTCGCAGCGGTCACGGAAATAGCAGTAATCCGGCATGTTGACCGGGTTCGGCACCTTGCCGGGAATAGAATAAAGCTTATCGACCTTTTTGCCGATTACCGGTTTGGAAGCCATCAGACCGATTGTGTAAGGGTGGGAGGGGTTCGCAAAAATCTCCTGTACCGTACCTTTTTCCACAACGCGCCCTGCATACATAACAACAACGTAATCCGCCATCTCTGCGATAACGCCCAGATCGTGGGTGATCAGCATGATAGAGGAATTGATTTTATTTTTCAGGTTGCGCAGAAGATCCAGAATCTGTGCCTGGATCGTTACGTCCAGCGCCGTTGTCGGCTCGTCTGCGATGATGACCTTCGGGTTACAAGCCAGCGCCATTGCGATCATGACACGCTGACGCATACCGCCGGAGAGCTCGTGAGGAAACATCTTGTAAACGCCTTCACTGTTTGCAATGCCCACCATCTCCAAAAGCTCAATGGTACGGGCTTTGATCTCTTCTTTGCTCTTTCCTTCGCCGTCATGCAGCTCGATTACTTCTTCTACCTGTTCCCCGATACGAAAAACCGGATTCAGGGAAGTCATGGGCTCCTGGAAAATCATGGACATATAATTGCCGCGCAGCTTCTGCATCTTCTCCATCGGAGTCTTTGCAATATCATATGCCTTATCGCCCAGGTTTAAGCGGATCTGACCATCCACGATCTGACCCTGGGGACGCTGCAGCAGCTGCATCAGGGATAAGCTGGTTACGGATTTACCGCAGCCGGACTCCCCTACGACGCCGACGGTCTTGCCGACAGGAACCTCAAAGCTTACGCCGTCAACGGATTTTACCGTTCCGACATCTGTAAAGAAATAAGTGTGCAGATTATCAAATTCCACTGCATTTTCCGGATTGTGCATCTGTGTCAGATATTCCTGCTCCGGAACATTTTTACGCTTGTACTGTTTTTCATACTGATCTGTAATCTTACGGTTCTCTCTGGAAATCCTTCTGGATTCTTTCGCGGAGAGATAGCCTTCCGGATGTTTTTTTGCCATAGCTGGTTCTCCCTCCTTATCGTTTCATCTTCGGGTCGAACGCATCGCGCAGACCGTCGCCTACAAAGTTAAAGCCAAGTACTGTGATCAGCAGACAGATACCTGCCGGAATCCAGATAAACCAGTAGTTGGTCATAACGTAAGCATTGTTGACGTCGTTGATGATGTTACCCCAGGATGCGAACGGGAACTTAACACCCAGACCTAAGAAGGAAAGGGTCGCTTCCGTAATTATCGTGCCGCCAAGACTCATGGTACAGGTTACGATCAGCTGCGGGATAACGTTCGGAACCAGGTGACGGAAAATCCGCTTGGAGGCCCGAATACCGCAGGCTTCCGCAGCCGTCATAAATTCCTGCTCTCTCAGGGAAAGGATCTGTCCACGCACCAGACGTGCGATAGACGGCCAACCCAGGAACCCGAGAACCAGCATCAGATAAAGCATACGGATCTGGGGATCGAGCTGCATGGCATCCATTGCAGCACCCAGAATGATGATCAGGGGTGTGGACGGAATACAGTAGAAAACATCTACAATACGCATGATCAGGTTATCCACCCATTTTCCGAAGTATCCGGCGATACCGCCCAGCAGGATACCCAGGAACGCTGAAATAAATACAACGATAAATCCGATCACCAGGGATACACGTCCACCGTACATCAGACGGGTCAGCATATCCATACCGTTTGTATCGGTGCCGAGCCAGTGTGCTTTGGAGGGACCTGCATAACGGTCATACACATAGGTTTCCTTCGACTGCAGTACAGACCAGGTCTTGGAATCCGGTTTGTAAGTGATGGTGTAGGTGTATTCCTCACCGTCTGCATCAGTGTATATAAATTCTTTGGTATCGCTGTCGATGGCATCTGCCAGTTTTTCTTTAAAGTCACGGCTGATGACAACGCCGTTTTCCTTTGCCTGTACAACGAAACGGCTGACATAACCAATCTCATCGCTGCCGGATAAAATATTTCCATCTGCGTCCATGGTATAATCCTGACCGTCCGCAGTAAAAGAAGTTTCTCCGTTTGCATAGGCCTTTAACGCTTCATGTTTGACTGCGAAAGTCAATGCAGAAGCCTCTGCGCCGTCTGCAGCGTTTACGATGTCCTTTGCCGCGATTGCCAGCACTGTGCCGTTGCTGGAAATCAGATAAAGATCTTCGCCCTCTTTCTCTACCTCATAGGTCACATCTTTATACTCAAAGCTTTCCGCATTCTTGCCGATGGCAAGCATCAGCTGTGCCTGCAGAATGGAGCCAAACTCCTGTCCGTCATTGATCGTATAACGCAGATCGTTATTTTTTACCACACCCACATACTCTTTGTCCATGTGGGTATAAGTATAGAACTGTTCATCCTGTCCGTAAGGGCTTATCAGACCGCCGATAAAGGAAAAGACAAACATAACGACCAGCATAGTCAAGCCAACTACTGCCAGTCTGTTTCTGAAAAACCGTTTTGCAACCAGTGCGCCGGGGGACAGCACTTTGACACGACGGTCGTCATTTAAGGACAGTTCCTGCTCTATTGTTTCTTCTGTCACTTTCTTTTCTTCCTGCACCATGCTCTCCTCCTTTCTTATGCAATCCGGACACGGGGATCAACCACCGCGTACAAAATATCAGAAATCAGGTTTCCGGCAAGGGTCAGGATTGCCAGAAACGTCATATAAAACATGGAAAACGGAATATCACCGGAAACCATGGCCTGATAAGAGGTATAGCCGATACCAGGAATTGCAAACAGTGTTTCCGTGATCAATGCACCGGAAAACAATCCAGGCAGGGAACCGCCCACAACTGTAACCAGGGGAATCAGGGTATTACGAAACGCATGGTGATAAATAACCTTTTTCTCGGAAAGTCCCTTCGCACGCGCAGTACGGATATAATCCGCATTTAACACTTCCAGCATATTTGTTCTTGTATAACGCATCAGGGAACCGACAGAAACAATTACCAGTGTAATGATCGGCAGTACCAGATGGTTTGCCTTATCCATAAGCTGTCCCCAGGAATCCAGCTGCGCATAGTTACGTCCCACCAGACCATATAAATCAAACCAGCCCAGTTTTACGGAGAACAGCAGCTTTAACAGCGTTGCGAAAAAGAAGGTCGGCAGCGAAATACCCATCAATGCACCTGCTGTGATCAGGTAGTCTGCTTTGGAATACTGTTTGGTTGCTGCGATAACGCCCAGCGGGATCGCAATAATCAGCTCCAGCACGAAAGAAATCGCGCCCATTACAAAGGAAAGCCAGATAACTTCCTTAAATTTGTCCAGTACCGGTACCGTATATTTCCAGCTGTCTCCGAAATTGCCCTTCAGCGCATCCCCTACCCAGGTCACAAAACCGAGTACGATGGGTTTGTCCAGGCCGTAGGATGCATTTAACTGTTCCATCCATTCATCATAGGACTTTGCACCCGCTCCCTGCGAAAGCTGCATCGCTCTCGTTTCCACAAAGGAGCCGGGAAGACATCTCATCAGGGTGTAAATGATGAAGGATACGCAAAATAAAATCATGACTGACAAAAGCAGTCTCTTGACGATATATTTCCGCATAAAAAAACTCTCCCTTTGTTCTTATCGATTCCCTTCTTCCGCTGTATATCAAGCGGCCGCCTGCCCCAGGCAGCTCCTTGATATACAGCATCGCCCCTGATCTCCTCCTTAGAGGAAGATCAGGGGCATAAGCCTGCAGTCTGTGCGTTTTAAGCTGCACAGGAATCGCCGTCGTTTAGTTTAACTCCAGCTTTTCAACTTCACTTCTCCAGCTCCAGTAAGGAGTCATATCAGGAGTCAGAGTGCTGATGTTGATACGTTCGCTAGAGAAGATGTAGCATTCGCTTCTCTGGTAAACAGGAACTTCAACGCCCCAGTCCATGATAATATCCATGGCTGCTTTATACAGGCTCTTTCTATATGTCTGGTCAACGGACTGACGTGCTGCAACGATCATTTCATCCAGCTCAGAATCATTGATCTTGTAGTAGTTGGTCGCGCCCTTGCGGTGATACAGCTGATACATATCAGGGTCAGGAGTTGCGCCCCAGGCTGCTACCCACATTTCTGCCACGCCGGACTGATAGGTCTGATACAGTTCAGATGCAACTGCGATATCGTTTACAGTCAGAGTAAAGCCGATCTTTGCAAAAGCGTCTGCCGCATTCTTTAACAGCAGGAAGGAAGGATGATCACCGGAGCCGCCTGCACCGATGTTTACCTGATAGCCAAGCTTAGCGCCTTCGGGAGCTGCTGTCAGCTTGCCGTTTTCTACGGTGTAGCCCGCTGCTTCAAAGAAGCCAAGTGCTGCCTGTGCTGCTGCTTCATATTTCTCTTCTGTGCTCATACTGTCGGTGTAGATCGGATTGCCGTCTACATCCGTAGAGTAAGCGATCTGATAACCGTCGTCTGTTACCTGAGGTGCTGCCCAGGAGGTATTGGAGATCGGGTAGTTGATTACAGAAGCGGAATCGCCGTAGTAGGAATCAATACCCTCATCACGATATACTGCAAGGATGGTTGCGATTGCCTTACGCAGATTCTTGGACTGCTCAGATGCAGGATCGCTGCCAACCTTAACGTTATCAGCGCTCATGGCAACATAACCATAACCAAGGAAATCATACAGACGCAGGGTGATCACATCACCGTCGAACTCTTCGCTGCCGCCGTTGTATTCCGTAATCTGATTACGAACCTCGGTAGAGTAGGAAGGATCTGCGATATCGATGGTGCCGGATTCTACACCGACAACCTTATCGTCTTCCTGAGTTTCCAGGAAGTTCAGATGCTTGATCTTGGGCTCGCCCAGGAAGTAGTTCGGGTTGGAATCCAGATAAACAATACCGTTGCTGAACTCCTTGAAGGTGTAAGCACCAGCACCCATAGGAGCGGTAGTTACGGAACGAACCTTGGAAAGGTCACCCTTTTCAAAACCGAACTTGTTGTTGTCATAATCATACAGGGATGCATCGCCGTAGTAGCTCAGAGGAGCGATTGCAAAAGAAAGCTGGTAGATCATGTTTGCGGATACTTCGGTAGTTACAACTCTCATGCTGTAATCGCCGGTCTTCTGAATACCTTCGATATGATCTGCAGAATCGCCGGTTTTTACACCAACAGTGGAGTAATTGTAAACATCTTCCGGAATCAGGTCAGACAGAGCAGAGCCTGCTGTCTCAGCTTCCATGGAAGAGAAGTTCCATTCATACTGATTGCCGATGGCCATAAAGAAATCCTTTGCAGTAGCGCCGTCAGCCAGCTCGAAGCCCCAACCGGCCGCTGCAGAGGTAACGTCAGTAGCACCGTTCTCTGCCATATAATCAACGATTTCCTGTGCAAATGCAGTACCACCGTCATTTACTGCAGCCCAGAAAGCGGTCTGCTGATCTTCTGTCCACAGAGAGAAGTCTGTGTTGTCTTCGCCTGCTGCTGCGATCAGGGAAGCCAGGGTTGCCATACCTTCCCGGTACTCCTCCAGACCAAGGATCGGCTGGCTGTAGAGAGTTGCAGAGCCGTCGTAGGTAGGATCGCAATATACATACATGCTGAAAATTACATCATCAATGGTGATCGGTGTTCCGTCAGAGAAGGTCAGATCATCACGAATGGTAACGTCATAATAAACGGAACCGTCGTCGTTCTGAGTCATCTTCAGATCAGATGCGGTATAATAGGTATAGTCTGTTCCATTGTAAGAACGAGTCTCACCTTCGATACCTTTCTCAACAATAGCGCCCTGTCTGTCAGAGCCTAACAGACCGATCTGAGTCATATCAACGATATGCTGATCTTCTGCGCTGGCTGCAAAGAACGGAGAGAATTTTCCCTCAAAATGTGCGCTGGATGCCACCAGAGTATCCGCGCCGCTTGCAGATGCATCAGCATCTGCGGTCTCTGTTGCGCCTTCCGTAGCAGGTGCAGTCTCTGTCTTGCCGGAGCCATTACTGCTTCCGCAGCCAGCCAGAGAGCCGGTCACCATGGTAAGCGCAAGCAGAGCTGCAAGAGCCTTGTTCGCCTTTTTCATGTGAATCCTCCTTATATTTGTTGCAGGATGATACCGGTTCTCACAGCTTTTCCACCCCTGTGATCGCCATGCCTGCAGGTTCCATCGGCCCATTCCCTTTTCCTTTCGTCAAAGTACTAGCCAATGTTTAAATATATTACTATCTTTTTTACATTCTGTCAATCCCATTCCGTGTCAAAAATACATTTTTCCGTCACAGTCACACACGCTTCCACGCGTACTTTTTGATGGTTTTTAGCAGTGTAAGTATGGCAGCGCCCATAACTACTTCTATTATAAGGAACGGAGTGGAGGATAAAATTTTGTCACTGTGACGCGTTAATTCAACAAGTTCTCCTATGACGGACACTCCGGCCGCCGTGATGCAGACTCCGCCGCGCAGCGAAATTTTGCACACTGTCTGCTGATAAACGTATTCCCGAAGCGGATATTCCTTGCCCAAAAGCCTTGCACATGCCCACGTGAGGCTGCAGGCCGCCGCCAGCTGCACTGCATATGGAAGCAGCACGAAAATGCTTCCCTGCAGTCCCACCGACGGTACACATCCTGCGGCGATCGTCAGCAGGAGGACTGCGATTCCGGCTGCCGCCATCGCGGTGGATTTCTTTTTCCACTCTTTTTCTGACAGTTCACAGGCATATCGACTGCCCTCGTATTGATAGTTGCCGTTTTGTGTTTTCCTGAAATCGTCCAGATAGGCCCGGCGGCGATGGGATTTTGTAGAAGACCGGGCGTCTGCTTCTTTGGGCGAAGCAGTCCCCGGAGCCTTGGCAGACTTGGATTCTGTGGCTTTAGAAGGCTCCGAGTCCGTTTTTTTAGGGGGTATATTTCTCTGATTATTTGAAGTCATGTTGAAATCCATCCTTTGTTTTGATTTTATCATTGCAATTCCTTGCTGTTATTTATCAACAATTCCACAGTTGACAAGATCATTCTTTTATTTTAATATAGACGCATGAAACGGGTTTTGCGACCGTGAGGCTGACTCAGAACAGTCCAGACGGTGTGCTCGTTTCTTTTTTTGTTCTGACAATATCATAAAGATATAATTTTCCATCTGCATCACAGCGAACCAGCATTCTTGCAGAAAATATATTATATCTTTCCAGTTTCCCTTCCTGATTATATACTGGAAGTCCAAATCTGACATCATAACGATACCAGCCATTTTGTGCCCGGTTTCCATGGCGACCGCCATAATCTTCTGACTCGCTTTTATTCACAGCTGTCCTGATCAACTCTCCTATTGCCTGCGCTGCATTTGCCTTTGCTTTTGCATTTGCTCCTGCCAGCGCCTTCGTATCTTTAGAATGTGCATATTCTCCCGGAAAGTCTGTTCCAATATATATTTTTTCTGAGTACGCTTCAATTTCGTAATAGGTTTTCACATACTCTTTCAGGAATTCTTCGACTTCCTTCCAGCTCATTTTCCGCTTTCCCCGAAACCGAATATCATTTATAATAACAATATTCTTACCATCTGCATCCCGGACAATCGAAATTTTTCCATCCTCCGACTGCATCTTTGGCAGGAGTTGTTCTTTTTCTTTTGTTTTTTCATGATAATACATCAATCGCAGCAAATATCCCGGCATTTCCCGATGTCCCAGTTCCCATTCCTGCACTGTTCTGTACGGGATCCCGAAATATTCCGCAAATTCTCTGCGGTTCATGCCTGTTTCCTGCCGAAGCTTCAATAATATTTCTTTTTTCTCCACCGCCGTCTCCTTTATACTCAATGAGTATATTTTATCACACTTTTTTCAAATGACAACCTCCGGTTTCCGGGAAGAAACGTGCGCCGTCGGGCACAAAACATAATAAAGAATGTGCCTTGGCACATTCTCGCGCCGAGGCGCAGTTGCTTTAGCAACCATCTACCCTTGCGCCGAGTGCGCATCCCGCGAAGGGTTTTTGTGTCATAGGACGAAGTTTCCTATGACACAAAAAACCGGCAGGCATTTTTCAATGTCCGCCGGTTCTCTTTTTTATGACAATAGAATACTCGCAGAGCGCGCATTCTATTTTTATGCAATTTTCACTGCCATGCAATGTGCCGCAGCAATTAACTTATCTGCCGAACTGCATATCGTTGTTGCCGGAAGTGGTCTCCCACATTTCAAGCATGTTGATCGGGTCGTTGTAGTCTGCCAGCCAGCCTTCACGAGCGAAGTCGAACTGACCGTCTTTTCTCTCGTTCAGGAATACGGACCACTCACGAGTCTCAACGGTTACGTTGATACCGATCATAGCGAAATCCTGCTGGATTGCTTCACCGATCTTAACATTACCTTCGGAATCGTTGGTCAGGTAAGTCATGTTGATCGGGGTATTTGCGGAAAGCATGCCGCTTTCATCGAATTCATAGCCAGCGCTCTTTAACAGCTCGATTGCTTTCTCTGTGTTGCCCTCCATATCGGTAGGATTGAAGTAACCAACGTTCTCTTCATCCGGATAGGTGTAAGCGTCATCATTTGCTCTGAACTCACCGCCATTGCCATCGCTCATGCCGGTAGGAATGAAGGTGTTGGCAACTTCCTGGTTTGCCTGTGCGATCGCATCAACGATATACTGACGGTCGATCAGCAGGGTGAATGCTTCTCTCATTGCTGCAGCCTCTTCAACCGTCTTGCCTGCAAACAGGTCGCTGTTTACATTGAAACCGCAGTAGTAAGTTCCCAGAGTAGGGATCTTGTGATATTCAGGGGTATCCTTAACGGTAGCCATCATATCGGTAGGAATGGTATCTGCAAACTGCAGGGATCCATCCTGGAATGCATTGTAAATTGCTGTGTCATCAGCGCTCAGCATGAAGTTGATCTTTGTCATGGAAACCTTGTCAGCTGCCCAGTAGTTGGGGTTAGGCTCATAGGTCATGGACTCGTTATGCTTCCACTCGGTCAGTACGAACGGGCCGCTGCCTACGAAACCAGCTTCCAGTGCCCATGCACCGGGGTTGGTGTCAGCGCCGTCAGCAGCTTCTACAGCCTGCTGAGGCACAGGATAAAAAGCAGGGAATGCGCACAGGTCAAGGAAATATGCGCAGGGTGCGTTCAGATGAGCAGTAAAGGTCTTGCCGTCTTCGCTTGCTTCGATATCCAGAGTGCCGTCATCCTTAGTTGCAAATACGGAGCACAGGTAAGAATAGTCAGCAGCTGTGTTTTCATCTGCCAGACGGTTCCAGCTATACAGAACGTCATTTGCATCCAGAGCTTCGCCGTCAGACCACTTTAAACCATCCTTCATCGTGAAGGTATAGGTCATGCCGTCTTCGCTCATTTCATAGGAATCTGCCAGTTCGGGAACCAGCTGACCGTTCTCATCGTATGCAAATAAGCCGGAGAAGTTCAGGATTGCCAGGCATGCACCGTCAACAGTGGAGTTCAGCGCGGGATCCAGTTTGTCGGGCTCAGATGCAATCTGAAGATCCAGGGTGTTGGTAGGAGTCTTTGCAAAACCGAAGTATTTAAAGCCGAACAGGTTGGCATAGATGTTCTCTACATCGGTCTTCTGCAGGTAGCTGTCGTTGTAGTAGTACAGCGGAACAACTGCCCAGGTGTTCATCAGCTCGTCCTCAGCCTCATGCATCAGCGCTTCACGCTTTACAAGATCTGTCTCCGATCTGATCGCAGCGATTCTTGCATCATAATCCTCCCATGCCGGAGCAGCTTCGCTGCTGGGTCCATGCTCACCGGTTGCTGCTGCAGTGTCTGCTGCTTCAGTGGATTCTGCTGCAGCGGTGTCTGCTGCTTCTTCTGTTGTTGCTGCAGGAGCGCTTGTATCAGCTGCTGTGGAACCACAAGCTGCCAAAGAAGCTGTCATGCAAGCTGCCAGCACAAGTGCCAGATACTTCTTTTTCATAATGTCTTCCTCCTTTAAAGATAGATAATGAAAAATAATATATACCCAAACAGTCCGCTAAATCTGCGTCCTGTCCAAGCGTCAAAATTACTGCCGGTTATTTATTCCAGCATGCTACCTGATGTCCGTTGCCGCGATCTGTCAAGGACGGGCACTCCTGTGCGCACTTTTCCGTGGCATAGCGACATCTGGTACGGAATGCACAGCCGCTTGGCATGTGCAGAGGGCTCGGGACATCCCCTTCGAGAACAATTCTCTGCCGTTCCTTTGCCATCTTCGGATCCGGATAGGGAACTGCACTTAAAAGAGACTGTGTATAAGGATGCATGGGATTGTCATTTAATTCATTGGAATCTGCGATCTCCACGATCCTGCCCAGATACATTACTGCAATTCTGTCAGAAATGTGATGGACAACCAACAGGTCATGGGCAATGAACAGATAGGCAACGCCCAGCTTCTCCTGCAGCTCTTCAAACATGTTGATGACCTGTGCCTGAATGGAAACATCCAGTGCACTGACTGCTTCGTCACAGACGATAAATCTCGGATTGGTGGCAAGTGCTCTCGCAATACCGATACGCTGTCTCTGACCGCCGGAAAACTCATGTGCATAACGGGTTGCATGCTCTGCATTCAAACCGACCAGCTCCATCAGATGCAGGATCTTGTCTCTTCTTTCCCCTCTGGAGGTGTAAAGCTTGTGGACATCCAGAGGCTCGCCGATGATATCCTCGACTGTCATGCGGGGATTTAAGGAAGAATAGGGATCCTGGAACACCATCTGCATCTGTCTGCGCATATGTCCGATGCTCTTTTCATTCACTCTCTCCCCATCGAAAAAGACGTCGCCGGAGGTCGGTGTATACAGACGCAGCAGGGATCTTCCTACAGTCGTCTTGCCACAGCCGGATTCTCCTACCAGACCGAGGGTTTCTCCCGGCTTGATGGAAAAGGAAACGCCGTCCACCGCTTTTAAGGGTGTGGTTTTCATAAATCCGGTTTTGATCGGGAAATACTGTTTTAAATCCCGTACCTCCACCAGATATTCGCTTTTGTTTTTTACTTCTTCGCTCACTGTCTGCCTCCTTTTTCTTCCTCCATGGCTGCCTTTACGTTCAGCCAGCAGGATGCGAAATGACCGTCAGGCATTTGCATTTCCGGCGGCTGCTCTTCGATACAGATCTTCATCGCTTCCTCGCAGCGTGGGCAAAATGCACAGCCCTTTGGCATATTTAAGAGGTTGATCGGTGTTCCCGGAATCGGGATAAGCTTTTCGCCGATTCTGTCCACATTCGGAATGGAACGCAGCAGACCTTTCGTATATTCATGGTGCGGACGGTAGAAAATATCTTCTGCCGTACCTCTTTCACAGACTCTTCCGCCGTACATAACGATAATTTCATCGCACATGTCCGCGATAACACCAAGATCATGGGTTACCATGATGATTGCCATGCCGAGCTTTTTCTGCAGGGACTGCATCAGCTCCAGAATCTGTGCCTGGATCGTAACATCCAGGGCAGTCGTAGGTTCGTCTGCAATCAGGATATCAGGCTCACAGGCCAGCGCCATTGCGATCATGACACGCTGGCGCATACCGCCGGATAATTCGTAGGGGTACTGTTTCACACGTTTTTCCGGTTCATTGACACCAACTAAAGTCAGCATCTCAATGGCTCTTGCCTCCGCCTCTTTCCCTTTTCTGTCCGTGTGAAGCTCAATGGCTTCCCTTAACTGGTTGCCCACCGTAAATACCGGATTTAAGCTCGTCATGGGATCCTGGAAAATAATAGAACAGCATTTTCCACGGAACTCCCGCATCTGTTTTTCAGAAAATTCTGCAATATCCTGTCCTTTGTAAAGGATTTTGCCTTCTGTGATGCGGCCGTTCTTTTCCAGAATACGCATAATGGAATATGCGGTTACGGATTTGCCGGAACCGGATTCGCCGACAATACCGAGGATTTTGCCTTTTTCAAGGTTAAATGTAACACCGTTGACTGCCTTGACCTCTCCCTTGTCTGTGTGGAAGGAGGTATGCAGATTCTGCACGGAAAGGATATTCTCACTCATGGTCTTACCTCCTTAATTTCGGGTCAAATGCATCCCGCAGGCCATCGCCCAACAGGTTGAATGCCAGGGTGATCAGACAGATCATGCCGGCAGGGAATAACAGTTTGTAGGGATACTGGGTGATTCCGGCTCTTGCCTCGTTTGCAAGGGAACCGAGAGACGGCATCGGAGCCTGTACCCCCAGACCGATAAAGCTTAAGAAGCTCTCTGTAAAGATCGCAGACGGAATCTGCAGCGCTGCTGCAATGATGATAACGCTGACGATATTCGGCAGAATGTGACGGCGGATAATTCTGGAATCCTTCGCACCGCTGACTCTCGCCGCCAGAATGTATTCATTCTGTTTTACGGTCAGAATCTGACCGCGGACCATACGTGCCATGCCGGTCCAGTACAGCAGAGCAAATACGATAAACATGGAGATCATGTTGGTACCGATCTTCTGCAGCGCCGGAAATGCGTCGACATTGATAACCTCACGCAGTACGACAGACAGAAGAACCACCATCAGCATATCCGGCAGGGAATAAATGATGTCCACGATACGCATCATCACCATATCCACCTTGCCTCCAAAATAACCGGAAATACTTCCGTAAACGACGCCGATCAAAAGGACGATCACTGCCGCAAACAGACCTACCGTCAGAGAAACCCGGGTTCCGTAAATAACACGGATGAAATAATCACGTCCCATGCTGTCCGTTCCCATGATGTGAGGGAACACTTCTCCGCCCTCTGCCATGTAAGCCAGCTCTTTTTCGGAATAGGTAAAAGGTGCCATGTTGCCCGCTGCCTTATCACGGCTGCCATTTACGGTAATGATCTGGGAATATTTATAAGGTACCACATGGGGTACGATCAGAATCATTGCAATAATGACGATCAGGACAATAATACTGCCAACTGCCAGCGGATTTTTCATCAGCTTGCGCATACCATCTTTAAAGAAGGATACCGATTCGCTCATAACATCCTGCTGTCTTTTTTCTTCATCAGTTGCTTTTTCAAATTTTTTCAGATCCACCTGAAAACTCAAAGGAGATTTCTTGGGCATCTGATCAATGCTATTGGTTTCGCTGCTCATTGCTTCCTCCTTTCTTATTCCAGTGTGATTCTGGGATCGATCAGCTTGTAAACGATATCGGTGATCAGGGTCATCGTAACCATCAGGGTTGCCAGGAAAATCGTCGTACCCATGATCATCGGATAATCACGGTTTGTAATACATTCTACAAACTTGGAACCAAGACCGCCGATCGTAAAAATGGACTCTACAACGAGAGAACCGGTCAGGATGGATGCCGTCATCGGGCCGACATAGGTAATAACCGGAATCAGGGCATTTCTCAGGGTATGCTTGAAGATGACCTTCCACTGTGCAACGCCCTTCGCCCGCGCGGTACGGACATAATCCTGTCCCAGAGCATCCAGCATACTCGTCTTGGTCAGTCGGGTGATGTAGGCCATGGGATATGCAGCAAGGGCAATGACCGGCAGCACGTAGTTATGACTGGAGGAGCTCCATACCGGAACCCATTTTAATTTAATACAGAACACCAGCAAAAGCAGGGTACCCAGTACAAAGCTGGGCAGGGAAGTAAACAGCGTCGAGAAGAAAATGATCAGTCTGTCCGGCAGCTTGTTTCTGGTCAGAGCCGCAATGCTTCCCATCACTACGCCGGAAATCAATGCTACTAAAACCGCCATGCCGCCAAGCTTTGCAGAAACACTAAAGGAACTGAAGATCGTCGTTTTAATCTCTCTTCCAGTCTTTGCAGAAACACCAAAATCACCGTGAAGCAAATTGTTCAGATATAAAAAGAACTGCTCCCAGACAGGCTTATCCAAATTAAAGCGCTGTTCCAGAACGCGCCTCACCTCATCTGAGATCGCTTTCTCTCCATCGAAAGGACCGCCGGGAATCGCGTTCATCGCAAAAAACGTAATGGCACAGACAATGAACACGGTCAGGATTGCAAGCAGTACTCTCTTCACAACATACTTTGTCAAATGTCAACACTCCTTTTCTTTCGCACATCCGTCTAGTAAATACACTTATTCGCTTCAGGCGGACATTATGCTTAAATAAAAATCCCGGGCAACAAGACCCTCCTTTGGGTTTGTTACCTGCCGGGCTTTTTTTTACTGGTGAAAACTATATCATAATTTCCTTCTTCTTTCAAGTATTTTTTCGTTTGATAATATCGAAATAGCGTCCAAAAAAACGACCGGAATTTCATTTCTTTCCGGTCGTTTTTCACAAAATTTATTCTATTTTAAGAGTATTTTCTCCCCGTTGACCACCGTTTACGCGTGAAGTTTTTTCTCCAGCTTCTCTACGATTTCTTCAAAATATCCGTCTTCAAACGGAACCTTTAAGCCGCATTCCCGCAGCATTTCAGGATAAAATTTTGAAGCAGACAATCTGCAGAGCGCAAGGTAGCTCTTCCATGCCTCTCTGTAATCCTCATCCATCCACACCTTGTACTGGAATGCACAGCTTTGTGCCAGTACATAGTCAATATAATAAAACGGGCTGTTGTAAATATGCTGCTGTTTCTGCCAGAATCCCCCCTTGGAAAAGAACGGATCCTCTTCGTAATCCAGATGGGGCATGTAGATTTTTTCCAGTCTGCTCCACTCCCGGCGGCGTTCTTGCGGTGTCAGCTCCGGAGTTTCATAGACGATATGCTGGAACTCGTCCACCATCGTTCCATATGGGATAAAACGGATCGCATCCTCCAGCTGCATGCTTAAGAAGTCCTTTTCACGATCTCCGAAAAATTCCTTCATCCACGGATCCGTGAAAAATTCCATCGACATGGAGTGGATTTCCGCAGTTTCCATCGTGATGTCCGCATGCTCCATGATCGGATCCTGCCCGGACAGATAGCCCTGAAATGCATGTCCGCATTCATGCGTGATCACGTCTACGTCGCCGCTGGTTCCATTAAAATTAGCAAAGATAAAGGGAGAATGATACTGGTGCAGATAGGTCATATAGCCGCCCTGTTTTTTATCCTTTCTGCCGAACACATCGAAGAGCTCATTCTCCATCATGAAATCGAAAAATTCTTTGGTTTCGGGGGACAACTCCGCATACATCTTCTGTCCGCTCTCCAGAATTTCCTGTGCAGTGCCCACCGGATCGGGATTGCCTTCTTTGAAATAAACCTCGTTATCGATATAAGAAAGCTTCTCCAGACCGAGGCGCTTTCTTCTGATCTCGTGTACGCGCTCCGCAAACGGTACGAATACCTCCTTCACCTGTCGGCGGAAATTTTCGACATCGTTTCTGTCGTAGCTGTTACGGTTCATTCTGTAGTAGCCCAGCTGGATATAATTGTCATAGCCCATCGCCTTTGCCTGCGCAGTGCGGTTTTTTACCAGCTTGTCATAAATGTCATCCAGTTCATCCGCAACTGTCATAAAGTAATCGCTGTAAGCCTTCCATGCCTGTCTTCTTACGGTTCTGTCGTTTCCGGTCAGATAGGGACGCAGCAGGGACAGATTGCATACCTGCCCGTCAAACGGAATCTTCGCGGACGCGATCAGCTTATTGTACTGAGTCGTCAACGCGTTTTCCTCCTGCATCAGGCCGATAATGCTTTCATCCATACTCTTGATCGCATTGTCCATCGTCGCAAAGGCAACCCTGCCGATCTTTTCTTCCATAAAAGAACGATACGGCGATTCGTACAGTGCGCGCTGATAATCGGTTGCCAGACTGCTCAGCATCGGCGCTGTCTCATCGTAATAATCCTTTTCTGCCGCGTAAAACGGATCTGCGGTATTGCCGTCGTGACGGATTTCCGCAATCGTCATGGAATCCATCATATTCTGATAAACTTTATAATATTCCTGATGGATCTCCCAGAGTTCTTCTCCGCTTTTTGCTTCTTTGACCCGTTTGGTCAAAGTTTTAAACTGCTCCGCTGTTTTGTCATAATCGACCCTTTTATAGGGCATGTCTTTGAACTTCATACGCACTCTCCATTCCCTGATAGATTTGATTTTGCAGACAGCTTAATCCCGCACCGCCGCCTGTCGGATCCTCTCCGCAAGTAAGGAAGGTTCCTGACTTTTCAGGATCCGCACCTGCTCATCCGGATTGCTGTAGCTGCTTTCCTTCGGCACAACTGTCACATCAATCCGATAATCCCAGTTGTAAACGCCGAATTCCTCTCCACTAATCCAGCTTAATTCCACCGGATAGATTGCGTCAAGCATTTTTTCGATATCCTCCTGATCGGAAAGGGTCACCTGGATTTCCTGATCCGAGATTTCTCCGGGTTCAAAGAAGCTGTCACTGTTTTCCTCTTCGCTGTCATCGTCATAATAATAGTAATCTACCTTGATCGATTCGATGTCATCTGCGCTCTGGTGGCCGGCACGGGCATAAACCTCAGCACCATCCTGCACAAGCAGGTCGTTTAAGGCCAAATAGGACCCATAGACCGGATAGGTCCAGGTGGTCATCATCGATGCATCCTTCTCCTCCGGATCCGCCATAGCAAAGGTCAGTCTTCCGTTTGGAAGCTCCGACGAGATCAGACTGTAATCATACTTCTTCATTTCCTCCTGCAGCGTCTTTAAGAGGGTCTGCTTATCTCCGGTGTAAAAGCTTTCCGTAACGCCATTATAATAGCTTACTTTCATCTTACCGACATTTGCCAGAAAATCCGGGTCATTTAACTGATATCGCTCCCGCTGGTAGGAAGCATCCCGCATTACAGTATCAATTTCAGAACGGTTTTCGTTTGAATCGGCCAAAAAGCGACGGTATACCTTTCTGCCGCTCTCCATGGTATAGCAGACCACCCATCTGACATAGCGTTTCTCTTCTTTTGGGTTAATTTCCTCTGCAGAAATCTCTGTCTGCGCTTCCTCCTCCCTAAAGCTCCCCGGCATTCCGGCATCCTGCCATCTCTTCTGCATCCGGATTGCTGCATCGATCGTCTTTTCCTCGGTTGAATTCATCCGTCGGAGCATCCGATCATCGAAAGCCTCATACATAATGTCATCGGAGCCGAAGCTTTCGCCCTGATAATAACCAAAAGCCGTATAGTCATCTTCCATCGTCACAGACACGGCTGCAATGTTCCCTTTCTCCGGAATCCAGCGATCATAGCCTGCCCAGTCAAACTGAAAGCCTGCAAGGATCAAAACCGCTGCCGCTATACTGAAAATTCCGACAAGCTTTCCATCCAATATGGTTTTTAACTCGCATCGGTAAATCAGGCGGATCACCACATGTCCGACAAGGACACCTACAATGCAGCCACCAAATAAAAACAGCCCCTTATTTGCTGCTACACGGGAAATGATCATGCCAACAGCAATGCCAAAGGGCACTGCCATCGCAGCCTCCAAAATACCCTTGAGGGGTGCAAATGCAATGGCATGCTCATAGCTTTCTGTTTTGCGCCTGCGGTAAAGCCAGAATGCAAACAGGCCTGCAGCAGCCGCACAGGCAAGAAGCAAAATACATTCTACCCCCACAGCCCTGCCCCAGCCGCCTGCATTTTTATAGCTGCACAGTCGTCCTTCGTCTCTGTACCAGATATGATTCAGCAAGTCCCAAAAGCCTGCAAAGGGTGTCAGATAGCTTTTTTGCATCCACTGTCTTGCATCTGCACTGCAATAGCTGGCAAAAAACATCGTTTTTAATTCATCGATCAGGAATCTCACTGCCAGCTCATAGGAAAAAAACACCGCGCATCCCAACAGCGCCGTCAGGATATTTCCGGTCAGCATAACTGCCACAAGCGCCACCTGATACATCGCAATAAACGCAAGCTGCTCCACGAACCATGCCAGTAATGACTGTGCCGCCAGAATTCCTGTCATTCCATGAAATGCTGCGCCAATGATCCAGTCCAGCAAAAGTGCTGTCAGGGTAGAAAAGCTATAGACCAAAATTCCGTTTCCACAGATCAGCATATAACGCTTTTTTAAGGATTCCGGGACCGAAAAGTACAGATCTGTTTTTCTGCGGCTGTAAAGCCAGCAAAAGCCCTGCACGGCAAATAGAATTGCAAAAAAAGCAGCAAACAGGACGTGTATGGAGGAAAAGCCGATCACATCCGTGATCCTGGACTGAATCAGTTCCCGCAGGGACTCTGCGGCCTGCGCTGCATTGTAAACACTGTCATTTGCATAATTGTTCTGTAAACCAGTCAGTACAACCATCAGATACAGCGGACCGCAAAAGAGTGCCATCACCAGACACAGCAAAAAAGTCCAGCTTCTTCTTCTGTTATTTTCCAGCCATTTAGCCCAGTACGATTTTTTTAATATCATAACCTTGCACCTCCGTCTCGCTGATAAAGATTTCTTCCAGGGAAAGGGGCAGCACCTCGTGGAACAGACAGTCTGCCGCTGCAAACATGGCGATCATCTCTTCTCTGCTTCCTCTGACTGTCAGAGTCAACAAAGATCCCCGTCTATCGCATTTTACAATGTCTAGCTGCTTTAACAGCCGCTTCTCTTCCTCTTTGGAAGAAAAGACGCACTGGATTTTCTGGATGTTGCACTTCATCTCCTCCAGATCCTTCGATAAGAGCACGCCGCCCTGATGTAAAAGCCCCACATGATCGCAGATATCCTCCAGCTCCCGCAGGTTATGGGAGGCGATCACCGGAGTAAACTGCCGCTCCTGCATTTCTTTTGCAAAAATGCTTTTGACACTCTGGCGCATTACAGGATCGAGCCCGTCAAAGGTCTCGTCACACAGAAGGTACTCCGTCTTTGCGCTCAACCCCAGCAGAATCGCGAGCTGCTTTTTCATCCCTTTGGAAAAGGTGCTGATCCTGCGTCTCGATTCCAGCCCGAAGCTGTTTAAGTATAAGTAAAACCGTTCCCGGTCAAAATTCCGGTACACGCTGCTGTAATAACGCTCCATGTCCTTCGGCGTCGCACCGTTGAAAAAGTACGGCTCGTCCGCGATAAAAAACAGCTTCGCCTTTGCATGCACATTGTCGTATACCGGCATATTATCCACAATCGCTAATCCGTCATCCGGCTTAAATACCCCGCACGCCAGGCGCAGCAGCGTACTTTTGCCCGCGCCGTTTGTCCCGATCAGCCCGAAAACCTCTCCTTCCCGGACTGTCACGCTTACATTTTTCAGAGCTTCAATCCCGTCAAAGGATTTGCTCACGTTTTTCAGTTCTATCATGTTTTCCGCTCATTTCTGCGCACGCTTTTTGCGCATGTCGAGTTTGTGTCAAGTGCGCGCAGACACAAATCCCGCGATTGAAAAAATTTATTTTTCAATCTTCCTCTCATTCCGCTGCCGGGACTTTGGTCTCTTTTTGCCCTGCCGCAGCTGTATCCTCTTGTTCCAGAAACTCGGTCAGCTCCTTAACCGTCATCCCCATGCTCAGCGCTTCTTTTTTCAGATCCCGGAGCTTTTCCAAAATTTCCTGCTTCCGGACATCCTTTAGACTGTCACTGTAGGCAACGTAATTGCCCTTTCCTTTTACTGTATATAAAAATCCGTTCCGCTCCAGCTCACTGTATGCCCGCTGAATCGTGTTCGGATTGATCGACAGCTCCACCGCCAGGGAGCGTACGGACGGCATCCGGCTGTTCGGCTCCAGCGCACCGCTTAAAATCAGCATCTGGAACTTGTCCACGATCTGCTCGTACAGCGGTCTGGTATCCCGGTAATCCAGTATAATCATCCTTTCCTCTCATTTCTGCGCACGCCTTTTGCGCATGCCGAGTTTGTGTCAAGTGCGCGCAGACACAAATCTCGTGATTGAAAAATTTTATTTTTCAATCTTTCCTCCTTCTTCTGTTCCGATTCTTTTTGATTTTTTATCGATCCAGAACTGTATTGATTGTATTAAGTGTATTATCAGTATTAGTACGCTTTGAATATATACAGAATGTTGGTTCTTGTCAAGAGATTTTTCTATCACTTTTCCTTGCTTTTTTCACATAAAATGGTATACTGAAAAAATAACTTAAATTTCAGGAAGCATTTCAAACTTATGGAGGGATTACACCATGATTACGCTTCTGTCAAGACTGTTCATCCCGGATTACGAGAATTATTCCAGCCCGAAGGTTCGCCAGGCATACGGCATTCTCACCGGTTCGGTGGGCATTTTTTTTAACTTTTTTCTATTTGTGCTAAAGATCGTCGCTGGTATGATCAGCCATTCCATCGCCATCACTGCGGACGCATTCAACAACCTGTCAGATGCCGGTTCTTCGGTCATTACGCTGATCGGATTTAAGATGAGCGGACAGGAAGCAGACTCCGACCATCCTTATGGGCACGGAAGAATCGAATATCTCGCCGGGCTTTCCGTTTCTGCCATTATCCTCATCATGGCAGCGGAGCTTGCCAAATCCTCCTTTGAGAAGATCCTGCACCCGACCCTGCCGGAAATTTCTCCGGTTATTTTTTTGATTCTGGTCGTTTCCATTCTCGTCAAGTTCTATATGTATTTTTATAATCACAAAATTGCCGGTGCCATCGACAGCTCTGCGATGAACGCAACAGCGTCTGATTCCTTCGGCGATGTGCTCGCTACCTTTGTCGTCCTCCTTTCTTCTGTTATTGGGTGGATTTTCGGTCTTGCCATCGACGGCTGGTGCGGTCTTTTGGTCGCAGTCTTCATCTTTTATTCCGGCGTAAGCTCTGCCCGGGATACCATCAATCCGCTGCTCGGTCAGGCTCCCGACCCGGAGTTTGTCACAAAAATCCGCAGCATTGTGCTTTCCCATCCACAGATCATGGGCATTCACGACCTGCTCGTTCACGATTACGGTCCCGGACGGCGGATGATTTCCCTGCATGCGGAGGTCAATGCCCAGGGCAGCTTTGTGGAGCTGCACGATCTGATTGATAACATAGAGCGCGAGCTGCAGCAGAAGCTTTCCTGCAGTGCTGTCATCCATATGGACCCGGTCATCACCGATGATCCGGAGATCAATGAGCTGCGCCATAAGGTCACCGATATCGTCTACCGGCTCGATGAGCAGCTGACCCTTCACGATTTTCGTATTATACGCGGTCCTACCCATACAAACGTCATTTTCGATGTTGTGGTTCCGTTTCATTTTAAAATGACTGATGCCCAGCTGCGCAGCTGGCTCGATGAACGGATCAAGCAGATCGATCCGTCCTATTTCTGTGTGATCAATATCGACAAAAACTAGCGGATCTTGTGCTCCGTGTGAAATATCGTTTTTTACCTCATTTCTGCGCACGCTTTTTGCGCATGCCGAGTTTGTGTCAAGTGAGCGCAGACACAAATCTCGTGATTGAAAAATTTTATTTTTCAATCTTACCACTTATTTCGTTTTTTACAATGGAGGATTCTTCTCATGAGCTTACTCGAATTATTCCTTCTGGCTGTCGGTCTGTCGATGGACGCTTTTGCCGTATCCGTCTGTAAGGGCCTGTCCGTACGCCGCGGCAGTATGAAACAGGCACTCACCGTCGGCATCTGGTTCGGCGGCTTTCAGGCGCTGATGCCCTTTCTCGGCTATCTTCTGGGCATCACATTTTCCTCTCTGATCACGAGCATCGACCACTGGATCGCCTTCGTCCTGCTGGCATTTATCGGTTTCAACATGATCCGCGAAGCCAGAAGCGATGAAGAAAATGAATCCAATGACCGCTTCGATTTCAAAACCATGCTTCCGCTTGCTGTTGCAACCAGCATCGACGCACTTGCCGTCGGCGTTACCTTCGCTTTCCTGCGGGTAAACATCGTTCCGGCAGTCAGCTTCATCGGCTGCATCACTTTCCTGCTCTCCGCAATCGGTTTAAAGGCAGGCAACATCATCGGCGCAAAAAACCGCTCCCGCGCAGAATTTGCGGGCGGCCTTGTCCTGATCCTGATGGGCATAAAGATTCTGCTGGAACACCTCGGCGTGATTTCGTTTTAAAAGCTTTTGTGTGAGTTTGACTGAAAAATCTTTTGCTTGACAACTGTATGATGCAGTGTTAAGGTTGGCATATGCGATATACATTAACAATCACGGGAGATCCGGAAGGGATTTTCTGATAAAAGAAAGGAAAGGAGGTATGTTATGATGTTATTGTTCGTCGGATCAAATCGAAGCTATTTTGAATATCATAAGAATGCCTCCCGCCCAAACTGACGTTTTGACTCGTCTGACAAGAGCCGCGGCATTCTCATGTTGCGGCTTTTTTTATACAACAGGATGTCGAAAAACAGGCATTTTGTTGTCAATCAGGGCAGCCTGCCTCTTGTCTGATCCGGTTTCTTTACCGCTCTCAGAAAGCTCCGGGGCTTTCCTGACAAAAAAAGATTTTTGCCGCAGAACATGCTTTCATGCTTCTGCGGTTTTTTATACCCAGGGGTATGCCCTGCCTTTTCAGGCATTTTGAGCAAACGTCCCTTTCGACGTTATGTTTTTTACAAATGGAGCGAAAATCCTGTCTGGCGGGATTTTTTCCACATATATCAACTTCAAAAGAAGGGGGAATTTATTTTCATGAAAAAGTTGTCCTATTACTTAAAACAGCACATTCCGGGCTATCTGTTTGCCATCCTTTCGATGGTTATCGCGGTCAGCCTGGATCTGCTCACCCCGCAGGTGACTCGGCATATTGTCGATGACGTCCTTGTGGGCGGTCAGATGGGGAAGCTCAAATATCTGCTGCTGGCGATTTTACTCATCGGCATCGGACGCTGTATTTTTCAGTACACCAAGGAGTTTACCTTCGACAAAATCTCCTCGACCATCGCCACAGACATGCGCCGCGATTTATTCGCGCACATTCAGTCGCTGTCCGCCGACTTTTTTGACAAGACGAGCACCGGTGAGCTGATGGCGCGCGTCAAGGACGACATCGACCGCATCTGGAATGCGCTCGGCTACGTCGGCATGCTGATGATGGAGGTTGCGTTCCATGTCACCGTCATTTTATTCTGCATGTACAGCTTAAACTGGAAACTTGCGATCCTGCCCACGCTCTGCATGATTTTCTGCGCTGTCCTTGCAATTTTGATGGAAAACAGACTCGGAACTATCTACGAAGAGATCAGTGAGGAAAACGCAAAATTAAACACCGTTGCAGAAGAAAACCTTGCAGGCGTGCGCACCGTCAAAGCCTTTGCGCGGGAAAAATTCGAAATCAAAAAGTTTCTTTCCCACAATAATCGCTACTACGAGCTGAACATGACGCAGTCCCGCGTGTTTGTCCGCTACTCTCCGTACTTTTCCCTGATTGGAAAACTGCTGCCGCTTCTGGTGCTTTTGATCGGCGGTTACTTATTCCTGCAGGGAGAGCTGACGCTCGGCGCACTCAGCGCATTCGTACAATATTCCACCAACATCGTATGGCCGATGGAAATGCTCGGCTGGCTGTCCAACGACTTTTCCTCCGCGGTCGGCAGTTACCGCAAAATCCGCAAAGTGTACGACCAGAAGCCTTCGATTCAGGAACCTGAAGAACCGATTGTCCTGCCGGAAGTGATCGGCGATATCCGCTTCGAGCACGTTTCTTTCCATAAAGAGGACCAGCATGAGATTCTTCACGACATCCATTTTCATGTGGAGGCAGGCAAAACGATCGGTATCATGGGCGCGACCGGAAGCGGCAAGACGTCCCTGATCCAGCTGCTCTGCCGCCTTTACGACGCGACGGGCGGCACGATTTATCTCGACAACGTGGATATCCGCAAACTCAGCCTGCGTCAGCTGCGCAGCTGTATTTCCACCGTCATGCAGGACGTCTTTCTGTTCTCGGATACAATTCAGGAAAACGTTATGCTCGGTCAGAAAGGAAACTTAAACATTTCCGACGTGCGGCTCGCTTCCCGCGACGCACAGGCTTCGGAATTTATCGACCGGCTCTCCGAGCAGTATGACACCGTAATCGGCGAACGCGGTGTCGGCTTGTCCGGCGGTCAGAAGCAGCGAATTTCCATCGCGCGGGCGCTTGCAAAGCATACACCTGTACTGGTGCTGGATGATTCGACCAGCGCACTGGATATGGAAACGGAATATGCCATCCAGCAGACCCTCACCCGGCTGCCCCATACGACCAAGCTCATCATTGCGCACCGTATCAGTGCCGTCCGTCATGCAGACGAAATCATCGTCCTGGAAAACGGACACATTGCAGAACGTGGTACCCACGAAGAACTGCTTGCCCTTCACGGGCTTTACTATCAAACCTGGCAGGCTCAGTTTGGCATGATGCCTGACCAGAAGGAGGTGACAGATTATGGCTGTTAATTCTTATAAGCAGGACGAACACAGCACAGACGTCGGTAAAATGAAGACGCTGATGCGCCTGTTTTCCTATCTGCTGGACTATAAAAAAGAGATCCTCGCTGTTCTGGCGATCATGGCGTTCTGCGTGTTTGTCAGTCTCGTAAACCCTCTGATCATGGAAAACGCGATCGACAAACATATTTCCACCGGCGATTTTCCCGGACTGGCAAAACTGATTGGAATCGCCGTTGTGCTTAACGTGATCATGATCCTTTTTGTCAAGCTGCGGATGCTGATTATGGCAAAGGTCTGCAACAGTATCCTCGTAACGATCCGCCAGCAGCTTTATACTCACATCCAGACCCTGGATTTTTCCTTTTTCGACAGCCGTCCCACCGGCAAGATCCTCGCCCGCATTATCGGCGACATCAACTCCTTAAAGGACGTACTCGGCAACTGCGTCACGACGCTGATCCCGGATTTTTTCACAATCTGCGCCGTCGTCGTGATCATGTTTCTCAAAAATCCGGTTCTCGCAGCGGCTTCCCTGATCAGCCTGCCGCTGATGATCTTCTGCATGTGGTTTATCCAGGTGTACTCGCATAAGCGCTGGCAGATCCACCGCAAAAAATCTTCCAACTTAAACGCGTTTGTCCACGAGGATTTGTCCGGAATCCGTATCATCCAGAGCTTTTCCGCCGAACAGGAAACGATGGCTACGTTCCATCAGCTGACGGACGAGCACCGGGATTCTTTTATCGACGCAGTGCGCTTAAATGACGCGTTTGGTTCCGCCATCGATATTTGCTGGGCAATCGGCACTTTCGCCCTGTATTTTACCGGCATTGTCCTTCTCGGTCCCGATAAGATTTCCCTCGGTATCCTGATCGCATTCGACTCCTATATTTCGATGTTTTGGAATCCGATTATGAACCTGAGCAACTTTTACAACCAGATCATCACCAATATCGCCGGAGCCGAACGTATTTTTGAGATTCTGGACACAGAGTCTAAAATTTCCGATGCTGACGGCGTGACCAAGCTGCCTCCGGTCAAAGGAGCTGTTACCTTCGATCATGTTTCCTTCTCCTATGATGGAGAGAAGCGCGTTTTAGACGACGTCAGCTTCCAGATCAAACCCGGCGAAACGATTGCTTTAGTCGGTCCTACCGGCGCAGGCAAAACGACGATCGTCAACCTGATCAGCCGCTTTTACGATATCCAGACCGGTCATATCCTGATCGACGATTACGACGTGCAGAAAATTTCCATCGAAAGCCTCCGGCAGCAGATGGGCGTCATGACACAGGATAACTTCCTGTTCTCCGGCACGATCAAGGACAATATCCGTTACGGAAAACTCGATGCGACGGACGAAGAGATCATCGCAGCCGCAAAGGCAGTCAACGCACATGACTTTATCCTAAAGCTCGAAAAAGGATATGACACCGTATTATCCGAACGCGGCGGCGGTCTTTCCATCGGTCAGAAGCAGCTGCTCGCCTTTGCCCGCACGATGGTATCCGATCCCCGCATCCTGATTCTGGACGAGGCAACCAGCAGTATCGATACCAACACGGAAATCCTCGTACAGGAGGGCATTGAACAGCTTTTAAAGGGACGTACCTCCTTTGTCATTGCACACCGCCTTTCCACGATCCAGAAGGCCGACCGGATCTTCGTCATCGACAACGGCCACATCATCGAGGAGGGCAATGCAACGCAGCTGCTTGCGCAGAAAGGCTTCTACTACGATCTGTACATGAGTCAGTTTAAAAATGTGATGTAAATCACTGCACCACGGCATAAAGACGATATCATTTTGTTGTGCCGCACCACGAGCAAAACGGCGCTGTCCGGAATTTCGTTTTCCAGACAGCGCCGTTTTTTGTGCCTTCTTTCTATTCTGCTCCTTCTTTTGCCCGTTATTCTTTTTCGGATAAGATCACTGCAAGCATTCCCTGCTCCACCGTCACACTGGACCGTTTTCCAATAAATTCATTGGAAATCCCGATCGGAAAGCTGTTTGTAATCTCACCGTCCTGCATTTCATATTTTAAATTCCGAATCGTAACGCCTGATGCCTTTTCCCCAAGAGAAAACAGGGACAGAAAGCCTTTCGCTTCCGGTTTAAACCAGACCGTCTCGTTCTGCATCACGAATGCCGTCGTCTTATCATCCATCAAATACCCAACTGCGCTGCACTGTTTTAAATAAATCAGGCACTGCAGGTTTGCCAGCGTATGCTCGAGTCTGCCGCCCATCCCGCCGTAAATGCGAAATTCCTGACAGCCTTCTAAAAGACCTATACGGATGGCAGCCAGCATATCCGTATCGTCCTTTTCTGTCGGAAGTACAACGACATGATCCGGCGCAATTTTTGCGATCTCCGCAATCTGCGGCATGTCCGATTCCTGCGCGGAATCAAAGTCGCCCACAATCAGGTCCGGAACTATATCATATTTTCTGCAGGTATCGTAACCGCCATCCACTGCGATCACAAAATCCTCCGGCTTTGTTTCGATTTTTTGAACATTGCAGTCTCCTGCTCCAATTAAGATACCCCGTTGCATGCTGCCACTCCCTTCTGTCCATCTGCGCCACCTGCATGATACCTCCACGCTGTGGCAGCCTACTTACTCCTTCTGACGCTTCTCGTTTTCTCCGCCCCAGTCATAAATATACCCCTTCTTTCTGCGAAAGACACCAATGCGTCATGAAACACAGGTTCTGTCCTTCGCTATCTAATTTT
>PPYE01776144.1_pt1 | contig 60562 bp, 70 predicted proteins | sample 1559881 | NCBI WGS metagenome assembly PPYE01 (sample SAMN08240022, study PRJNA423297) | Human gut metagenome, whole genome shotgun sequencing project. | reverse complement strand
CGTCTCTGCTTTGCTATACTCTTTTTCTGCCGATAACTTTTCTTTTAATTTGGGCTTGACTTTTTAGCAGGTTTACAGCAGCACAACACATAAGGGTGGGATTGCACTCTGCAAAATGCAGAAAATACCTCGCTCTCCGGCCCACCGATCCCCCATCGGCAGGCCGGGGATGAGGTCGTGTATACTTTCCGGCACGGCACGGGTATTTACCCGTGCCATGCCAGCCTCGCAGGCAAGAAATGCGAGGATCGTATCCTGTTTTTACCAGCCGAGCTTGGTCATGGCATCATCGACTGCCTTGATGACGATGTCAATTTCCTTCTCGGTAACGATCAGCGGCGGGACAAAGCGCAGCACGTTGCCGTTGGTGTTGTTGATGAGAACGTTGCTGTCCTTGAAGCACAGGTCGACAACGGGCTGGCCGCTGGGATGATTGAGCTGGATACCGTCGATCAGGCCGAGGCCGCGGATCTCGTTGACCGCGTCGGGGTGGTTCTTCTCGATGACCTTGTGCATCTGGTCACGGAAGTACTCGCCCATCTTGCGGGAGTTCTCGATGACGCCGTCGTTGATCATCACGTCGAGCGTGGTGGCAGCGAGCGCGCAGGCGAGAGGACCGCCGGCGAAGGTGGAGCCGTGGGTGCCGGGCGTCAGGGTCTTGGCAGCCTCGCCGCGGGCGCAGACAGCACCGATGGGCACGCCGGAACCGAGAGCCTTTGCCATGGAGCAGGTATCGGGCTCCACGCCGTAGTTCTGGTGCGCGAAGAGCTTGCCGGTACGGCCGGAACCGACCTGAACCTCGTCGAACATGAGGAGGATGCCCTTCTCGTCGCACAGGTCACGCAGGCCCTGCAGGAACTCCTGGGAAGCGGGACGCACGCCGCCCTCGCCCTGAACGGGCTCGGTCAGGATCGCGCAGACGTACTCGTCCATGATGTCCTTGACGGACTGGAGGTTGTTGAACTCGGCATAGCGGAAGCCGGAGGGCAGGGGCTCGAAGTAGCGATGGACCGCATACTGGCCGGTGGCCGTGCAGGTCGCGAGGGTGCGGCCGTGGAAGGAGTTCTTCATCGTGATGACGACGAAACGCTCGGGGTGGCCGTGATCCTTGGCATACTTACGGGCGAGCTTGATCTGGCCTTCGTTGGCCTCAGCGCCGGAGTTGGCGAACAGAACCTTGTCGAAGCAGCTGTTCTCGACGATCAGCTTCGCGGTCTGGACGGCAGGCTCATTGTAGAAGTAGTTGGAGCAGTGCAGGATCGTGTGGGCGCGCTCTTCGAGGCACTTGACGATCGCGGGATGGCAGTGACCGAGACCGTTGACGGCGATACCGCCGATGAAGTCGAGGTACTTGTTGCCGTCCTTATCAAAGACGTAAGCGCCTTCGCCGCGCTCGATGGAAAGGGGCATACGGACATGGTTGCCATAGAGGTACTTGTCGCCATTCTCGATGACTTCGGCGTTGGTCTTGAACTTTTCGATCATTGTATATGTCCTCCTATAATTAAATTGGGTGTATGTTTTACCATTTGATGCCGACACTCGGCTGTGCGGTACCGATCGTGGTACCGGTGCCTTCATCGGTGAAGGCTTCATAGAGCACGGAGTGGGGCTTGCGGCCGTCGATGATGTTGACGCTCGTCACGCCCTCTTCGATGGCCTGCACGCAGCAGTCGACCTTCGGGATCATGCCGCCGGCGATCGTGCCCTTATCCTTGAGCGCCTTCACGTCCTGAATGTTCAGGTAGCTGATAACGTCACGGACCTTGATGTCATTGCACAGACCCTCGATATCAGTGAGGATCACGAGCTTCTCAGCGCCGAGCGCAGAGGCAAGCTTGCCTGCGGCGGTGTCGCCGTTGATGTTGAAGGTGTGACCCTGACCATCGGTTCCGACGGGAGCGACAACAGGGATATAACCCGCGTCGAGCATGGCGAAGATGGGCTTGGGGTCGACGTAATCCACATCGCCGACGTAGCCGTGCACCTCGTCGCGCTGGTGGCAGTGATAGATGTCACCGCTGACGCCGGAGAGACCGACCGCCTTGCCGCCGAGCTTGTTGATGAAGCCGACGAGCTCGGTGTTCACCTGACCGACGAGCACCATCTCGACAACACGCATGATGTCGGCAGAGGTGTAGCGCAGACCGTCGATGAATTCGACGGGAATGTCGAGCTTTTCAAGCATCTTGTTGATGCCGGGGCCGCCGCCGTGGCTCAGCACCGGCTTCATGCCGAGGAGCTTGAGCAGCACCACGTCGTGCATGACGGCGTCCTTGAGCTCTTCGTTGATCATAGCGTTGCCGCCGTACTTGATGACGATGATCTTGCCCTGATATTTCTGCAGGTAAGGCATCGCCTCCATCAGAGTTTCGACCTTGTTTGCGATATCGCTCATGGGTGTGCCCTCCTTCGAAAATTAGGTGCGGTAGTCGCCGTTGATCTTGACGTAATCGTAAGTGAGGTCGCAGCCCCAGGCCTTGGCCTCGCCGTCGCCCTGATAGAAGCGGACGATAACGGTAATGTCATGCTCGGTGAGGACCTTCTTGGCGAGCTCTTCGCTGAAATCGGCGCCGAAGCCGTCCTTCATGACCTGCACCTCGCCGGCAGCGCTCTTGATGATGCAGTCGGCACGGGTCGGGTCAACGTCTGCGCCCGAGTAACCGGCAGCGGCCATGATGCGGCCCCAGTTGGCATCGCGGCCAAAGACGGCAGCCTTGAAGAGCATGGAGCCCGCGATGGACTTGGCGACCAGGCGTGCGTCGTGCTCGGTGGGAAGGCCATAGGCCTCGACTTCGATGAGGTGGGTCGCGCCTTCGCCGTCGGAAGCGACGCGGCGAGCCATATCGGTGCAGATGGCGAGAACGAGGTCTGCCATTGCCTTCTTGTCTTCCTCGGTTTTGATCTCAACGCCGGAGGCGCCGTTGGCCAGCAGGAAGACGGAGTCGTTGGTAGAGGTGTCGCCGTCGACGGTGCACATGTTGAAGCTCTTATCCACTGCTGCGGAGAGCATCTTCTGAAGATCCGCGGGGTCAGCCTTGGCATCGGTCGTCACGTAGACGAGCATGGTCGCCATATTGGGGTGGATCATGCCCGAGCCCTTGGCCATCGCGCCGATCTTCACCGTGCCGGTGGAGAGCTGCAGCTCATAGGCGCACTCCTTGCGGACGGTATCGGTGGTCATGATGGCGTAAGCAGCCTCGGAACCGTTCTCCTTGGCGAGCTTGCCGGGAATGATCTCGCGGATGCCCTGGAGCACCTTGTCGACCGGAAGTCTCTGGCCGATGACGCCGGTGGAGCAGACGAACACTTCGTCTTCACCGAGGCCAAGGAGCTTTTCCGCCTCGCGCTCAACGGTGCGGGCGTCTTCGATGCCCTGCTTACCGGTAGCGGCGTTGGCATTGCCGGAGTTGATGACGACAGCACGAGCCTTGCCCTTTTTCAGGATCTCACGGTCGAGAATGACCGGAGCGGCGCAGAACTTGTTCGTGGTGAAGCAGGCCGCGCAGGAGCAGGGCAGATCAGAGTAAAGGACGGCGACGTCGGGCTTCTTGTTCTCACGCTTTTTGATGGCGGTATAGGTAGCACCTGCGGTGAAGCCCTGCGGCGTGGTCACGCCGCCCTCGATCTTTTTCAGATTGGACATGTGGGGGATCTCCTCTCTTATATGTTAGTTTAACAGCACTTTTGCCAAAATCGGGCCGAAACTCGTCGAACCGGAAATTACGGATACATCGGGGGCATCATGAGGCCGGTGGTCTCGGGCAGGCCCATGATGAGGTTCATGTTCTGAATGGCCTGGCCGGCAGCGCCCTTGCCGATGTTGTCGATCACAGAGGAGACGATCAGGCGGTGGGTGCGGGCGTCAAAGGTCGGGGTCATCTCGCAGAAGTTCGTGCCATAGACCCACTTGGTCTGGACAGGCATGCTGGCCGGGAAGACCTTGACGAAGGGCTCGTCCTTGTAGAACTCCTTGTACATCTCGTAGACTTCCTCGTTGGTGTAGTCCTTGTCGCAGGTGGCATAGATGGTGACCTCGATACCGCGGACCTGGGGCAGGAGATGCGGCTGGAAGTTGATGTACTGCCAGGTCTCGGGCTTCATCAGATCCTTGCCGGTGATGTAGGCGATGTTCTGCTCGATCTCGGGCGTGTGGCGGTGGCCGCCGCCGAGGGCGTAAGCGCAGAAGTTGTTCTCCGCCTCGGTGAGGAGCTTGTTGAGGGCGGGACGGCGGCCTGCGCCGGTGTAGCCGCTCTTGGCATCGATGACGATGGTATTGTCAACGATGTGACCGGCCTTGAGCATCGGCTGCAGGCCGAGGGTGGAGGCGGTGGGATAGCAGCCGGGGTTGGCGATGAGCTTCTTGCCCTTGGCAAGATCACGCATGACCTCAGGGATGCAGTAAACGGCCTCGTGGGTCATCTTGGCGTCGGGGTGCTTCTGGCCGTACCACTTCTCCCAGACGTCAACGTCGCGGAAGCGGATATCGGCACCGATGTCGATGATGGCGCAGTCCTCAGCGAGCACGATCTCCGCCCACTTGGCCACGTCGCCAGAGGGGACCTGGATCATGATGACATCGCTCTTCTTCGCGGTCTCGCGGACGTTCTCCTCCGTGAGGTCCATGATGACCTGATCATAGAAGCCGCGCAGAGCGGGATGATGCGTGGAGATGGCATCGCCGGCGCCGTAGGTATCGAGCACGTTGACAAGCTCTCCCTCGTGGTGGTTGACCATCATGCGGAGCACTTCGCCGCAAACACAACCGGTAGCACCGATGCAGGAATAATGGATCATGTCTGTTTTCCTCCTTGTTAATTCGACATTTTGTCTGACAATTTTGTACTGCTTGGAAAATCCCGTGTGTAGGCATTGAATTTTCTTTGGTGATATTGTATAATCCAAAAGCAGTTTTGAAAAGCGAATATATTTTTATATGCGCATTCCAAAATGGAATCTTTGAGATATTGTTGATTATTGAGGGCATTTATAATGAGTATTCGTAAATATATTGCCTATCTCCGCACTGTGGAGACCGGCAGCATCACCCAGGCGGCGAACGAATTGGGCTATACGCAGTCCGCCGTGAGCAAAATGATCTCGGATCTGGAGCAGGACTGGCAGGTCAAGCTCTTAACGCGCAACCACTCCGGCATCGAGATCTCCTCCGACGGCATGGTGCTCCTGCCCACGATCCGCGAGATCGTCAAGGACTACGAGGACCTCAACTTCGCCGTGTCCGAGCTGCATGGCGTGCAGTCCGGCACGCTGCGCCTCGGCTGCTTCACGAGCCTCGCCGTCAGTTTGCTGCCGGAAATTCTGAAGGACTTCCACCAGACGTATCCCAACATTCAGATCCAGCTGATGACTGGCGAGTATTATGAAATTTCCGAATGGCTGCGCCGCGGCGCGATCGACTGCGGCTTTCTTGCCATCCCCGCCTCCAACGACTTTGAGACGACGCCCATCCTGCACGACACGATGGTCGCCATTCTCCCAAAGGATCACCCGATGGCGGACGCGTCCGTCTTCCCGCTCGAGCAGCTGCCGCACGAGAACTTCGTGCGCCTGATGGAGATCGAAGACTACGAATTCAACCGCCTGCTCGACCAGTGCAATATCCACCCTGAGATCACCTATGATACAACAAGCGATTTCGCCCTCCTTTCCATGGTCGAAGCGGGACTCGGTGTGAGCATCGTCCACAGCCTGATGCTCAAGCCCGAGCGCTATCATGTCGCCATGCTGCCGCTCAATGTCAAGCAGTCGCGCGAGATCGGCATTGCGGTCAAAAAGGGCTTCCTGCCCTCGACCATCACGCAGCTTTTCCTTCAGCACGTGATCGACTACACGCGCAGCATCGACGAGAACAGCGCCAGACGGTGATCGAACTGTCAATTTTGGGGAAAACTCGTCTTTCCAACCGCAGGTTGGAACAAACAGCCGTCGGTTCAACCACCGCGCCATTGCCAAACCGGCCTCCCGCCCCTATACTGAGCCCATACCGGTGACCCAAAAAGGCCATGGCCGAACACACAGGGCAAAGAAAACTGAGCACACGAAAGAGAGGTTAGACAATTGGAAGAACTGACAATGGGCGCGCGTATCTCGGCGCACCGCAAAAATAAAGGACTCACGCAGGAGGCACTGGCAAACACTCTCGGCGTGAGCAATCAGGCCGTTTCCAAATGGGAGAGCGATGTCTGCTGTCCCGACATCGCGCTGCTGCCGCAGCTTGTCGACGCGCTGGAGATGACGCTCGATGAGCTCTTCGGCCGCGAGAGCAAGGCGGCCATCGCAAACGATCAAATCCTGCCCGTGGCGGCGGAACTGCCGTGGGAAGATGACGACAGCATCCACGCCGTGCTCTTTCAGGGGCACCGGCTGCTCCAGCCGAAGGAGGGCAGCCTCTTCCGCCGTGATAAATACGACGAAATTCGCAAGAGCGTCGAGCTGCACTTTTCCGGCACGGCGCAGGATATTTACAGTGACTTTTCCGTCGTCTGTACGAATTCGATGATTCAAGGAAGTGTGAGAGCCGGCGACGGCGTCACCTGCACCGATGTTGGCGGCGATGTATCCGCAGGAGACAGCGTGACCTGCGGCAGCGTCGGCGGCGACGTGCAGGCAGGCGATGGCGTCACCTGCTCCGGCAACGTCATGGGCAATGTCCGTGCGGGCGACAGCGTCAGCTGCGGCAGCGTCGGCGGCAACGTGCAGGCAAGCGACAGCGTGCGCTGCGGCGATGTGCAGGGCAACGTCCGCGCAAGCGACAGTGTGCATTGCAGTACCGTCGTCGGCGATGTGAACGCCGACAGCGTCCGCTTCACAAAGGACGGTAAAGGCTTTTCCTTCACCACCCGCTGAAGCAGCGCAAAAGTGCGGCACCCTGACCGGCGCCGCGCTTTTTTCCTTGTCATCCCCCGTCTTTTGTGTTACGATATGCTTGAGAAAGAAAAAGGTGGGAGCATCATGGAAAATACCTTCAAGAGTTCCGTCTTCGGCGGCTTCAACCGTGACGACGTGATCCGCTATATCGAAAAAACCGCACTCGAGAGCAAGCAGCAGATCGAGTCTCTCGAGCAGGAGAGCGACGGCCTTTGCCGCGAGAATGCAGAGCTTCGCGATAAGCTTGCCGCCGCCGAGCGCGAGCGTGACAAGCTCGCAGAGTCCTACGACACTGCGTCCGGCGCGCAGGAAGCTCTCAAAAAAGGGCTGACCGCCGCGCAGGAGACCATCACCGAGCTGCGCGCGCAGCTTGAAGAGAGCGCACAGCGAGCCGCCTTCGCGCAGAAGGAGCACGAGCGCCTGCGCGAGGCGCAGAAGGCCGAGCACGAGCGTGAGATGCAGAAACTGCAAGCAGAACTTGAGACGCTGCGCGCGCAGGCCGAAGAATACGGCCGCGTGAAGGCGCACATCGCCGACATTGAGCTTTCCGCCCGCGAGCGGGCCGACGCGCTCGACGCCGCCACGCGCGCCAAATTGCAATCGCACATCGCCGCCTGCACGCAGCAGTGCGCGCGGGTGCTTGCAACGCTCGGCAATACCTGTGAGAGCGTTTCGACCGCGCTGCGCCACGCAGACGCCGCCGTGTCGCAGCTGCCCGGCGCGTTCACCACGCTGGAAGGCCAGCTCGACGAACTCAAGAAGTTCGAGCAATAACCAAAAGCGCAAAAGGAGTGCGTTCCCGATGGGAACGCACTCCTTCTTTATGATAAAGCTGCGTACTGGTCAAAAAGCTCTGCAAATTCTTCTAAACGGTCGCGCAGGTCATCGCCCGCCGCGGTGCGAAAGTAGAGCACCTCTCCCCCGCGGCGCAGAATGAGAAACTGCGTATCTCCGGAGGTATTTTCCGCGTAGTACGCCTCGTCAAAGCCGTCAATCGAAAGCGTCTGCGCACCGTCTTCCATAAAATAGTCCCGCAGCTCACGCGTCAGAGGCTTTGCCAGCACAGAGATGCGCGGGGCGTAGAAGTCTACCTCTGTGCTCAGCTGCTCCCAGTCGTCGATCATTCCCGCATACGGCGTTTCGCCGACAGAATACACATGCCCGCCGAGCGGCGTCGAAAGATCGCGCTGATAGCACCAGTCAAACGGATCGCCGCCGAGCTCTTCGGCGCGAAGATAGGGCAGCGTCGGCTCGTCATACGCTTCGCTGTAAGGTGAGCCGCTCCCCACTGAAACGATCAGCATGAGCGGCAGCACGCTCATCACGATGGCGAACAGCCGGTTCAACCTCGCCCAGCGGTTGCGCTGCATCTTTTCCGTGCGCTCGCACGCCTCCATCGCGCGCTTGAGCGTCCACATCTCGTTTCTCTCCTTTGCCTCGCTCAGGATACCGAGGATACTGCCTAAGATAATGGACACAAACTGAATGACCTCGCTCTTTTCCATCGTGAGGAACGACATCACCGGGAGACTCAAGGCACTAAAAAGGAAATAGACGAGCCAGATGTCCACCACCAGGAAGATCATCGGCAGGAAATAGCTGCGGCGCAGCTTTTTGCGCAGCCGCCGGTAGCCGTAGCTATCCGTGCAGGGGCGCGGCGAGGGCGCACGCGCACTCATACCTCCGCGCCAGATATAAAAGATGCCGTCCTTCGTCCGGCAGACATAGTCCCAGCCCATCTGGGCGCGTGTTTCGCGCGTCCGCTTGTCGGGGTCGGCATCGTCCAGCGCAGGTTCGAGGTGATAGCGGCATTCGCACGGCTCACCGATCACAAATTCATCTCCGCGCAGGAGCAGCTTACCCTCCGCCGCGCGCTCGGAAAGCCATTGCTCGATGCCGCGCGGATCGTAGGCGCTGACCTTGAAGTGAATGCTCTTGGTCTTGGGCTCGTCGGCTTCGGCCGCCGTGGTCTCGTTCTTCTCCGGAAACTCCGTTGCTTCGCGCAGGTTTTCGTCCATCTGCGTCCACTCCCCCCCCTTTTTCTCTATGCAGAGTATAGAGGAGCGCGCGGGTTTTTTCAAGCAAGTTCAGCGAGCATTGGGAAAAAGTGCGCGCAAGTTTGGTGTTACATCGCAAAAAAGGCAGGAAATTCCTGCCTTTTTTCGCTTCACAGAAGGATCGGTTGGATCTGCCTTCCCGCCATCGCCGCCTCGAGCGTCGGCATGATCTTGCGGAAATCCGCAATGAGCGATGTGGGCTTTTCCGCAGCATTATCCTGCCCGAAGGGGACAAAGTAGTAGTTTTTTCGGTTCAGGAGCGTGGCGATGTTCGCGGCGCTCGCGGAAAGCCCATCGTTCGTCGCCAGCGCGAGCACGACGGGCTTGCCGTTTCGCAGATGTCCCTTTGCCGCCATCGTTACCGGCCCGTCCGTGATGCCGTTGGCGAGCTTAGCAAGCGTATTGCCCGTACAGGGCGCGATGACGAGCGCCTCCATCGCCCCCTGTGGGCCGAGAGGCTCCGCCTCCACGATATTTCGCACGGCATGGCGCCCCGCGACAGCCTCCACGCGCGTCACAAAGTCCTCCGCCGTGCCGAAGCGCGTCGAATACTTCGCCGCGTTTTCCGACAGAATCGGCACGATCTCGTGCTCGCGCGCGATGTCCTCGTAAATTTTCAGCAGCCCGGGGTGGTTGCAGAACGAGCCGCAAAAAGCAAATCCAATTTTCATGTATCCTCCTCCATGAGTCGCGTCAGCGTTTTTTGAATGGCACGCGCCGCTGTCTCCGGCGCAACGCGCCCCGGCAGTCCCGGCGCGCGCAGATAGGAAAGGCGCAGTCTTTCCACCGCGTCCATGTCAAAGCCGCTCGCACCCGCAAGCTCGATGAGCAGGCAGTCTCTCGGAAGCTCTGAGAGCAGCGCCTCGTCCAGCACCTGATGCGGCACGGTGTTGAACACCACGCGGAATACCCCCAGCGTACCAGAAAGCCGGTTTGTGTGCAGCGGCGCATAACCGAAGGCGTCGATCCACGCAAGGTCGGAACGCTTGCGCGCACTGACGCTCACCTTCGCCCCCAGCGCGTGCAGGTCGTGCGCAAGCACCTTTCCGATGCGGCCAAAGCCCACGACAAGGCAGGGCGTACCATGCAGCGTGACGCTTGTATGCTTCATCGCCGTTTCGATCGCGCCCTCCGCCGTTGGGACGGCGTTGCGCACGCTCAGTTCCTCTACGGCAAAATAGTCCGTGATGTGCAGCCCCAGCGCGTCCGCAAGCGTCATCGCCTCCCCGCTCACGTTTCCGGCAAAGATTCGATGCTCCGGCCGCAGTGCGCGAAAAAGGCGCTCGGTCGTCAGCTCCGTGCCGCTTAGGTATCCGTTTTTCTCCATCGGCAGCGGCAGGACAATGACCTGCGCCTTCAGCGCATCGCACAGCGCCTGTGGGTTCGGCGCTCCGGAAAGCTCCCACGAGCAGACCTCGTACCCATCCGCCGCCATCATCTGCGCGAGCAGGCGCATCCGCTGATCGCCGCCCAAGAATGCTATCGTCTGATCCATCTCATTCCCCCTTTTCCATAAAGGGTATGCGCGATGCGGCCGGAAGTTTCCTCTCTGTGTGTCGTCCGTGCATTTGCGCCTGCACCCGTGAGGCGCAAAAAAGGAGCCGTTTCCGATTTGGAAACGGCTCCCCGCTCTGTTTAGTTTTCCTCCGGCAGCAGGATACGAATGGTCGTCCCCTTGCCCTCCTCGCTTTGAAGCTCCACCGTGCCGCGGTGATACTGCACGGCGTGCTTGACGATGGAAAGGCCGAGTCCCGTACCGCCGCTTGCCTTCGAGTGGCTCTTGTCCACACGGTAAAAGCGCTCGAAAATGCGCTCCTGATGCTCCGGTGCAATGCCGATGCCCGTGTCGGAGACGGAGACGACCGCCTTGCCGTCCTGTTCGCCGACGGTCATCTTCACGCTGCCGCCCTCAACATTATATTTGATGGCGTTGTCGCAGAGGTTGTAGATGACCTCGTACAAAAGCCGCCGTACTCCGTCAAGGCAGGCCGTCTTTCCCTCGACGGTGACAGAGACGTTCTTCTCCGCCGCCGCGGTTTTGAGATCGTCCGCCGCCTCCTGCGTCAGCTGTAACAGATCGACCGTTTCGCGCGGCATGACGTCGCCCTCGTCGAGCTGCGACAGGCGAATGATATCGCCGATGAGCGTGACAAGGCGCTGCGCCTCCTTGCGGATATGCCCGATAAAGCGGGGAACGTCCTCCTGCTTCACCATACCGTTTTCCAGCAGTTCCGCGCTGCCGATGATGCCCTGAAGCGGGGTTTTGAGCTCGTGGGAAACATTCGCCGTAAATTCCCGGCGCGTCTGCTCCGCCGTTTCGCGCTCGGTAATGTCAAACGCCAGCAGCACCGCGCCCACCGCCGCGCCGATGCGGCTGACGTCAAACTGCCAGATACGGCCGCCGCGCTCCACGCGCGCCTCACTGTGCCCCTCGTCCATGGCGCGCTCGATGGCAAGGCTCATGTCGTGGCTGCGGTCGATGGTCAAAAAGTCCTGCCCGACGCAGCTCTCGTCCGTGCCGAAGAGCTTTTCCGCCGCGGGGTTGATGCTCAGCACGCGCTCCTTCTCATCAAGCAGCACAAGGCCCTCGCGCATGCTGCCGGTGATCTGCGAGAATTCCGTCTGCTGGCGCTGCAGCTCGCCCATCTGCTCGTCGATCTGCCGGTGCTGGCGGTTGATGCGCCCAAGCAGCGGAGCAAGCTCCTCGTAGGCGTCGTTTTCGAGCGGGTGCTCAAGGTCAAGCTCATTGAGCGGTCTCACAATACGGCGTGAGAGGCTCTTCGCCAGAACGCCGGAGAGGATCAGCGCCACGATCAGCACCACAAGAATGGGCTGTATCATGCCGACAAGCAATACGCCCGCCGTCGCGCGGCTGATGGAAATGCGCAGCACGCTCCCATCTGAGAGCTTTTGCGCGCTGTACATCGTTTTTTGCAGCAGCGTGGAGGAATAGCGCGAGCTTTCGCCCTCGCCGTATTCGAACGCACGCTTCACCTCTTCGCGGTCGGCGTGATTCTCAAGGCTCTCCGCATCGGTCTCCGTGTCGAAGATCACCGCGCCGTCCGGCGCGATCCATGTCAGGCGATAGTGTCCGGAGGAGAGCTTTTCGAGATAGTCCGTCCCGTTTGCCTCCACAGCGGCAGCAGCAAGCGCCAGCTCATCATGCAGCTGCTTTTTTTCGACGCTGCCGAAATATTCGTACAGGCAGCCCATGATGACAAGCAAGCTCGCCAGCAGCACCGTTCCGGCCACCGCCAGAATGGAACGGAAGATTTTTTTGGTCATGCCTTTCCCTCCATGCGGTAGCCCACGCCGCGCACGGTCTCGATCTTTTCACCGTAGGTGCCGAGCTTCTGCCGCAGCGTACGAATGTGCATATCCACCGTGCGCGTCTCGCCGCAGTAGTCGATCCCCCACACATCGGCCATCAGCTGGTCGCGCGAAAACGCCGTGCCGGGATGCGAGAGGAACAGCCGCAGCAGTTCGAACTCCTTATAAGTCAGCGTGATGTTTTCGCCGTCTGCCGTGACGGTGCGGCTCTCCTCATCCAGAACAAGCCCGCCCAGACGACGCTGCTGTGGCACGCTCCTGGCTCCGCAGCGCCGCAGCACCGCCTTGACGCAGGAGACCAGCTCCATCACGCCGAACGGCTTGACAAGGTAGTAGTCCGCGCCCAGATCAAGGCCGCGGATCTTGTCGTACTCCGCGCCCTTGGCCGTCGCCATGACGACCGGGATATCGGAAAGCCCACTGTCCGCGCGCATGCGGCGCAGCAGTTCCATTCCGTCGATGCCGGGAAGCATCACGTCCAGCACGACCAGCTCCGGTCTTTCCGTGCGCAGCGCCTCCCAGAACGACGTGCCGTCTTCAAAGCCTCTTGCTTCAAAGCCGGTCGATTGCAGGGCATATACCTCAATATCGCGAATGCTGGCGTCATCTTCCACGCACCAGATCATCGTTCACCCCTCCTTATGCTCTCCTGTCACAGAGAAAATGACCCACTCGGCAATATTCACCGCATGGTCGCCGATGCGCTCAAAGTACTTGGCGATCATCAAAAGGTCGAGCGCAAATTCACCGTCGGTGGGATCCTGCGCAATGCGCTCGATGAGTCCCTTCTTCACGCGGGTAAAATAATCGTCCACCGCATCATCTTCGGCGATGACCTGCTCGGCAAGCGCCGTATTCTGCCGGACGTAGGCGTCCACGCTTTCCGTTACCATTTTAATGGTGGAGCGCGCCATTTCCCGCAGCAGTGCGCTGTTTTCCGCACCGCGCCCGCCGAGGAAGGTGACGATCTCTGCGATATCCTCGGCCTGATCGCCGATGCGCTCCATATCCGTGATCATTTTGAGCGCCGCCGAGATCTGGCGAAGATCCTTTGCAACAGGTTGCTGCTGCAAAAGGAGCTTTAAGCACAGCGATTCGATCTCGCGCTCCTTGCGGTCGATCTCCTCATCGAGCGGCGCAACGCGCGCAGCCAGTTCCGTGCTCTCTTCAGTGAGTGATTGCGCCGAAAGCGCGATGACCTCCTCGCACAGCGCGCCCATTTCAATCAGCTCGCGGTTGAGCAGCGCAAGCTGTTCATCAAACCGGCTTCTCATCAGCCAAACCTCCCCGTGATGTAGTCTTCCGTCCGCTTGTCCTGCGGCTGGGAGAAGAGCTTTTCCGTCTCGCCGTACTCCACAAGCTCGCCGAGCAGGAAAAACGCCGTGTGATCGGAAATACGCACCGCCTGCTGCATATTGTGCGTAACGATGACGATGGTATAACGATCCTTGAGCTCCATGGCGAGTTCCTCGATCTTCGAAGTCGAAATGGGATCGAGCGCGCTCGTCGGCTCGTCCATCAGCAGCACCTCCGGCTCGACCGCAAGCGCGCGGGCGATGCACAGTCTCTGCTGCTGGCCGCCGGAAAGACCCAGCGCATTCTTTTTAAGGCGGTCTTTGACCTCGTCCCAGATGGCCGCCCCGCGCAGCGACTGCTCCACGATCTCATCGAGCTTGGCTCTGCTCTTCACGCCGTGCGTGCGCGGGCCGTAGGCGATGTTGTCGTAAATACTCATGGGGAAGGGGTTGGGCTTTTGAAAGACCATTCCCACCTGACGGCGCAGCTCGCTCACGTCGACGGACGGTTCAAAAATATCCTCACCCTTATATTTGATGCTTCCCGTGATCTTCACATCGGGGATCAGGTCGTTCATGCGGTCGAGCGTTTTGAGAAACGTCGATTTGCCGCAGCCGCTCGGGCCGATGAGCGCCGTGATGCTCTTTTCGGGAATTTCGATATTGATATCCTTGAGTGCCTGATGGCTCCCGTACCACAGGCACAGATCCTGCACAGAAAGGATACTGTTCATCGTTCTCTTTCCTCTTTCAATACGTCTTCAAAGGCGAGACTGTACCAATGTGCCTCGCCGCGTTTTACTGTTTTCTGCACGCAGTCGTCGCAGAATTTTGCTGCATCTTCGAGTGCGCGCGGCATCGTTTTGCCATTCATCAGTGCGCCGCAGAGGGCAGAGGCGAACACATCGCCCGTGCTGTGCAGCGTCTGCGGAATGCAGGGTCTGAAAATTTCCGTATATTCCCCGTCCAGACGCGCACAGTAGCCGATCTCCTCGCCGCGGCGAACACCGGTGATGATAACATTCTCCACGGGGAGCTTTTCAAGCAGTTCATTCACGTCCGTGTCCATCGAGCAGCCTGCAAGGAGCGCCGCCTCCGTGTGGTTGGGCGTGATGAGCCGGGCCGCCTTGCAGAGCGTGCGCATCGCCTGCACGTATTCCTCCGAAAAGCAGCCGTAGAGCGCGCCGTTGTCGCCCAGCACCGGGTCGACAACGATCAAGGTGTCCTCGCCGCCAAAATCGCACAGAAAGCTTTCCGCAAATCGAATCTGCTCCGCCGAGGCGAAAAAGCCGGTGCAGATGCCGTCGAATTTGACGTCGAGTTTCTTCCAGTGTGCGGCAAAGGCCTTCATCTCGTCCGTCATGTCCCGCATGACGTAATCGCCGAAGCCGCTTGCCGTATGTGTGGATAAAATCACCGTCGGCAGTGGAACGGTCTCCACCCCGCAGGCAGAGAGAATGGGCATGGCAACGCTCAGCGAGCACTTGCCGAAGCAAGACAGATCGTTTAACAGCGCCATGCGCTTCATACCGCTTCCGTTGACGGGTCGAATCATTGTTGTTTCCTCCTGAAATAGCTGCCGACGAGTGCCGCGGCCAGATTAATGAGCATGGTCAGCAGCATCAAGATGGCTGCGATGGCGAACACCAGTCCCGTATCGCTCGACTCCTTGGCGTAAAAATAAAGTGCCACGGTGAGCGTCGCACCCGCGTTGTGCAGCCCCTCCCAGAAGCCATAAAGCATGTGCGCAGAGCCCGCCGTAAAGAGCAGCGCCGCCGATTCGCCGAGAATGCGGCCGACCGACAGAATGCAGCCGGTCACAACGCCGTCCACGCAGCTTGGCAGCACCACCGTGCGAATGGTGCGCCATTTGCCCGCTCCAAGGCCGAAGGCGCCCTCGCGGTAGCTCTGCGGCACGGTTTTGAGACTCTCCTGCGTGGTGCGCATGATGGTCGGCAGGTTCATGATCGTAAGCGTCAGCGCGCCGGCAAGAAGCGACGTGCCGTTTTTGCAGAAGATCAGCATACCGACCAGGCCGTAGATGATCGAGGGGATACCCGAAAGCGTTTCCGACGCATATTCGATGGCGGAGACAAGCTTTTTATTCGCGGCGTATTCGTTGAGATAGATCGCCGCGCCCACGCCGAGCGGCAGCACGATCAAAAGCGTTGCAATGACGATATAAAGCGTGCTCAGAATGTCCGGCAGGATGCCGACGCGGTTTGCAAGATAGCTTGGCGCAGTGGAGAGCATCTCCCATGTGATGTTTGGAATACCATTGCCCAATATATATCCAATCATAAACAGAACGAGCGCGCAAGTCAATACCGCAGCGGCACCCATCAGCAGCTTCATCGCCGTAATATACGCCTTACGGCGAGCGGAGGCACGGGCCTTGAGCATTTAATCCCCCTCCTTATCGCGCTTCAGGAAGAAGTTGAGCGATGCATTGATGAGCAGAATGAAAAGATACAGCACGAGCGCGATGGAAAACAGCGCCTGGCGCTGGAGGCTGCCCGGACCCGAATAGGCCATCTCGCTTGCGACCGCCGTGGTGAGAAATCGGACGCTTTCAAAGATCGATGTGGGCATATTCGACACGTTGCCCGATACCATCATCACCGCCATTGCTTCGCCGATGGCACGGCCGACGCCGAGCACGACCGCCGCGGCGATGCCGCTCTTCGCTGCCGGAACGGAGACGCGAAAATAGGTCTCGATCGGCGTTGCGCCCAGTGCGAGCGAGGCGTCCTCGTACTCCTTCGGCACCGCGTCGAGCGCGGTGACGCTCACCTTGATGATCGACGGCAGGATCATCACCGCAAGCACGAGGATCGCCGCAAGCAGGCTCGCGCCATCTGGCAGATGAAAGGTCTTGCGAATGGCGGGCACCAGCACCAGCATGCCGACCAGGCCGTAAACCACCGACGGGATCCCCGCAAGCAGGCTCACCGCGCTGTTGAGCGCACGCTTCACGCCCTTGGGCGCGACCTTGGAAAGGTATACCGCCGTCAGAAAGCCGATGGGCACGCCGAGAACGATCGCGCCCGCCGTGCCGTATACGCTCGTAAGAATGAAGGGCAGGATCCCGTAATGCGGCTGTGCCGCCGTGGACTCCCACACCTTCCCCGTCAGAAACGCGCCAAGGCCGATCTTCCGGATGGCAGGAATGCCGGAAATCACGAGATAGACCGTGATGAGCAGCACGCAGCCCACCGTGATGAGGCCGAGAATGAGAAACATACCGTGAATGACGGCTTCCCATATTTTTTTCTTCTGTGCCATAAGTCGTTTCCTCTTTACCCGGTCAGGGAGGCGGTTTTCACCGCCTCCCTTCAGATGCTTCTCTGTTAGTTTGCTGCGACTGCACCGGCATTGGCAATGATATCGGCAACCTCAGGGGAGATCGCGTAATCGAAGAAGGCCTGTGCCGCGGGGGAAAGCTCGGTGCCTTCCTTCGTCACAAGGACGAAGGGACGCTGTACAACATAGCTGCCGTCCTTGACCGTTGCCTCGGTTGCCTTCACACCGCCGACGGTCAGCGCCTTGACGCTCTCACCCACTGCGGAGAGGGAGGCATAACCGATGGCGTTGGGGTTCTGAGACACGGTGTTGATGACGTCGCCCGTGGAAGTCAGCTCCTGACGGTAAGCACAGGCGTCCTTGGTGCCGGTGATGGACTCAAAGCCGTCGCGCGTACCGGAGCCTGCCTCGCGGCCAATAAGTACGATCTCGGCGTCATCGCCGCCGACGTCCTTCCAGTTGGTGATCTCGCCGGTGTAGATCTTGGCGATGGTATCCACGTCAAGGTCGGAAACGGGGTTCTCGGGACTCACGACAATGGCGATGCCGTCGTAGGCAAGCACGGTCTCCACAAGGCCGGAGGCCTTTTCATCGTCCTTGAGCGCACGGCTCGAAAGGCCGATGTCGCAGCGTCCCTCGGTAACGGCCTGAATGCCGCTGCCCGAACCGGTGGGGTTGTAGGTGAACTTCACGTCCTTGTTGGCGGCCATGAAGGACTCACCGAGGGAGTTGATGACTTTTTCCATCGAGGTCGAGCCATCGGTCGAAACGGTGCCGGAGAGCGCCGCGGTGGTGCCGCCTTCCTCGCCCTTGTTGTCATCAGAGGCATTGTCCTTGCTGCCGCAGGCGGTCAGCATACTCAGCGCCATGACGGCAGTCAGTGCAAGAGTAAAAAACTTTTTCATTTAAAATACTTCCTTTCGTTTTTTCATGGATCTTTTTCCTTGCCACAGTTGCCATCATAAAAGCGGGTTGTAAAATCAAAAAGTCTGCTTTTGTAAAATCACTGTAAAAGGGCAAAAAAGGACGTTTCCCAATAGAAAACGTCCTTTTTTGAGCAAATCTTTTCTCTTTACGTCCAATAGCTGAAATTCGTGATCTCATATTCTGCCGTGCGTTCGCCCGCGGCGTCGTAGGCCGAGAGCACAAAGCGGTCATACTCCCCGTCGCTGCGCGGCTTTTCGTCCAACCGATAGGTGCCGAGGAAGTACCGCCACCCGCCATCTTCGATCAGCTCGTCCACGGGGTAGACACATCGCGTCTGATAAACGTAATCCTGCATCTCCCCGTCCCACTTGTCCCGGCGCATCTGACAGATCTCCACGCGCGCAACGCTGCTGTCGTCGATGCGCCCGAACAACTCCAGCGTACCCTGTCCGCCGTGCGGCCACCGGCTGCACCCGCCAGCTTGAAAGGGTTCCCCGTCCGAACAGTCGAGCAAGGTGCCGTTTGCTTCCTGCCAGAGGAGGCCATGGCGATCGACTTCCGCGCACAAAAGTGCATTCTCTCCCGCCATCAGGTAATACCGCCGCCCCGCCTGCGTGCCGCAGGACGCCACAACGTGCGTTTCCTCATAGATGCCGTGGAACTCTTCCAGCATGTGTACCGCCATCATCGGCGTAAGCTTGGCGTCTGCAAGGAAGAGGTACAGTACTGCCGCACAGAGCATCACCGCAGCGGCGCGCACCGCGCGGCGCAGACGAGAGGGCTTCCGTTTGATTTTTTTCATGTCTGCACCACCCTCTCCGGCAGTGGGATCTCCACCTCAATGCGCTCGCCAAGGCGGTCATAGATGAGCGTTATATAAGTATCGTCCGCCGCAATGGGTACGTAATGCTCCGCAGTATGCACCCAGAGTGTGCCGCTACAGCCGCCACAGCTCGAATACCCATACTCACTGCCTTCAAAAAACACCTCGCCGCGCTGATTCTCCAGCCGCAGCTCCTGCAGCAGCCGCTTGTAAACGACACCGCCCGGAATGCGGTCGTAGCCTCTCATCTGCACCACGGCAAGCTGCGCGCCCCGGATCTGATCATACGCTATGCCCGTAGAGACCCTGTCCACGCACACAATATCGTTTCCGATGGGAATTTGCACATTCAGTGTCTCGCTGCCCCACAGCTCGATCCAGTGAAATCTCTGCTCGCGTGCCCGGTAGCGGTCGCTGTCGGAAAAGCGCGGCGACTTGACCATCTCATTTGCGATCAGCACGCACAGCACCGCCGTTACCGTGACCATCAAATAGCGTGCGAGCACCAGCCACCAGCCGCGATAGCAGCGGCGCAGCGCCCGCCCCGTCTCCTCGGGGTCGCCCATCAGCATCACTGCGCGTTCGCCGGCCTCGTCTTCCCCGTAACCGAGCGCCGTCAGCGCCTCGGCATGATCCTCGATGTGTCCGGAAAGCTCAGCACGCAGATCGCGTGCCTCGCCGCTCGTCAGTCGTCCGACCTGCGCGAGCACGCGGTCACAATACTCGTTTCTATCCATAGCCTCACCCTTTTACGCAAAGTGCAGCACGGCGTTCACCGCCCCGGAATACTCCCGCCAAGATGCTTCCTCTTCCGTGAGCGCTGCGCGCCCGGCGCGCGTGAGGTGATAGTATTTGCGCACGCGGCCTGTAGGCGCAGTCTTTTCATAGGCCTCCACATAGCCCTCTCGCTCCATGCCGTGCAGCACGGGATAGAGCGTCCCCTCCTTCATTTCGAACACATTGCTGGAGCGGCGCGCCAGCTCCAAAATGATCTGATAGCCGTACATATCCTCGCCCGCGAGCAGCTTGAGCAGCAGAAGCTGCGTGTGGTCAATGCTCTTTTTCTTCATCTCGCACCTCCTTCAATACATAGAACCTCTATGCTTGTAGTATACATAGAATATCGAGGTATGTCAATCCCAATTGTAAACACTTGTTCATTTTCTTAACAAACACTGAACTTTACCTCTTGCACATTCGCGGCCTATAATTAAAATGATAACTTGCAAATCGGCGGGACTCTTTCACCGCCCCATCGCATCGACATGAAAAGAGGGGTTCCCAATGAAAACATATCAGGCTGGCATCGACGTAGGCTCCACCACGGTGAAGCTCGTTGTTCTGGACGAAAACGAAAACATGATCTTCGGGCAGTATCAGCGCCATCTTTCCCACACGCAGCGCGCGCTGTCCGATCTGCTCAAGCAGGCGCACAAGGTACTCGGTGAATGCGCGCTCTCTCTGCGCGCCACGGGTTCCGGTGCGATCAACCTTGCCAAGGCGCTCGGCGTGCCCTTCGTGCAGGAGGTCGTGGCCGTAGCGCAGGCGCTGGAGCGCGCCGCGCCGCAGGTAGACGTTGCCATTGAGCTCGGCGGCGAGGACGCCAAGATCATTTACTTCAAAGGTGGGCTGGAAGAGCGCATGAACGGCGTCTGCGCCGGCGGCACCGGCTCGTTCATCGACCAGATGGCTGCTCTTTTGCAGACCGACGCCTCGGGGCTTGACCGCGAGGCCGCGCACTATCAGCAGATCTATCCCATCGCCGCGCGCTGCGGCGTATTCGCCAAGACGGACATTCAGCCCCTCATCAACGAGGGCGCGACGAAAGCCGACCTCGCCGCCTCGATCTTTCAGGCGGTCGTCAACCAGACGATCTCGGGTCTTGCCTGCGGCAAGCCGATCCGCGGTCACGTTGCATTCTTGGGCGGGCCGCTGCACTTCCTTCCCCAGCTCAAGGCCGCGTTCATCCGTACGCTGAAGCTGACGGACGAAACGACCATCGACCCCAAAAATTCCCATCTCTTTGCTGCCACGGGCGCGGCCATCGACGAAACGCCCGCCGAGGCGCAGCCGCTCAGCATGCTCATCAGGCGGCTTGATAGCGGCGTGCAGATGGACTTTGAACTAAAGCGCCTGCCGGCGCTCTTTGCAGACGAAGCTGATTTGGAAGCCTTCCGCGCGCGCCATCACACGGCAGTTGTGCCGCGCGGCGACCTCGCCACCTACGAGGGCGACTGCTTCCTCGGCTTCGACGCTGGCTCGACCACGACGAAGCTCGCGCTCGTCGGCACGCAGGGCGAGCTACTCTATTCGTTCTACGCGAACAATCAGGGCAATCCCATCAAGACTGCCATGCAGGCGGTACATACGCTGCGCGAGGCGATGCCCGTGGGCGCGCGCATCGCGCGCTCCTGCTCCACTGGCTACGGAGAAACGCTGCTCAAGTCCGCCTTCTCGCTCGATGAGGGCGAAGTAGAGACCATCGCCCACTGCACCGCCGCGTCGTTTTTCGACCCAAAGGTCGACTGCGTGCTCGACATCGGCGGGCAGGACATGAAGTGCATCAAGCTCAAGGACGGCGCGGTGGACACGGTGCTCTTAAACGAGGCCTGCTCGTCCGGCTGCGGCTCGTTCCTTGAAAACTTTGCCAACTCCCTTGGCATGACGGCGCAGGAGTTCGCGCACGAGGCGCTCTTTGCCAAGGCTCCTGTGGATCTCGGCACGCGCTGCACCGTATTTATGAACTCCAACGTCAAGCAGGCGCAGAAGGAGGGTGCGAGCGTATCCGACATCTCTGCCGGTCTCGCCTACTCCGTCATCAAAAACGCGCTCTACAAGGTCATCAAGCTTTCCGACGCGAGCGAGCTTGGCTCGCACGTCGTCGTGCAGGGCGGCACGTTCTTCAATGAGGCCGTGCTGCGCGCGTTTGAGCGTATCTCCGGCGCGCAGGTGACCTGCCCCGACATTGCAGGCATCATGGGCGCGTTCGGCGCGGCGCTGCTCGCGCGCGACCGCTACCATGGCCAGAAAACCACGATGCTGCCGCTCGAAGAGATCGAGCAGCTCACCTACAAGACCTCTGCCGCGCGCTGTCAGGGCTGCCAGAACCACTGCATGCTCACGGTCAGCATCTTCCCCGGTGGGCGGCGTCATGTGAGCGGCAACCGCTGCGAAAAGGCGCTGCGCGGTGAAAGCGCCGCCAAGAGCGGCGAAAATCTCTTTGCCTACAAGCGCGAGCGCATGTTTGCCTATCCCCCGCTCGAGAAGGAAAACGCGCCGCGCGGAGAGATCGGCATTCCGCGCGTGCTGAACATGTATGAAAACTATCCGTTCTGGGCGACGTTCTTCCGCGATCTGGGCTTCCGCGTCATTCTCTCCCCGTTCTCCACGCGCGCGATCTACGAGCTGGGCATGGAGAGCATCCCGTCGGAGTCGGAGTGCTATCCCGCCAAGCTCGCGCACGGCCACGCCCAGTGGCTCATCGACCGGGGCGTAAAGACCATCTTCCACCCCTGCGTGTTCTATGAGCATCAGGAGGTCCCCGGCGCGCAGAACCACTACAACTGCCCCATCGTCGTCTCCTATCCCGAGAACATCAAGAATAACGTCGAAGCCGTGACCGACGGCTCCGTGCGCTACCTCCACCCCTTCCTTGCCTTTACGAATGAGAAGGTCGCAGCCGACCGTCTCGCGCAATTCTGCAAGGAAACGTGGAACATTCCCGAGCGGGAAACGCGCCGTGCCGCGCACCTTGCGTGGGAAGAGCAGCAAAAGGCAAAGGCCGATGTCCGCGCCGCGGGCGCAAAGGCGCTCGCCGACATGGAGAAAAACGGCGGCAGCGGCATCGTCCTTGCAGGCCGCCCCTACCACGTTGACCCTGAGATCAACCACGGCATTCCCGAGCTCATCGCGGCCTACGGTCTCACCGTTCTGACGGAGGACTGCCTGCCCATCGACTTTACCCCCAAGCGCCCCGTGCGCGTGAACGACCAGTGGGTCTACCACTCGCGGCTCTACACGGCGGCGGAATTCGTCTGCGGGCGCGACGATCTTGAGCTCATTCAGCTCAACTCCTTCGGCTGCGGACTCGACGCTGTCACGACCGACGAGGTCTGCGAGCTTTTAGAGCAGGGCGGCAAGCTCTATACCTGCCTCAAGATCGATGAGGTCAACAACCTCGGCGCGGTGCGCATCCGCATTCGTTCGCTGCTTGCCGCCGTCGCCATGCGGCGCGAACGCGGCATTCATTCGACTGCGCACGTCAAGCCCTATGAGCGCGTGTACTACACCAAGGAGATGCAGCGCGAGCGCTATACCATTCTCGCGCCCCAAATGAGCCCTATCCATTTCGATCTTCTGGAGCCCATCTTCCGTCACTACGGCTACAATTTTGAAGTGCTGCAAAACGACAACCGCAACGCCATCGACGTCGGCCTCAAATACGTCAACAACGATGCCTGCTTCCCCTCGATCACAGCAGTCGGGCAGATGATGGAGGCTGTGACCTCCGGCCGCTACGATACCGACCATCTCGCCCTCATCATGTCGCAGACCGGCGGCTGCTGCCGCGCGAGCAACTACATCGCCTTCATCCGCCGCGCACTCAAGAAGGCAGGTCTCGAGCATATCCCCGTCATCTCGCTCAACGCCAACGGCATGGAAACGAACGAGGGCTTCCGCATCTCCCCCGCGCTGCTGCTCACGGCGGCACGCGGCATCGTGCTCGGCGATGTGCTGATGCGCTGTTTGTACCGCGTGCGGCCCTATGAGCTTGAAAAGGGCAGCGCAAATGCGCTGCACCACAAGTGGCGCGACATCTGCATCGAGTCCCTCACGAGCGCGCACCCGAAGTACAGCTACGCGCAGCTCTGCCGCGGCATCGTGGAAGATTTTGACGCCTTCCCCATCGACGAGACGCTGAGAAAGCCGCGCGTCGGCGTTGTCGGCGAGATCCTCGTCAAATACATGCCCCTTGCCAACAACCACGTTGTCGACCTTTTGGAGCGCGAGGGTGCAGAGGCGGTCGTTCCCGATCTTCTCGATTTCTTTGCCGCCACCATCTATGAGCAGGACTTCAAGCACACCCACCTTGGAAAGGGGTGGACTGCTTCGGCCAGTGCCAAGCTCGGCATTCCGGCACTTCAGCGCATGCGCCGGCCTGCCATTGAGGCGCTCAAAGCCAGCAAGCGCTTTACCCCGCCCATGGCCATCGGTCATGTCGCCGAGCTTGCCAAGCCCTTCCTCTCGATCGGCAATCAGTACGGTGAGGGTTGGTTCCTCGCCGGCGAAATGGCAGAGCTCATCACCTCCGGCACGCCGAACATCGTCTGCATTCAGCCCTTTGCGTGCTTGCCGAATCATGTCGTCGGCAAGGGCGTCATCAAGGCGCTGCGCGCAGCCTATCCCGGTGCGAACATCGTCGCCGTGGACTATGACCCCGGCGCGAGCGAGGTCAACCAGCTCAACCGCATCAAGCTGATGCTCACCGCGGCGCAGCGTGCGCTGCACACACAGCAGCCGAGCGCGCCGAAAGAACCGCCGCAGCAGCCCTCGTCCCCGTCCATCAGCCTGCCGCATCCCAAGGTCGCCATGCTGTGAGCGCAGAAAACGGGTGAAATTGAAAAATAGGCTTGCTTTTCGCGTCTTTCTATGGTACTATAAATACCTGTGAATATAGCGTGATCTCACGTTCAACAACTTGGAGGTTTTCACCATGACTTTACTCGTTACGATTCTTCAGCTTCTCTGCGGTCTCATTGTCATCGGCATCGTTCTCTTCCAGAGCGGCAAGTCCGCCGGTTTAAGCGGTGCGATCGGCGGCGTGGCCGATTCTTTCATGGCCAAGAACAAGGCCAAGAGCACTGATGCCCGTCTTGCGCGCGCCACCAAGTGGGTCGGTGCTGCGTTCATCGTCCTGACGCTCGTGCTCAACATGCTGTAAGAGCAAACAAATCCAACGAAAAAGGGTGTGGAAAGCATTGCTTTCCACACCCTTTTTTCTATTGTTGCCAAGGCTTTCCCGCACATCTGATCGCCTCAGTTGGCGTTTCAAAGATGATAAAAAGCCCTTTTGTATGGCTTCGCGATCTGCCATACAAAAGGGCTTTTTACTTACGGTTCAGTGACCTGCAAGCAGAGCCTGCCGATCTTGTCGGTCGATTAGACCAGCTCGATCATAGCGGTCTCGGCTGCATCGCCGCGGCGAACGCCGGTGCGAACGATGCGGGTATAACCGCCGTTGCGCTCAGCATAGCCGGGAGCGATCTCCTTGAACAGCTTCTTGCAGACATCCTCGCGGGTGATGAAGCTCATCGCCTGGCGGTAAGCTGCCAGATCGCCCTTCTTGCCGAGGGTGATCATCTTCTCAGCCATGGGCTTGATTTCCTTGGCGCGGGTGACCGTGGTCTCCATCTTGCCGTTATCCAGGAAATCGGTGACCTGCTGACGGAGCATCGCCATACGCTGATCGGTAGTCTTACCGAGCTTACGAGTTCCGGGCATATTGGTTTCCTCCTTGTAAGGATAAGTTGTCGGCCGTCGTTCTACGCGTGGGCGTAGGTGCCGGTCATTAGTTGTTGTCTTCGCTGGCCAGGGACAGGCCCATCATCGCCAGCTTGTTGATGACCTCTTCAAGACTCTTGCGGCCGAGGTTTCTCACCTTCATCATATCGTCCTCAGTCTTGGAGATCAGATCCTCGACCGTGTTGATATTGGCACGCTTGAGGCAGTTGAAGCTGCGCACGCTGAGATCGAGCTCTTCGATCGTCAGCTCGAGCACCTTGTCGCGCTGCGCCTCAGCCTTTTCCACCACGGTGGACTTGCTGCCCATCGCGTCGGAAAGGTCGGTGAAGAGCGAGAAGTGGTCGCAGAGGATCTTGGCGCCGAGAGAAACGGCGTCGCGCGGACTGATGGTGCCATCAGTCCAGACCTCGAGCGTCAGCTTGTCGAAGTCGGTCATGTTGCCCACGCGGGTGTTTTCCACGGTGTAGTTGACCTTGTACACGGGCGTGTAGATCGAGTCAACGGGAATGACGCCGATGGCCGTCTGGGCCGTCTTGTTGCGGTCGGCGGACACATAGCCGCGGCCGTGGGAAAGCGTCAGCTCCATGTTGAGCGTCGCACCGGCATCAAGCGTTGCGATGTGCAGCTCGGGGTTGAGCACCTCGACCTCGCTGTCGCACTTGATGTCGCCAGCCGTGACCTCGCACGGACCCACCGCCTCAATGTAGACGGTCTTGATGCCGTCGGCATTGTGCAGGCGGGTGATGAGGCTCTTGACGTTGAGCACGATCTCCGTCACATCCTCCTTCACACCGGGGATGGTGGTAAACTCGTGCTGCACGCCGGCGATCTTGATAGAGGTCGCCGCGGTGCCGGGCAGGGACGAGAGCATAATGCGACGAAGCGCATTGCCGAGCGTGATGCCGTACCCGCGCTCAAGGGGCTCCACGGTAAATTTGCCGTAGGTGCCGTTCGCGGGGTCCTCCGCGCACTCGATCTTGGGCTTTTCGATTTCAATCATGCAGTTACCCTCCATTTCCATTCTGTGGTCTCAAAGTCCACACCAAAATTCTGCGTGTGTCTGTTGAGGGCTCGCCGCCGATTACTTGGAGTACAACTCAACGATGAGGTGCTCCTCAACGGGAACATCAATTTCTTCGCGGACGGGAAGACGAACCACGGTGCCCTTGAGGCTGTTCTTATCGCGCTCCATCCAGGTGGGGACCAGGAACACGGGAGCGTCCTGACCCATCAGACGCTTGAAGACCTCGGAGGAGCGGCTGCTCTCCGCGACTTCGATCACGTCGCCGGCCTTGACGAGGTAGGAAGGAATGTTGACCTTCTTGCCGTTGACGGTGAAGTGAGCATGGCTGACGAGCTGACGCGCCTGACGGCGGGTCATCGCAAAGCCCATGCGGTAAACAACGTTATCCAGACGGCGCTCGACCGTGATGAGCAGGTTGTCACCAGTCTTGCCGGGAGCGGCAGCGGCGGCCTCATAGTAGCCGCGGAACTGCTTTTCGAGGATACCATAGATGAACTTGACCTTCTGCTTTTCAGCAAGCTGAAGGCTGTATTCGCTCTTCTTCTTTCTCATCTGGCTGCCGGGGTTGCGATTAGTGGTCTTCTTCGCATAGCCCATCACAGCAGGAGAAATGCCCAAAGCCTTGCAGCGCTTGGCGATCGGCTGCATATTCTTTGCCATAGTGCTTTTTACCTCCTCTTTCGATTAGACGCGACGGCGCTTCGGGGGACGGCAGCCGTTGTGCGGGATGGGCGTGACGTCCTTGATCATCGTGACCTCCAGGCCGACAGCCTGCAGGGCGCGGATCGCAGCTTCACGACCCTGGCCGGGGCCCTTAACAAAGACCTCGACCGTCTTGAGGCCATGCTCCATCGCAGCGGTGGCAGCCGTCTCAGCGGCGCTCTGTGCAGCGAACGGAGTGGACTTCTTGCTGCCGCGGAAGCCGAGACCGCCAGAGGAAGCCCAGGAAAGGGCGTTGCCCTGTGCATCGGTCACCGTGACCATGGTGTTGTTAAAGGAGGAACGAATATGAACCTGACCACGTTCGACGTTCTTCTTTTCGCGACGACGGCGGATAACCTTCTTACCGGTTTTAGCATTATTTGCTGCCATATTCTATTCTCCCTCCTTACTTCTTCTTGTTCGCAATGGTCTTCTTGGGGCCCTTGCGGGTACGAGCGTTGGTCTTGCTGCGCTGACCGCGAACGGGCAGGCCGCGGCGATGACGGGTGCCGCGATAGCAGCCAATCTCGCTCAGACGCTTGATGTCGAGTGCGGTCTGACGGCGAAGGTCGCCTTCCACAATGTAGCTGTGGTCGATGGCCTCACGAAGCTTGGCTTCGTCTGCATCGGTCAGATCCTTCACGCGGGTGTCGGGGTTCACGCCTGTCTGTGCCAGGATCTCCTGAGCACTCTTTCTGCCAATACCATAGATATAAGTCAAACCGATTTCGATTCGCTTATCCTTGGGCAGGTCAATACCGGCAATACGTGCCATACTTTTTAACCTCCAATTAAGTCTTAGCCCTGGCGCTGCTTGTGCTTGGGATTCTCGCAAATGACCATGACACGGCCTTTACGACGAATGATCTTGCACTTTTCGCACATGGGCTTCACGGACGGTCTTACTTTCATGTCGATAAACCTCCATTACTTAGTACGCCAGGTAATTCGGCCGCGGGTCAGGTCATAGGGAGACATCTCCACTGTAACCTTGTCACCGGGCAGAATCCTGATGAAATTCATTCTGAGCTTTCCGGAAATATGCGCTAAGATCGTGTGACCATTTCCAATGTCTACTTGGAATGTGGTGTTGGGCATGGCCTCTACGACGACGCCTTCCACTTCAATCATGTCGGATTTTGCCAAGTGTTATCCCTCCTGGTCCGGATTTTCCTTGCCGCTGTATGCGGCGATGGCTTTACGAAGCTCACTGTTTGTGATTTTTTCCTTGCTTCTGATCTTCTCGGCGACAGGCGCCGCGCTCTCTGCGATGAAGCGGACATGCTTTTGCTTTTTCCGCTTCGGCGCTTCGATCCTGCGGCTCTTGCCGTCGGCCAGCAGCAGGTACTCCCCTTCTGTTTCCAGAATGAAGAAGTATTTTCCCTGCTCTCTGCCGGCAGTTGCCTGAACAAGATTCGCAATGTCCATGGCGTCCTCTTACGGTGCGGGAGCCGTCAGAATTTCGGGCTCTCCGGCGGTGATGAGGATCGTGTTCTCGTAGTGTGCCGCGTATTTGCCGTCACGGGTCTTGACGGTCCAGCCGTCGCTCATCTGGCGAATGGCTGCGGTTCCCGCGTTCACCATTGGTTCGACGGCGATCGTCATGCCGCGCAGCAGCTTCGGCCCGTGGCCCGGCGCCCCGTAGTTGGGGATCTCGGGCGCTTCGTGCATGTTTCTGCCGACGCCATGGCCGACATACTCGCGCACGACGGAGAAGCCGTTCGCCTCCACATACGCCTGCACGGCGTGGGAGATGTCGGAGATGCGGTTGCCCTCGCGGGCCTGCGCGATCCCCTCAAAGAAGCTCTGACGAGTCACGTCGATCAGCCGCTGTGCCTCTTCGGAAATGGTTCCGCAGGCGTAGGTGGCCGCGCAGTCGCCGTGGAAGCCGCCGATGTATGCGCCCACGTCCACACTGACGATATCGCCATCTTTGAGCACCCGGGGACCCGGAATGCCGTGAATGACCTCGTCATTGACGGACACGCATACGCTGGCGGGATAGCCGTTGTAGTTTAAAAACGACGGCTCAGCGCCCTGCGAACGAATGAAATGGAACACTGCTTTGTCAATTTCTCGGGTTGTTACGCCGGGCTTTACCATTTCCCCTGCTAACGCACGGGCAGCCGCGGTAATTTTTCCCGCTCGGCGCATCAATTCGATCTCGCGCTCTGATTTCACAATAATCATGGATTAACCATCCTGTCTCAGAATTGCGAGGATCGCTTTGGAGGTGGCCTCCACCGGCCCCATGTCCTCCACCGGATACAGAACGCCACGCTCGCGGTAGAAATCCTTGAGTGGTTCTGTCTCTCTATGATAGACCTCAAGGCGGTTTTTCACCGTCTCGGGCTTATCATCTTTACGAGTGACCAGCTCGCCGCCGCAGACATCGCAGACGCCTTCGACTTTGGGCGGCACCGCCACAACATGGTAGCTTGCGCCGCACTTGCTGCACACTCTGCGCCCGCTCATGCGCTCCATGATGGTCGCGTCAGCGATCTCCATGGAAACGACATGATCGAACTTGATACCGGCCGCCTCAAGAGCTTCCGCCTGCGCGATCGTGCGGGGCACACCGTCGAGGATGTAGCCCTTTGCACAATCGGGTTCGGCAAGCCGCTCTTTAATGATGCCGATGATGACCTCATCGGGTACCAGATGGCCTTCGTCCATATAGGTCTTAGCCTTCATTCCCGTCGGCGTACCTTCTTGAATGGCCGCGCGCAGAATGTTACCGGTGGAAATCGCGGGGATTCCAAGCTCACGGGAGATGACAGCAGCCTGCGTGCCTTTGCCGGCGCCCGGAGCGCCCAATAAAATCAGTTTCATAAAAACGCCTCTCTTATTCGAGGAAGCCCTTGTACTGGCGCATCATCATCTGGGATTCCAGTGCACGGACAGTCTCAAGTGCAACACCGACAACGATGATGACCGACGTACCGCCGATGGCGAGGCTGGGGTTGCCCAGCAGCTTGCCGGCGATCAGCGGGCAGATCGCAACGATGCCGAGATAGATGGCACCAAACAGGGTGACCTTGTTGAGAACCTTGGCAATGAAGTCGGACGTGGGCTTGCCCGGACGGAAGCCGGGGATAAAGCCGCCGTTGCGCTTGAGATTGTTGGAGATCTCAACGGGGTTGAACTGAATGGTAGCGTAGAAGTAGCTGAAGCCGATGATCATCAGGAAGTAGAGGATCAGATACAGCACAGACTTGGTGTCGATCGCGTTGTAGATGCTGCGGCCAACGGTGCCTTCCTCGGGAGTACCGACGAACGCCCAGATGGTAGCGGGCAGGGACGCGATGGACTGCGCAAAGATGATGGGCAGAACGCCGGACATGTTCACCTTCATGGGAAGGGTAGATGCCTGGCCGCCGTACATCTTGCGGCCGACCTGACGCTTGGCGTACTGGACAGGGATGCGGCGCTCTGCTTCGTTGACATGAACGATCAGAACGACCATTGCAAGCATACCGATCAGCAGCAGAGCGATCCACAGATAACCGATGGAGCCCTTGGTGCCGATGTAGCTGCCCGCCATGGTGATCATGTTGGGCACGCGGGACAGAATGCCTGCAAACAGGATAATGGAGATACCGTTGCCGACACCGAATTCATTGACCTGCTCGCCCAGCCACATGACGAAGGAAGAACCTGCAACAAAGGAAACGATGATCACAAGCGCCGGCCAGATGCCCTGCTGCTCGAGAATGTTGTAGTTCTTGCAGATCATGTAGTAGCCAAAGCCCTGCAGGAGGGCGATCGCCACGGTTGCGTAGCGGGTGATGGAGGCGATTTTCTTCTTGCCGGCCTCGCCGCCGTCGCGTGCAAGGCGCTCGAGCGCGGGGATCGCAATGGTCAGCAGCTGAATGATGATCGAGCTGTTGATGTAGGGCTGAACGCCCAGCGCGAAGACCGTCGCTTCTGCGAACGCGCCGCCGGACATGACGTTGTAGAGGCCAAGCACGGTGCCGCTCATGCTATCGAGATAATTGCCAAGCAGCGTCGTGTTGATATAGGGGACGGGGATCGCGTTACCGAGGCGGAAGATCAGAAGGATCAACAGCGTGAACACGATCTTCTTGCGCAGTTCGGGAACTCCCCAGGCCTTACGAATCGTCTGAATCACTTAGACCACCTCTGCCTTTCCGCCAGCTGCTTCAATTGCTTCCTTAGCAGACTGGGAAAAAGCAGCAGCCTGAACGGTGACCTTCTTGGTGACGGAGCCGTTACCAAGAACCTTGTAACCATACGTGCATTTGCTCAGGATACCCTTAGCAAGCAGAGTCTCTGCGGTAACGGTCTCGCCGTCCTCAAACTTGTTGAGCGCACTCAGGTTGATGATCTCATAGGGCTTTGCAAAAATGTTGTTGAAGCCGCGCTTCGGGGTACGGCGTGCCAGAGGCATCTGGCCGCCTTCGAAACCGACGCGCACACCGCCGCCGCTGCGAGCCTTCTGACCCTTATGACCGCGGCCGCCGGTCTTGCCGTTGCCGCTGCCGTGGCCGCGACCCTTGCGGAACGCTTCCTTGGTGGAACCAGCGGCGGGAGACAGATTATACAGTTCCATATCTGTTCCTCCTTATTTCTCTTCAGTGACCTGCAGCAGATAGCCGATCTGGGCGATCTTGCCGCGCGTCTGGTCGTTGTCGGGCTGCACGCTCATATCGCCGATCTTGCGCAGACCCATGGACTTGGCAGTAGCAATATGCTTAACATGTCTGCCGTTCAAGCTCTTGACGAGCTTAACTTTCAAATTTGCCATGATGCTCTGCCTCCTTAACCGATGATCTCTTCCACGCTCTTGCCGCGGATCTTGGCGACCTGCTCCGCGCTGCGCATGGACTTCAGGCCTTCGATCGCAGCACCAACAACGTTGTTGGGGTTGTTGGAGCGCAGGCACTTGGTACGGATATCCTTGATGCCGGCAGCCTCAACGACGGCACGGACAGCACCGCCGGCGATCACGCCGGTACCGGGGGCAGCGGGCTTCATCAGCACGCGGCCGGCGCCGAACTCGCCGATCGTCTCGTGAGGAATGGTGGTACCATCAAGGGTAACGGTGATCATGTTCTTCTTGGCGGCCTCGAGGCCCTTGCGGATCGCCTCGGGGACTTCAGCGGCCTTGCCAAGGCCGTAACCGACCTTGCCCTTGCCGTCGCCAACGACCATCAGAGCAGAGAACTTGGCCACACGGCCGCCCTTCACGGTCTTGGAAACACGGTTGAGGAAAACGAGCTTTTCCATGTATTCGCTCTGTTCGCGTTCAAATCTAGGCATTGTATTTTCCTCCTCCCTTAGAATTCCAGGCCGCCCTCGCGGGCGCCTTCAGCCAGCTCAGCAACGCGGCCGTGGTACAGGTAACCGCCGCGGTCGAAAACGACCGTGTCGATGCCCTTGGCCTTGGCACGCTCGGCGATCAGCTTGCCGACCGCACGGGCGGCAGCCTTGTTGCTGCCGTTGCCTTCGATCGCCTTGTCCAGGGAGGAAGCGGCGACCAGCGTGTTGCCGGCGACATCGTCGATGATCTGGGCGTAGATGTTCTTTTCAGAACGGAAAACGTTCAGGCGGGGTCTCTCGGGAGTGCCGGAGACTTTCGCGCGAACGCGCTTATGGCGCTTGATGCGCTGCGCTTTGGTATCGGGTCTTTTAATCATATCGGCACACCTCCTTACTTCTTAGCGCCGGTCTTACCGACCTTGCGGCGAACCACTTCGTCAGCATACTTGATGCCCTTGCCCTTATACGGCTCGGGAGGACGCTTCTCGCGGATCTCAGCAGCAAACTGGCCGACCTTCTGCTTGTCGCAGCCGGAAACAACGACCTGGTTGGGCTGGGGAACCTCGATGGTGATGCCGTCGATCTCGGGGACTTCCACTGTGTGGGAGTAGCCGATGTTCAGGACGAGCTTGTTGCCCTCCTTGGCGGCACGATAGCCAACGCCGTTGACTTCGAGCGTCTTCTTGTAGCCATCGGTAACGCCGACGACCATGTTGTGCAGCAGAGCACGGGTCAGGCCATGCAGAGCGCGGTTCTCCTTGCCGTCGTCGGGACGGGAAACGTGGAGTTCAGCACCTTCCTGCTTGATGGTCATGGTGGGCTCGAGCTGCTGGGTCAGGGTACCCTTGGGGCCCTTGACGGTGACAAGGTTGCCCTCCGCGACGGTGATCTCAACGCCGGCGGGGATGGCAACGGGCATTCTACCAATTCTACTCATTGTTCTATACCCTCCTTACCACACGAATGCAAGGACTTCGCCGCCGATGTGAGCTGCGCGAGCAGCCTTGTCGGTCATAACGCCCTTGGAGGTGGAGACGATGGCAATACCGAGGCCGCGGAGCACGCGGGGCAGCTCGTCTGCACCGACGTAAACGCGGAGACCGGGCTTGCTGACACGGCGCAGGCCGGTGATGACCTTGTCCTTGCCGTTGTACTTCAGGGTGATGTGGATCACGCCCTGGGTACCATCGTCAACGATCTGGTAGCTCTTGATGTAGCCCTCGTCCAGCAGAATCTGAGCGATGCTCTTCTTCATGTTGGAAGCGGGGACATCCACAGTGTCATGACGGGCACTGTTTGCGTTGCGGATGCGAGTGAGCATATCCGCAATGGGGTCAGTGATATGCATAGTGTAAATCCTCCTGATTTAGAGTTACGGTCATTGACCGTTTAGGTCACGAGGTATCAGTGCCAATTTGGAGCGTCGCACCGCGTGCGGTGCACGCGTAATTGACACTGACCTTTCGCGATCCTTTATCGCCAGAACGTCCATATCGCAACGTTCGTGGTTATGAGTTTGTTTCGGAGTCTCAAGCTCCGAGGGAGTGTGCTGCTGAATCCTCAGCAGCCGTTCCTTCTTGAGATTTTTTCGTTAGACGAGGCGAAGCGACGCCGGCGTACTTTGTGTACGCCAAGGAGCTTCAACGAAGTATAACGAAAAAAGATCAGAAGGAGGCCTTGCGAACGCCGGGGATCTCACCCTTGTAGGCCAGCTCGCGGAAGCAGATACGGCAGACGCCGTAGTCACGCAGGTAAGCGTGGGGGCGGCCGCAGATCTTGCAGCGGTTGTAGCGGCGGGTGGAGAACTTAGCAGGAGCCTGCTGCTTGAGAATCATAGATTTCTTAGCCATTTTCGTTATCCTCCTACTTAGCGTTCAAAGGGAGCGCCGACCAGGGTCAGCAGCTCGCGGGCTTCTTCGTCGGTCTTGGCGGTGGTGCAGATGACCACGTCCATGCCGCGGATCTTGTCGATCTTATCGTACTCGATCTCGGGGAAGATCAGCTGCTCCTTGATGCCGAGGGCATAGTTGCCGCGGCCGTCGAAAGCGTTGGCGCTGATGCCGCGGAAGTCGCGGACACGGGGAAGCGCAACATTGAACAGACGATCGAGGAACTCCCACATTTTGTCGCCGCGGAGGGTAACCTTCGCGCCGATGGGCATCTCTTCACGCAGCTTGAAGTTTGCGATGGACTTCTTCGCCTTGGTGACGACGGCCTTCTGGCCGGTGATGGTGGTCAGATCGCGCACAACAGCCTCGAGAACCTTAGCGTTCTCCTTGGCCTCGCCGCAGCCGACGTTCACGACGACCTTGTCGATCTTGGGGACCTCCATGGTGGACTTATAACCGAACTTCTTATAGAGAGCGGGCGCCACTTCTGCCTTATACTGTTCTTTCAGTCTTGCCATTGTGAACTACTCTCCTTTCTTAGAGTTCGGCGCCGCAGTGCTTGCACACGCGGGACTTCTTGCCGTCAGCGATCTTATGAGCGACGCGGGTACCCTTGCCGCACTTGGGGCAAACGACCTGCACCTTGGAAGCGTACATGGCAGCCTCACGCTGCACGATGCCGCCGGTCTCGCCCTGCTTGCGGGGCTTGACGTGGCAGGTCACCATGTTGATGCCCTCCACGACGACCTTGGCTTCGCTGGGGACGGTGCCGAGCACCTTGCCCTGCTTGCCCTTGTCCTTGCCGGACAGGACGATAACGGTATCGCCCTTCTTCACATTCATAGCCATTCTTCAAGCCCTCCTTAGACAACTTCCGGAGCCAGGGAGAGGATCTTCAGGAAGTCCTTCTCACGCAGCTCACGAGCGACGGGCCCAAAGATACGGGTGCCGCTGGGGTTCTTGTCGTCCTTGATCAGGACCGCAGCATTCTCGTCGAAGCGGACATAGGTGCCGTCTTCGCGGCGGACGCCCTTGGCAGAGCGGACGATAACAGCCTTGACGACCTCGCCCTTCTTGACCTGACCGCCCGGGGCAGCCTTGCGCACGGACGCGACGATGATATCGCCGATGTTGCCGTACTTGCGGCCGGAGCCACCGAGAACGCGGATGCACTTGATTTCCTTGGCACCGGTGTTATCGGCGACCTTCAGAAAACTTTCCTGCTGAATCATTGTTCCGGTACCTCCTTACTTAGCTTTTTCGACGATCTCGACCACGCGCCAGCGCTTGTCCTTGGACAGGGGGCGGGTCTCCATCACCTTGACGGTATCACCGATACCGCACTGGTTGTTCTCATCGTGGGCCTTGAGCTTATAGGTGCGGCCGACGATCTTCTTATACAGGGGATGGGCCACGCGGTCAGCGATCGCAACAACGACGGTCTTGTCCATCTTGTCGGAAACGACCTTACCAACGCGGACCTTACGGGAGGAAATTCTCTTCTCTTCCATGTTACTTCTCCTCCTTCTCACGGATCATGGTTTTGACTCGGGCAATATCACGCTTGGTCTGGACGAGCTTCTGGGGGTTATCCAGCTGGTTCGTCGCGTGCTGCATGCGCAGCATAAACAGGTCCTTCTTCAGGGCGTCGAGCTTGGTGTTCAGCTCAGCGACGCTCATGGCACGAACTTCACTTGCCTTCATCTCATTCACCTACTTCCTGGGTCTCGGCCTCGCGCTTGACGATCTTCGTCTTGATGGGCAGCTTGTGGCTGGCCAGACGGAGCGCCTCACGCGCGACTTCTTCGGAAACACCGGCGATCTCAAACATGATACGGCCGGGCTTAACAACTGCTACCCAATACTCGGGAGAGCCCTTACCGGAACCCATACGGGTCTCGGCAGGCTGCTTGGTAACGGGCTTATCGGGGAAAATCTTGATCCAGACCTGACCGCCACGCTTGGTGTAACGGGTCATGGCGACACGAGCCGCCTCGATCTGGTTGCTGGTGATCCACGCGGGCTCAGTGGCCTGGAGGCCGTACTCACCATAAGTAATGGTGTTGCCGCGGGTCGCCTTGCCGGTCATACGACCGCGCTGAACGCGACGATATTTCACTCTCTTCGGCAGAAGCATTACTGAGCGCCTCCTTCCTTATTCTCGGCCGGCTTGCGGTAGCCGCCCTGGGGACGATCGCCCTGGGGACGGTTGCCGTTGCGGTTGAAGCCGCCCTCACGGCGCTGATAGCCGCCCTGGCCATCACGGCGGGGACGACGATCACCATCGCGGCGGGGACGACGCTCACGGCGCTCCTCATAGGGCTTGGTGGTGTCGAGCGTACGCGGGGTGGTACGCAGGGTCTGGGTGAGAACCTCGCCCTTGTAGATCCAAACCTTCACGCCGATGCGGCCGAAGGTGGTCGCAGCCTCAGCAAAGCCGTACTCGATGTCGGCGCGGATGGTCTGCAGGGGGATGGTGCCCTCGTGATAGTGCTCAACGCCAGCGATCTCGCGGCCGCCAAGACGACCGGAGCAGCAGCACTTGATGCCCTTGGCACCGGCGCGCATGGCGCGGCCCATGGCGTTCTTCATTGCGCGGCGGTGAGAGATACGCTTTTCGAGCTGCTGGGCGATATTCTCAGCGACGAGCTGAGCGTTCATGTCGGGATTGCGGACCTCGACGATGTTGAGCTTGACCTTCTTGCCGATCAGAGCCTCAACCGCGAGACGCAACTTCTCGACCTCCGCACCGTCCTTGCCGATGACCATGCCGGGGCGAGCGCAATGAACGAAGAGAGTCACAACATCGTTGCTGCGCTCGATCTCGATCTTGGGCACGCCAGCGCCGTACAGGCTCTTCTTGACGAACTTGCGGATCTTGTTATCTTCAACGATCAGGTCGCCGACCTTCTCGTCTCTGGCATACCAGCGGGAGTCCCAGTCTTTGATGACGCCGACGCGCATGCCGTGGGGATTAACTTTCTGTCCCATGAAACTGTCTCCTCCCTTTAGTCTCTCTCAGCGACGGCGAGCGTCACGTGAGAGGTTCTCTTGTTGATGCGGTAGCCGCGGCCCTTGCTGGCGGGGATCATGCGCTTGAGGATGGGGCCGGAAGTCGCGTAGACCTCGGACACGTACAGCTTGGAGGTATCCATGCTGAAGTTGTTCTCGGCGTTGGCGACGGCGCTCTTTAAGAGCTTGACCAGGGGCTCGGACGCAGCCTTGGGGGTCTGCATCAGGAGCGCCATGGCGGTGTTGATGTCCTTACCGCGGATCAGGTCGCAGACGATCTGGACCTTGCGGGGAGAGATGCGGACATATCTCAGATACGCTTTAGCTTCCATGTTCTGCATTCTCCTTCCTTATTTCGTCTTGGTATGGCCGCGGAACGTGCGGGTGGGAGCGAACTCGCCCAGCTTGTGACCAACCATATCTTCCTGGATATAAACAGGAACGTGCTTGCGACCGTCGTGAACGGCGATCGTGTGACCGACGAAGGAGGGGAAGATGGTGGAGCTGCGGCTCCAGGTCTTGAGAACCTTCTTCTCACCGGTCTTGTTCATCTCTTCGACTCGCTTGATCAGCTCAGGGGCAACAAACGGGCCTTTTTTGATGCTTCTGCTCATTTTTACATTGCCTCCTTTTACTTATCGTTACGACGCTTGACGATGAACTTGTTCGTCGGGTTCTTCTTGGAACGGGTCTTGTAACCCATAGCCGGCTTGCCCCACGGGGTCATGGGACCGGGGTGACCGACAGGGCTCTTACCTTCACCACCGCCGTGGGGGTGGTCGTTCGGGTTCATAACGGAACCGCGGACGGTCGGACGGACGCCCATGTGGCGCTTGCGGCCGGCCTTACCGATGTGAACGTTCTCGTGATCGATGTTGCCGACCTGGCCGATGACGGCCATGCAGTTGGTGCGGACGATGCGCACTTCGCCGGAAGGCATACGGATCTGAGCGTCGCCGTTCTCCTTCGCCATTAGCTGCGCAGCGGTACCGGCGGAGCGGACGAGCTGAGCGCCCTTGCCGGGGTGCATCTCAATGTTGTGGATGACGGTACCGACAGGGATGTTGGCGATGGGCAGGCAGTTGCCCGGCTTGATATCGGCGGAGGTGGAGGAGATGACCTTGTCACCAGCCTTCAGGCCGACAGGAGCAATGATGTAGCGCTTCTCGCCGTCCTCGTACTGGACGAGAGCGATGAACGCGCTGCGGTTGGGGTCGTACTCCAGGCGCAGGACAGTTGCGGGCATATCCATCTTGTCGCGCTTGAAGTCGATGATACGGTACTTCTGCTTGTTGCCGCCGCCGTGATGGCGGACGGTGATGCGGCCGTAGCTGTTGCGGCCGGCATGCTTCTTCTGAGACTCGACCAGGCTGCGCTCGGGCTTGGCCTTCTTATCGATCCCCTCGAAGGCGGACACAGTCATGTGACGGCGGGAGGGGGTAGTGGGCTTAAACGTCTTAATAGCCATTTCTCAAATCCTCCTTACACCATGCCCTCGAACAGCTCGATGGTCTTGGAATCCTCAGCGAGCTGCACATAGGCCTTCTTCCAGCTGCGGGTCTTGCCCAGGCGGCCGGCGCCGAGGCGCTTGGCCTTGCCGTTGACGTTGATCGTGTTGACCTTGGCGACCTTGACGCCGAAAGCGGCTTCAACAGCGTTTTTGATCTCCACCTTGCCGGCGTCCTTGGCGACTTCGAACACATACTTCTTGTTCGCAACGTCAGCCATGGAACGTTCGGTGATGATGGGACGAATAATGATGTCGTAAACGTTTGCCATTATGCGAACACCTCCTCGATGACTGCGAGGGCTTCCTTGTCGATCACAAGGGTCTTGGCGTTGAGCAGATCGTAGACGTTGATGAGCTTCGCGGGCGCGGTGGTGACACCGGGCAGGTTGCGAGCGCTCTTAACGACGATCTCGTTGACCTCGGGAGTGATGACAGCGGCCTTGCCGTCCGCCTTGACGGCGGTGAGGAAGCTGCGGAAGTCCTTGGTCTTGATAGCGTCGAGCGCGATCTTGTCGACAACGACGATCTCGCCCTGTGCCGCCTTGGCGGACAGCACGCTCTTGAGCGCGAGACGCTTGACCTTCTTATTCAGCACGTAGCTGTAGCTGCGGGGCTTGGGGGCAAAGACGATACCGCCGTGCGTCCACTGGGGCGCGCGGGTGCTGCCCTGACGGGCGCGGCCGGTGCCCTTCTGGCGCCACGGCTTTCTGCCGCCGCCGGAAACCTCAGCGCGGGTCAGAGCGCTCTGCGTGCCCTGACGGCAGTTGGCGAGATGATTTTTGACGACTTCATGAACAACGCTCATGTTCGGCTCGATGCCGAAGATTGCGTCGTTCAGCTCGACGGAACCGACTTCAGCGCCGGTCATGCTGACAACCTTAATCGTAGACATTTCTCAAGCACTCCTTTCCTTACATATTTCTGGCGGAAGCCTTCTGCGGGTTGCGGCCGGAAGCCTTCTGCGGGTTCTTGCTGATGTCGGCACCAGCCTGCTTGATCTTGTGGACCTTGACGGTGGTCTTCACGGTGACGAGGCTGCCCTTGGGACCGGGAACCGCGCCGCGGACGACGAGCATGTTGAGCTCGGGGTCGACCTTGACGACCTCAAGGTTCTGGATGGTGACAGTCTCCACACCGTACTGGCCGGGGCCGATCTTGCCCTTGAAGATACGGCTGGGGTCGGTGGTGGAACCCATGGAACCGGCGTGACGATGGACAGGGCCGCCGCCGTGGGTCATACGACCGCGGCTGGCGTTCCAGCGCTTGATAACGCCGGTGTAGCCGTGACCCTTGCTCGTGCCGGTCACGTCGACGAAGTCGCCGGACTGGAAGGTATCCGCCTTGATGATGGCGCCGAGCTCCAGCTCGGAAGCGTTGTCAAGGTTGAACTCACGCAGGTACTTCTTGGGGGAAACGCCAGCCTTGTTCAGGTGGCCGAGTTCGGGCTTGGAGAGCTTCGCTTCGCGAATGTCCTCATAGCCAAGCTGGACAGCCTCATAACCGTCTTTCTCGTTGGTCTTCTTCTGAGTGACCACGCAAGGACCAGCCTCGATAACGGTGACCGGAATGACGTGGCCCTTTTCGTCGAAGATCTGAGACATGCCAACTTTTCTGCCGATGATTGCTTTCATGTATGATCCTCCTGTAAAGGTTATTGGTCGGCTTAGTTAGCGGCAACTCCCGCCATTGCTCTGCCGACTTGACCCCGCTTATCTCACGCAAGTCGATAAGCTTTTGGGTAGAGCAACAAAGGTAATTTCAAAAAACGGCGAGCCGTTTTTTGAGTTTGGTTTACAGTTTGTTTTGCGCACTCGCTGTGCTCGCGCACAAACAAACTGAGAGGTGTTTTTGTCCACGCGCATGTCGCGGCCAAAAACGATTTCATTGGTTTCGCGTCTGCGGACGCGAAATGTAATGAAGCGAGGGATTAGAGCTTGATCTCGATCTCAACGCCGGCAGGAAGCTCAAGGCCCATCAGAGCCTCAACCGTCTTGGGGGTGGAGTTGGTGATGTCGATCAGACGCTTGTGGGTGCGGCGCTCAAACTGCTCACGGCTGTCCTTATACTTATGAACAGCGCGCAGGATGGTGACGACTTCCTTCTTGGTGGGCAGAGGGATGGGGCCGGAGACGGTAGCGCCGGTGCGCTTGGCGGTCTCGACGATCTTCTCTGCGCTCTGGTCGATGACCTGGTGGTCATAGGCCTTGAGACGAATGCGGATCATTTCTTTTGCCATTTTGGTTTCTCCTTCATTTTGTACGGTATTCTTGCATTGTCGAAGCCGTACGGTGAGAGTTTTTCCTGTACGCTTATCCGTGCGTATCATTCCGGCTCATAGAAAAACCGGCACGAATAAACGGCCGGTCTACACATGGCGCAGCGATCTACGCAACGTACAGATATTCTCTCAGCCGCCCGATGTTCGGACATACTCCCCGAAAGTTACCTCAGCGTTCTGAGCAATCTCCCGGTTCATCGCAATATCGCGCAAATAGGGCAGGATGCGCCCAATCGCGGACTTGCATATAGTACCAAAACTAATTGCACATGTCAAGACAATTTTTAAATTTTTTCGAGAAATTTTTTCATCGGCGCAAAGGCTCTCCAAATCAGACAATTTCGCCCACAGCACGCGGTATATTCTCCCTCTCCCACTGATATATTTAAGGGCAAAGGAGTTGATGGGCATGGCAATGGCTTACCTTTGGACGGGAATGGTGGTTGTATCTCTTTTCTTCGGCGCTTGGACGGGAAATTGGGACGCGCTCGGCACCGCCGCGCTTGAGGGGGCGCAGAGTGCGGTCGAATTGTGCTTTGCGATGTGCGGCGTGATGTGTCTCTGGACAGGGCTGATGGAAGTGATGAACCAGTGTGCGCTCACTGACCGCCTTGCCGCCCTGTTCCGCCCGCTGCTCAAAAGGCTTTTGCCGCGCTCGAGCCGTGACAGCGAAACTCTCGCCGCCGTTTCCGCCAACCTCTCGGCCGATCTTCTCGGCCTTGGCAACGCAGCAACGCCGCTCGGCATCCGCGCGGCCCGCCGCATGAGCCGCGGCTGCGGCGGCAGGGCATCAGACGAACTGTGTTTGTTCGTGGTGCTCAACACAGCGTCCCTTCAGCTCCTGCCCACCACGCTCGCAGGCGTTCGCTCTTCGCTCGGCAGCCGCGACCCGTTTGACATCCTGCCCGCCGTATGGCTCACATCGCTCCTCTCCGTCCTCACAGGACTGCTCGCTGCAAAGCTGCTTTCCCGCTTCTGGAGGGATTAGCCTATGCCGCTCTCTACGCTGATCGTGCCGGTACTGCTCGTCTTCACCGCCTGCTTCGCCGCGCGCAAGCGCGTCGACGTCTACGCTGCGCTCACCAAGGGCGCAGAGGAGGGGCTTGCCGTGCTGCTGCACATTTTACCCACGCTCATCGCGCTCTTGAGCGCCGTTTATATGCTGCGCGCTTCCGGCGCAACGGAAGCGCTCGGCGCGTTTCTCGCCCCCGCGCTCGATGCGCTCGGCATTCCTGCCGAAACCGCGCCGCTGCTATTTATCCGCCCCATCTCCGGCAGCGGCGCGCTGGCCGTCGGATCGGAGATCATGCGCACGCATGGCGTGGATTCCTATATTGGCCGCGTGGCGGCTGTCATGCTCGGCTCGAGCGAAACGACATTTTACACTGTTGCCGTCTATTACGGCGCGGCAGGAATCACCAAAACGCGCTACACCATTCCCGCCGCCCTTTGCGCCGACGCAGCGATGTTCCTCTCCTCGGCATTTTTTGTGCGCCTGTTCTTCGGCGCGTAAAAAAGAGGACTGCCGCCGGGCAGTCCTCTTTTTTATTCCTCTTCCGTCCGCACGCGGACGCGCAGGGCGCACTCGCCCCTCTGCCCGCCGATGTTGATCGCGTAGCGCAGGGCAAGCATACCGCCGGTCTCTTCAATTTTCCATTTGACCGACTCTGCCTTCACCGAGATCGGCAAGGTTCCGTAGGGTACGGCATAGAATGAGGTGTGCTCCTCTCCTGCCTCAAACACCATCTCGCTCGTCACCTCGCCCATGCGCGTCAGAATCACGCAGTCCGGTGCAAGCGCAAGGCGCGTCGCCGTGGTCACTCTGCCGGTCTCATCTGCCTCTTCGTAGCGCAGGAGATAGCCGTCTTTCGTTGTCTCCATCGTGCCGCGCACGCGCAGCTCGGAGCTGTCGGCGCTCATGCCTTCATATTTCTGCTCGCCGTGTACGGTGAGCCAAACGAGTTTTTTCATACTGTCCTCTCTTATCCTGTTTTTGTCATCATACTACGGCGCAGGAAAAGGCACAAGGCGCATTTTTAATTTTTGTGCGTTTCCCTGTTTTTGCTATGGCAAAACACAGCGGTGCGTGCTATAATCTCTGCTAAGCAGATTTCAGGAGCTTCAGAAGGAGGCATCACTATGAAAATTGATCTGACGGAAAAGCAATTCCGCCGTCTTCTCGATCTGGTCTACGTTGGCAACTGGGTGATGAACTCCACCCGCGGCGATGACCGCATTCAAGAATACGACGATGTGGAAAGCGCCGTTTTTGCCCACTGCCTCTCCCACGGCATGGTGCCTCTGGTCGAGGCCTACCAGGGGGAGCTGATCCCCTCGCGTGCCTTTGCCGAGGGCGGCATCCACGAGGCCATCATGGCCTACGAGGACACCATGTTCTTTGAGATCCTCGCTCAGGAGCTTGCCCTGCGCGATATGGACAGCGACGCGCCCACGCCTGAAAATGTTGACGAGCTGCGCGAACGCATGGACACCTACTTAGGCGAATTTGAGCAGCACGGCACCGACAACATCACCGTCGAAATGTAAAAAAGAGTCCGCTTTCGTGAAGCGGACTCTTTTTTATCATTATGTTTTGATGCCCATGCTCTCCCACTTGCCGCTGCGGTAGCGCAAGATGAACACTGAGCCGCGCACGAGCCAGTCGAGGATCGCATGCGCAAACCACACGCCGACCACACCGTAGCCGAGATACCGTCCCAGCACGTACGCAAGCAGCACACGCACGAGCCACATCGTCGTCATGCTGGCGAACATCGTGAACTGAGCGTCGCCCGCCGCGCGCAGGAACGACGGGATCGTGAAAGCAGGGATCCAGAGGAAAATGGACGAAATGCCGTGGATCAACGAAACCGTGACCGCAAGCTTTTCCGCCTCGGGCGAGACATTGTAAACGCGCATGATAAGCGGCAGCAATGCGATGATCGTCAGGTTGACCACCGCCATGATGCCATACGTCCACTTGACGATCTTCTTCATGTAGGCGCGCGCCTGATCGAACTCGCCCGCGCCGACACACTGGCTCACCACCGCGGCAAGGCCCAAGTTGATGGCCTGACCGGCAAAGCAGTTGAAGTTTGCGATGGTGTTGCCGATGGCGTTCGCCACCATCGACGCCGTGCCGAACGTCGAGATCAGGCTGAAGAGCACGAGGCGTCCCAGCTGGAACATGCCGTTTTCGACGCCGCTCGGCACGCCGATGTAGAAGATGTTCTTCATCAGGCGCATGTCCAGACGGAATGCGCGCACATTGGAGAGGTGCAGCGTCAGCTTGTCATTGAAGAGCATGCCGAGGATCACCGCCGCCGCGACCGTGCGGGACACGAGCGTCGGGATCGCAACGCCCGCCACGTCCATGCCGAAGCCGAAGATCAGAATGGCGTTGCCCGCCACATTGATGCCGTTCATCAGCAGCGAGACCTTGAGAGAAATGTCGCTTCTGCCCATCGTGCGCCAGAGCGCCGCGCCGCCGTTATAGAGCGCAATGCCGGGAATGGACGCCATTACATATAAATAATAGGTATTCGTCGCCGCCATGACGTCCGGCTCGATGTGGCCGAACATCACCGTCAGGATCTGTGCGCGGAACAGATACAGCAGCGCCACGAAGAACACCGACACCGCGGCCAGCAGCGCGATGAGCTGCTGGCCTGCATGGCAGGCGTCCTCTTTCTGCCTCTGCCCGATGTACTGGCCCGCGACAGCCGCGCCGCCGGTCGCCATGGCAGAGAAAATGTAGATCATCAGGTTGCTGATCGAATCGACCAGCGATACGGCGCTGATCGCCGCGTCACCGACAGTCGCCACCATCAGCGAGTCGGCAAGTCCCACCGTAATCGCCAGGAACTGCTCGAGCAGCAGCGGCCACATCAAGGCAACAAGCTGACGGTTTGTAAATAATACGGTTTGCTCCCCGCGAAGAGAGACTGCTTTATCTGCCATGGATCGTTCTCCTTTTCGTTACGCGCGCTGTATCATATCCCCTTGCGCCCGTTTTGTCAACTTTTGTCAAACCTCCGACAGGTAAGGTAAAAGCGCTTCGCGCCATGCGCGCAAGAGCTTATCCTGCGTCCAGCGCGCGTTTGCAGGTGAGGTAGACGGCAGCTTGGCCGCTTCGCGCCCCGTCATCGCGCGGCAGTATTTATTGTAGCTTGCGTACGATGTGCCGCCGTTGCAGAAAATGGCCTGAATATCCGCCGTCTTCAGAATGACGCGCAGATCGTTCGGCACAACGTTCGTGATGCTCGCATCTGACGAGCCCGCGATCTCGCACGAGCCGATGGTATCCCACAGGGCAATGCCATGCCGCAGAACGAGAGAGCTCTTGTCCTTGACCGTTTTCGGCGTCGCCTCGTCCAGAACGGCGGCGAGTGTCGGCCAGAAGCGATTTTGCGGATGCGCGTAAAAAAATGCCGCCTCGCGCGACTTGACCGATGGAAACGAGCCAAGGATCAGTACGCGGGAACTCTTATCGTACAGCGGCGGGATATTGTGGAGCTGTGTTGCCTTTTCCATCTGCCCGCTCCTTTTTCCTTTTTTCTTATTCTAACACAGGAAAGCAGAATCGCCAAGTGCCGTTTCGCGCCGCCGCGCCCGTTTTCCCGCGAAAACAGGTTGGCTTTTTTCAAAAGTCATGCTATGATGAAGTAAATATGCCTTTAGTATAGGGTTATGCCCCGCGCCGCCCCGCAGGCACGGTCGGTCTGAGAAAGGACATCTATGGAAAAAGAAGACAATCGCATTCTGCTGCTCGAAAAAGGCAAACGCAAGCTGATCCAGATCGTATTCGGCCGCACCGGCATCATCATTGTGTCGCTGATCGTCCAGATCCTGTTTCTGTTTGCCGGCTTCCGCTATCTGGAGGGCTTCCTCCCCTATTTCTGGGGCGGCAGCTCGCTGCTTTCCGCCGCGGTCGTGCTGTTCCTCTTCGGAAACGACGACAACCCGACCATCAAGCTCACGTGGTTTTTCATTCTCGCCATTTTGCCCGTCTTTGGTTTGATCCTGTATATCTACATCAAAACCGACCTTGGCCACCGGCTGATGATCCGCCGCTACAACGACATTCTGGCGCAGACGGAAGACCTCGCCCCCTGTGCTGACGCTTGCCCGAGCGAAGAGCTGCCGGAAGGGCTTCGGAATCTTGCCACCTATCTCAGTTCCTGCGGCTTTCCCTGCTACCGGAACACCGAGGCGGAGTATTTCCCGCTCGGCGACGACGCATTCGACGTGATGCTCGATGAGCTGCAAAAGGCCGAGCATTTCATCTTCCTTGAGTATTTCATCGTCAAAGAGGGTTACATGTGGGGCCGCGTGCTGGAAATTCTGAAAGAAAAGGTCAACGCCGGCGTGGAGGTTCGCGTCATGTACGACGGCACCTGCGCCGTGGCGCTGCTGCCCTACAATTATCCCAAAAAGCTCCAGAAGCTCGGCATCGCCTGCAAGATGTTCGTCCCGCTGCGCCCGTTCGTCTCCACGCACTACAACTACCGCGACCATCGCAAGATCATGGTCATCGACGGCAAGGTCGGCTTCACGGGCGGCATCAACCTCTCCGACGAGTACATCAACCTCTCCTCGCGCTACGGCCACTGGAAGGACACAGCCATCGCCCTGCGCGGCGACGCCGTGCGCAGCCTGACGCTGATGTTTTTGCAGATGTGGGACGTCAGTTCCCTCCACTTCGCGCCGGAAAGCTACCGACAGTATCTCGATATTGCGCAGCCGCCGCGCGAAAAGACGCCGGGTTATGTCATTCCCTACGGCGACAGTCCGCTCGACCGTGACCTCGTCGGCGAAATGGTGTATCTGGACATCATCAACCGCGCCAACCGCTACGTGCACATCATGACGCCGTATCTCATCATGGACAACGAGATGGTCACGGCGCTGACCTACGCCGCGCGCCGCGGCGTGGAGGTGCAGCTCATTCTGCCCCATGTGCCTGATAAAGAGATCGCTTTCTCGCTTGCACATACCTATTACCGCCGCCTTTTGGAAAACGGCGTGCAAATCTACGAGTATGAGCCGGGTTTTGTGCATGCCAAGGTCTTTGTCAGCGACGACCGCAAGGCCGTCGTCGGCACGATCAACCTCGACTACCGCAGCCTGTACCACCATTTCGAGTGCGCCTCCTACCTCTACGAGGCGCCGGAGATCGCCAACATCGAGCGCGATTTTCAGCAAACGCTCACGCACTGCGTCCGCGCGGACTACGAACTGCTCAAAAACGATCCGTTCCTGCGTAAGCTCATCGGCCCGGCCATGCGCATCATTGCCCCGCTACTGTAAGCGAAGCAGCCGAAAACCACGTGCCGCGGCACGTGGTTTTTCCTTTTATCACACGAAAAGCAGCCGCCATGATCCGGATACAGCGTGCTTCCGCAGATGCTTTATCTGACTTGAGAGAACTTCTACTGCACCTTGAACCCCTGACCGTGCACTTCGGTCGAGTCGGTGACGAAGGTAAAAGCGCCCGGATCGGTCTCCTTGATGATCCGCAGGATCTGCGCAAGGCTGTTGCGGCGGGCAACGGTGATAACGATCTGCTTGTCGCCGCGCGCATAGCCGCCCTGCGCCTTCACGATCGTCGTGCCGCGGTCGGCGCGTTCCGTAACTGCGCGCGAGACCTCGTCGCCGTGCTCCGTCACGGTGTAGATGACCTTGGCATAGTCCACGCCCTGTGCAATGGCATCGACGATCTTCGAAACAATGAAAATTGCGATCGCTGAATACAGGGCGACCTCAATATCCTTAAAGACGATGACCGCAAAGGTGACGACCGAGATGTCGATGCAGAGCATCAGCATTCCCGTGCGCAGATTCGGAAAGATCCTTCGCAGCAGCAGTGCCAGAAGATCTGTTCCGCCGGTGCTGATCCCTCTTTGCAGCAGCAGTCCCGCGCCGAGGCCCGTGAACGTGCCGCCCGCGATCGCCGCGAGCAGAGGATTATTGGAGTAGGCCGGCAGCAGCAGTCCGAAAATATCTACCAGCACGGCAACGGAACCCGTGGCCGCAAGCGTCATGACAAGCGCGCGGCGCTTGAATCTGCGCCATGCTGCAAGCAGCAGCGGCGTGTTCAGCATGACCATCCACACGCCCACGCTGATGGGCGGGAACACCTCTGCCAGCGCCGTGGAAAGACCGGCTACGCCGCCCGGCGCAATATCGTTCGGCACATTGAATACCGCGATCGCCGCCGAGATGAGCGGGCAGGCAAACAGAACCGTCAGCACGTCCAACAGGACATCCCGTTTTTTCTGCTGCTGTGCTGTCAGCTTTGCTCTCTTCATCATCACATCGCACCATTTCCTTTTTTATTCCGCGCCACGCAACGCGCAGTATTACATTTTAACTATAAGGGGTTTGCTCCGTTTTCGCAAGTGATGCGTAAGAATTCGGCGGTATGATCGAAAAGCAGAGGAAGAGATTCAGCAAAAATTACAAACCACCGGATCAGAGAACATCTGATTCGGTGGTTTGTCCGCAGGCTGTAAAATCTTCCAACGCCGCCTTTGGATAAATTGGCGGCTTTTCCAAAGACTAAGTGCAGTTTATCGAGTATAAAAGGAGTTTTGATAGATGAAAGCAACCGGAATTGTCAGACGGATCGACGACCTCGGCCGTGTTGTCATCCCCAAGGAGATCCGCCGCACCATGCGTATCCGCGAGGGCGACCCGTCACAGATAACATTGGCTCCGTGGGAGCGTTTCAGCTTCGCCATGCTGGACTTAGCCCGCCGTTCGGGGTGGTAACTACATCAGAAAAGGCTGCACGGTCGAACCGTGTGGTCTTTTAATTTGCGTAAATACGCAAAATTCCTGAAAGTGAATATTGACTTGCTTTCGGGAGTACAATATAATGAGATCAAGAAAACTGCGTAATTACGCAAAATTCCCGAGTGAGGTATGGGTATGATTGAACGGAAAAAATATCTGGAACGGCTCATCGCAAGAAAAGAAAACGGTTTAGTGAAGGTCATCACCGGCATCCGGCGGTGTGGAAAGTCCTATCTGCTGTTCAATATCTACAAGAGCTATTTGAAATCCACCGGTGTGGAGGACGAGCAGATCATCTGCCTTGCGCTGGACGATGACGAAAACATCCAGTACCGCAATCCGCTGGAGTTGGGCAAATACATTCGTAGCATGACCACAGATGAGAGCAAGACCTATTATGTGTTCCTCGACGAAATCCAGAAGGTCGTAACCATTCAGAACCCCTACATTCAGGGCGCGGAGGATAAGATCGGCTTTGTGGACGTGGTCCTCGGCCTGATGAAACACGATAATATTGACGTGTATGTGACGGGCAGCAACTCGAAAATGCTGTCCTCGGATATTTTGACCGAATTTCGCGGGCGCGGCGATGAGATCCGGGTCAATCCCCTGTCTTTTGAGGAGTTTTACCACGCCTACGAGGGCGACAAGCGGGACGCTTGGCAGGAGTATTATACTTACGGCGGCCTGCCCCTCGTGATGATGAAAAAGAGCCACGAGGAAAAGGCAAAGTACCTGCAATCCCTGTTTGATAAGATTTATCTTGGCGACATCATCGAACGGAACAAGATCTTGCACGATAAGTCCGTTTTAGATGATATTCTGAACATCATTTCCTCCTCGGTCGGCTCCCTGACCAACGCGGGTAAAATTGCCAAGACCTTCCGCAGCGAGCGGCAGGTCAACATCAGCGATGAGACTGTCAGCCGGTATCTGGAGTTTTTCGTGGATGCCTTTATGATCTACAAGGCAGACCGCTATGATGTGAAGGGCAGAAAATATATCGGCTCGCCGCTGAAGTATTATTTCAGCGATGTGGGCTTGCGAAATGCCAGACTGAATTTCCGCCAGCAGGAAGAAAATCATATCATGGAAAACATCATCTATAATGAACTTCTGTGTCGTGAGTTCAATGTGGATGTGGGCGTAGTGGAGTACTGCTACAAGGATGAGCAGAAAAAGAGCAAGCGCACGCAGTTGGAGATCGACTTTGTGGCAAACAAGGGGAGCCGCCGGTATTATATCCAATCTGCCTTGACTGTGGCGGACGAGGAAAAGCGGGCGCAGGAAGTAAACTCCCTCAACCGCGTGGGGGACTCCTTTAAGAAGATCGTGGTGGTGAAGGACAATATCATCCCATGGTACGATGAAAATGGGATACTCTATATCGGCATCGAACGGTTCTTGCTGGAAGAGACTGCAATGGAACTATAAGGCTTTGGAAACGAACACTCCAAATACATTCAGGAGGAACTGAAATGGTCAATATTCGAAAACTCGAAGCAGAACTTTGGGAATCTGCGGACTTGCTCCGCGCCGGCTCCAAGCTGACCTCTAACCAATACTGTATGCCTGTACTGGGCCTGATTTTCCTGCGTTATGCTTATAGCCGTTTCAAAATGGTGGAAACGGAAATCTTGAAGGATCGTCCGGCACGCGGTGGCCGGGTGTTACCCGTGGAGGCCAGCGACTTTGCTTCCAAGAGCGCACTGTTCCTGCCCAGAGAAGCGCAGTATGAGTACCTGGTCAATCTTCCCGCAGATATTGTATCTGCCGGACTTGTTAACCAGAGCGGGCACATAATGAACAGTCTGGGCGAGGTCGTCAACAACGCCATGGAGCTGGTGGAAGCGCAGTCCGAACAGCTTACCGGCGTGCTGCCCAAGGATTACACCATCTTCTCCGATGAACTGCTGGCGGAGCTGCTGCGCATTTTCAATAACAGTGCTCTGGATGAGGTGGGCGGTGATGTCATCGGTCGCATCTACGAGTATTTCCTCAACAAATTTGCAAAGAACATCGCCCAGGACGATGGCGTGTTCTTCACACCCAAGTCCCTGGTCAAGATGATCGTCAATGTGCTGGAACCCTCCGGCGGCATTCTGTTGGACCCCGCCTGCGGCAGCGGCGGAATGTTTGTCCAGACCGGTGATTTTGTCAATCATGCAGGCATGAACGCAAACAGCATCATGACCTTCTATGGTCAGGAAAAGGTGGAATACAACGCCCAGCTCTGCCTGATGAATATGGCTGTCCACGGACTTGCCGGTGTCATCAAATCCGGTGATGAGGCCAACACCTTCTATCACGATGCCCACAATCTGAACGGTTGCTGTGACTATGTTATGGCGAATCCGCCCTTCAATGTGGACAAGGTCAACGCCGAATCTACCCAGAGCGCAGGCCGCCTGCCCTTCGGTATGCCGTCGGTCAACGCAAAAAAGGAAGTGGGTAACGGCAACTATCTTTGGATCAGCTACTTCCATTCTTACCTGAACGAGCATGGTCGTGCCGGTTTCGTCATGGCTTCTTCCGCTACGGACAGCTCTGGCAAAGACCGCAATATCCGCCAGAAGCTTGTTGAGACTGGTCATGTGGATGTGATGGTCAGTGTGGGTAATAACTTTTTCTATACCAAATCCCTGCCCTGCTCTCTGTGGTTCTTTGACAAGGGAAAACGGGAGAAATTGCAGAATAAAGTGCTTTTCATTGATGCCCGAAACTATTATACTGTAGTTGACCGAACCCTGAACGAGTGGAGCGATTGGCAGCTCAAAAATCTGAACGCCATCGTGTGGCTGTACCGGGGCGAGCCGGAGAAATATCGCAAACTTCTGAAAGAGTATTATGCAGAGATTTCGGCTTTGCTTGATGAACTGGATGATATTTGCCGTGATATTCCTGTTTATACAGATGACATCTATGCAGATATGATTCAACATGTGCAGGCGTTTTCCGCTAAAGTTACATCAATAAAGGTTCTTTCCGATTGTTTCGATGCGAAAGAGTATCTCAATAGGATTTATGATTCTTGGAGGCGAACAACTGAACAGATATTTGACGATGTGGCACTATTTGAACGCATTAACCAGTATTTTACAGCAAAAAAACGCGGCTATAAAAACATTAAAGACTATAAAAAGTCTGTTATAGCTGAACAGGATGCTGCCAGAAATAAATTGAGCAGAATCCTTACTGTGATTGATGATGCTCAATGGCTCTATGAGAAGTTCGGCGAGGGTGAATATCGGGACATCCCCGGCCTGTGCAAGGTGGCGAGCCGCACCGAGATCGCAGAGAAGAACTACTCCCTGACCCCCGGCGTCTATGTGGGCGTGGCCGCGGCGGAGGACGACGGCGTGGACTTTGCCCTGCGCATGGCGGAGATCCATCAGGAGCTGCTGGCCTTGCAAGCGGAATCCAATGAACTGATGCAGACTATCTCTGAGAATATGAAGGAGATGGGGTTATGAAGTGGGGAAAAGTAAAAGTTGGAGATTGTTGTGAAGTAACCTCCAGCAAACGCATCTTCTTTTCCGAATATGTTGATTCCGGCGTTCCATTTTACCGTTCCAAGGAAATCATCGAGAGTTCCAATGGGCAAGCAATCAGCGAACCTCTGTTTATTAGCCAAGAGAAATACGATGAAATCAAAAACCACTTTGGCGTGCCACAGTCGGGTGATATGCTACTTACTTCCGTGGGAACCATCGGTGTTCCGTATATCGTTCGCGAAAAAGATTATTTCTATTTCAAAGATGGTAATTTGACTTGGTTTCGCAATTTTAGTGATGAGTTAGATTCAAAATATTTGTACTTTTGGGTAAAATCCTCCGAAGGACAAAGTGTTTTGAACAATACCACTATTGGTTCTTCTCAGAAAGCATTGACTATTGCATCACTCAAGGGGTTAGAGATTCCATGTCCACCTGCTCCAGTCCAAAAGCGGATTGTGGAATTTTTGGCTGGATATGATGATCTGATTGAAAACAACCAAAAGCAAATCAAGCTGTTGGAAGAAGCGGCGCAGCGGCTGTATAAGGAGTGGTTCGTGGACCTGCGCTTCCCCGGCCACGAAACCACCCCCATCGTGGATGGCGTACCGGAGGGGTGGGAAAGAATGGTGCTGTCTGAAGTAACTTCAGTTCTAAAGAGAGGAATATCACCAAAGTATTCTGACAATGGGAAGTATTCCGTAATTAACCAGAAATGTATTCGCAGTTCGATTATGGATATTTCCGAATCAAGACGGCAGGAAAAGGAGTATGAGCCTACCTTAAATTTACAGGATAGCGATACTGTGATATGTTCCACAGGGACAGGAACGCTCGGACGCGTTGGGCGAGTATATGGAGACTATCCCAATACGACATTTGACTCTCATGTTACGCTTGTCCGCGCAAAAGAGAATCCAAACTATATCTATCATGTAGTCAAAAGTCAACAGGAATACTTGATGGGAATGGGTCGTGGGTCTACAAATCAGCAGGAACTATACCGCGATGTAATTGAACGGCTTGTAGTCCTTTGCCCCAGTCAAGATATCCTTTTGAAAGCAGATAGAGTCTTGAACGCTATTCATTGTAAAATCAAAGCGGTATATTTGCAAAACAACCTTTTAGTCGAATCCCGTGACCGCCTGTTGCCCAAATTGATGAGCGGAGAAATCGAGGTGTAAATATGGCAACGATAAAGCCGCCTACCAAGGCGCAAATTGAAGCATCCAATAATTATAAACGTGAAAAGGAAATACTGCGTGACATTCATAAAATTGATGTCGCTATTCAAAATGCTGATCCTGTCGAAATGGAATCTTTGCATAGGTACTTAGACGGAAAATACCAGTACGGTATCGCCGACTGGGGAAAAAGCATGTATGGATACGTTGATGGCCATGGCTTCAAATATGAGTGGCTTGGTGCTGATTCTATTAAAGATAACCTGTCTACGATGAAGCCAAAGTTAGAAGCGTTTATGCATGGTTGGAATGCCAAAAGCAGTTCTGCTGGCTCGGTAAGAAACCCTGATGTTAATGTAACCGTCAACAACACAGTTAATATTTCAATTTCATTTGAAGAAGCCCGCCAAAAAATCGAAGATATGACTGCTTTGAGTCGAGAGCAGACGGACGAAATCCTTGAAAAGATCAACGAGTTGGAAAAAATCTCAAAGGATAACACTTCCCGCAAAACCAAGTGGGAAAAGGTCAAGCCTATTATTGCGTTTACGTTGGACAAAGGCGCAGATGTGGCCATCGCCATTCTGTCGTTGGTTATGCAGATGAAATTGGGAATGTGAGCTTCGCCCCTTGAGATAGAGAGAAATCGAGGTGCAAATACTATGGAATACCTACAGTGGATTTTTGACGGCATTGGAACCGAACTTTTAAGCTTAGCTGTTGGCGTGATTGGTGGCACGTTTGCCGGATACAGAATTGGAATTAAGAAAAGTGGAAAGCAAACGCAAAAAGCTAAAAACGGAGCCAAACAGCGACAAGAACTGATTGTTGATGACAAGGTAGAAATTGGAGACAAGAGCAATGTGCAAAACGACATTAGACAGACTCAAAAAGCTGGTAAAAATTCCGAACAAGTACAAATTGGGAGAATCAATGATGGAAAGCAGTAAGCAGATTCAGAAAGCAGGAGATGGTTCTCATCAACTTCAAATGGTTAATCCTACATTCAATGTAGGCATAACTGAGAAAAGAGCACGAGAAATATTTTCTGAAATGAATGCAATTGCTCGTCAAAACTATACGCAAGACGCATATGAGTTGGCTATGAAACGGGTTGGAATGTTCGAAGAATTGTTAATGAACAAAATCGAACAAGTTGACGGGATGTTAGAAGCTTTTCGCGATCCGTCATTCCAATTTCTTCTTGTAGAAGCTCAAAAGAGAGCCGCTGCATCAGACCGAGAATCAGATTTTGAAATGCTCACAGAGCTGTTAGCACATAGAGTCGAAAAAAATAGCGATAGGAAAACAAAAGCAAGCATTTCGAAAGCAGTCGAAATTGTTGATCAAATTGATGATGATGCATTGTGTGGGCTGACATTAGTATACGCCATTAACAGCTGGGCGACTACATCGGGCAATATTTCACATGGATTAACTATTATGAATAATCTGTTTTCATCTCTTTGTTATCGAGAATTACCATCTGGATTTGATTGGGTATATCATCTTGACATCTTAGATGCTGTACGCAGTTCATCCATAGGTACATTTAAAAGATTTAAAGAACATTATACAGCTATATTCACAGGATATACATGTGTTGGGATACGAAGAGATTCGGAGGCCCATGCTAAGGCATTAGAGATATTGAGAGAAGCTCAATTACCTTTTGATTTACTTGTTCCTCATGAATTGAATGAAGGCTTCATGCGATTGAACGTGCGAGATAAGGAGTCGATTTCGGACGTAGAATTGTATACAGTTCATAATATGCAAGTAGTTGGAAAGAGAAAAGTTTCTATACAAGAGGTTGATGCATTGAATCAAGTTTGGGATTTGTATTCTACAGATGCTCAACTAACAGAAAATGTAAAAAAAGCTTTTATGGAAAAGTGGGACACATATGAAACGCTTCGTTTAATTCGTATTTGGTGGGAGAGTATTCCACATAGTTTTACAATTACGCCTATAGGTAAGGCATTGGCTCACGCTAACGCACAAAGATATAATAATGGAGTGCCAGACATAAATGATTAAAAAGAAAGAGGGGGTATAATGAGCTACGACTATTCCGAAAATATCCTCGTCCAGGAAAGCGCTGGCCACTTGCTACAAAATGAGCTGGGATGGGATGTAGCTTATGCCTACAACACCGAGCAACTGGGCGAAAATGGCACCTTTGGGCGCAAAAGCTATAAAGATATTTTGCTGACCCGGTATTTTCGGGAGGCTCTGCTACGCCTAAATTCATGGATCACTCCCGCACAGATCGATGAGGCCCAGCGCAAACTGGAGCATCGTCTGTCCACCGCCTCTCTGCTGCAGATCAACGAGGAAAAGTATTTCCTGATCCGTGGCGGCATTCCGGTCACCGTCAAAAAGCCCGGCGGCAAGACGGAAGAAAAGCGCGCCGTTGTGATTGATTTTCAGAATCCGGGCAACAATTGCTTCCTCGCCATCAAGGAGCTGAAGATCCACGGCGACCTGTACCGCCGCCGCACGGATATCGTCGGCTTTGTCAATGGTATTCCTCTGCTGTTCATCGAGCTAAAAAAGAACACCGTGGATGTGCAGGACGCCTACACCAATAATTACACCGACTATCAGGATACCATTCCCCACCTGTTCTATTACAACGCTTTTCTGATCCTCTCCAACGGAACGGAAGCCAAGGTCGGCACGCTGGGCAGTAAATATGAGTTCTTCCACGAGTGGAAGCGTCTGTCTGAGCAGGAACAGGGCAGCGTGGCACTGGAAACCATGCTGCGTGGCATCTGCAAAAAGGAAAACTTCCTGGATCTGCTGGAGAACTTTATCCTCTTCGACCATTCCGGTGGTCACACGGCGAAAATTCTTGCTCGCAACCACCAGTATCTCGGTGTCAACGAGGCGGTCAAAGCCTATGAGGCCCGCAAGCTGAACAACGGCAAGCTGGGTGTGTTCTGGCATACACAAGGCAGCGGCAAGAGCTACTCCATGGTGTTCCTGGCGCAGAAGATCCGCCGCAAGTTTTCTGGTTCGCCCACCATTGTGATTCTGACCGACCGCGACGAGCTGAATACACAGATCAGCGACACCTTTGAGAACTGCGGCTTGCTGGGCAAGACAAAGGCCAGCCAGTTTATCGCATCCAGCGGGGCAGATCTGGAGCAGAAGCTGCGGGGCAATCCCAGTTTCATCTTTACGCTGATTCAGAAATTCAACAGAGCGGACGCAGAGCCGATCTATCCCGACCACGACATCATCATCATGTCGGACGAGGCCCACCGAAGTCAGTACGGCATCTTTGCGGACAATATGGTGCGGCTGCTTCCTACTGCGGCCCGTATCGGATTTACCGGAACGCCCCTGCTGTCCAACGACAACATCACCGAGCGTACCTTCGGCGGCTACATATCGGTGTATGATTTCAAACGGGCAGTGGAGGATGGTGCGACAGTACCGCTGTACTATGAAAACCGTGGTGAAAAAATCCTGGATATCAAAGACAATCCGGAAATCACAGATCGGATTCTGGATGCCATTGAACAGGCTGATTTGGATATGGACCAGCAGGACAGGCTGGAGCAGGAATTTGCAAAAGAAATCCATCTGCTGACTGCAACGCCCCGTTTGGAAACCATTGCCCGTGACTTTGCGGGACATTACTCTGACCTGTGGACAAGCGGGAAAGCCATGTTTGTCTGCCTGAATAAGGTGACATGTGTCCGCATGTATGATTTGGTCCAAAAATATTGGGCGGCTGAAATTGAAGCGCTGAAAATTCAGATCAAACACGCCACGCAGCAAGAGTCCCAGGAGCTGGAACGCAAACTGCAATGGATGCAGGAAACGGAAATGGCTGTGGTGATCAGCCAGGAGCAGAATGAGATCCAGACTTTCCAAAAATGGGGGTTAGACATCAAATATCACCGTGAAAAGATGGAAAAGCGGGAACTGGATAAAGAATTCAAAGATCCTGCCAACCCACTCCGCGTCGTATTTGTTTGCGCTATGTGGCTGACCGGTTTCGATGTAAAATGCCTGTCCTGCTTGTATCTGGACAAGCCCCTGAAGGCGCACACGCTGATGCAGACGATTGCCCGCGCTAACCGCGTAGCCGAGGGTAAGAGCAACGGCCTGATTATCGATTATATAGGAATCGTCAAAGCGCTTCGGAAAGCCTTGGCCGATTACACTGCGAATGTGAATGGCAACGGTGGCTCTGACCCTACCGTGGATAAAGAAAAATTGATCTCGCGGATTTTGGAAACCATTGCGGCAACAGAAGCATTCCTTGATGGCTATGGATTTTCGTTGCAGACACTGATCAACGCAAAAGACTTTGAGAGGTTGGCACTGTTGCAAACAGCGGCGGATGCAGTATCTGCCACGATTGAGGAGAAGAAAACCTTCCAGACCTATGCTGCCGAACTTATCCGGCTCATGAAATACACCAACCATGAGGATATCGAGCCGGGCATCCGCAAGCGGTATGAAGCAATGGCCGCAATTTATGGAGAGCTAAAAAAGAAACGCAGAACTGTTACCAATGTGGATCTGATGGTGGAGATCAATCATATCATCAGCGAATACGTTCAAATCGAACAAGCGGCAGAAGGGATTACTCTATCTCGGCAATTTGATATCAGCAAGATTGATTTTGATTTGCTACGGCGTGAGTTCGCCAAGGCAAAGAAAAAGAACTTGATCATGAAAGATTTGCAGGAGCTGATTCGTGTTCGCTTGGATGCCATGCTGTTTAATAACCCGGACCGCATCAAGTATCACGAACGATATCAGGAAATTATTGAGGACTACAACAGCCAGCAGAATCGTGCCAATATCGAAAAAACCTTTGACGAACTGATGGATCTGGTTCAAAGCATGGATCAGGAGGAGCAGCGCTATGTGCGAGAAGGATTCTCCAGTGATGAGGAACTGTCCCTTTATGACATGTTATTCTCTGAAAATCTTTCAAAGCAGGACATTCAGAAGATAAAGAAGGTAGCAGTTGACCTCCTGCAAAAGGTCAAATCCAAAATTGCGGAACTTGACCACTGGACGGATAAACAGGAAACCAAGGCTACAATCGACACATTGATTCGGGACACATTATGGCTTGAACTGCCAGAATGCTATGATGAATTAAGGATTTCCGAATACCGTCAGAGAATCTATGAGTATGTCTATACGCATTACAAAGGCGTGGCCTAACGAATATACATTCTCCTCTGCACCCTAATTTTCCAAGAGGCACTATCCGCAACGACTTGGTTGCGGATAGTGCCTCTTTTTATATAATTCAGTTTTCCACCTTCCCTTTATGATATTTCTCCCTTAAGCTCCCATGGCCGCCGCGGGCAATATCCTCCTGTTCCTCTGGCGTCCAAACCTTCCATTCCGCGTTCTCTTCTCTCAGGTCCAGCAACATGAAGCCCTTGTAGTTGGCAGCCGCATCAAAGTCCAAATTCTCTCTGATATTCTGTCGCCATGCTGTGCTGTCCGGCTCCGGCAGAGACACCTGCTCGACCTCATAGGTTTCCAGTTCTCCAAAGGAATCGATTTCCCGTAGGAAATCCGATGCGGAGATTTTTCCTTTGAGATACCTCCCTCTGACCTTGACCGCTGCACTAATCCATTCCTGATAGCGAGCGTCGCTCACAGGCTTCAGCCGATCCCGCTGGTCTGGCGGAGCGTCCTCATAACGGTTCCGTCGTTCTTCCATCCTATGCCGCAGAACATTGTATATCCGCAGTGCCTCATCCAATGCCGCACCATCCTTGCCCTTGAGTTTTGGCCCCAGCACCTTGCAGGACAGTCCGTCGATCACACGGTCGCAGTAGTGCGTTTCCGCAGAGGTTTTCGGAATGAAATACTGCCAGCAGCACTCACACCGTGCGATACGCTTTTTCTTCTGGCGGAAATAAAGCTGCAATTCCAACAGGTACAGCTCAAAGATATTTTCAGCCGTATACCGCAACCGGTGTCCGAACGGCATCGGCCTGCAAGGAAAGAACTGGTGCATTAACGCGGGGTATGCCTCCTCCAACGCTCCATACCGCTTCCACTGCGCGGCGCGCTCATAATCGGCAAACCCGATCTCCAGCAGATTTCGAAGACGCAGCTGTGCCCTGCACGGCTCGTCCAGTGCCCGAAGAACTGCGGCACCTTTCTCGGACGGAAAAATCGGCGAACCATTGTCCTGCATTGCCATTGCGTCCTGAAGATGTTCAGCGGCATAAAAAGCGGAGATGGTATCGATCTTCATGATCCAATCAGGCAAGTCGCTGATCTGCTTTTCAAAATCCTCATAGTCCGAATAGGGAACATCCATGCGTTCCAAAAACAGAGGATGCTCCGTCCAGAGCCGCTGGATCACGGCATGGTATTCCGCAAAATCCAGAGAAGTAAACCGAACCAGTTCCTCCGCTGGCGTTCGACCCCTGAGTTCTTCTACACGCCCATCCTTGCTAACCAATAAAATATCGATGTTCTCTCCGGTATCTGTTTCCAAAAAGATGCCGGAGATATTCTTTTCGGGAGCGGTCAACTTGGGGTCACGCAGTCCGAGCTGTAGTTGCAAGTCTTGGAAAAATCTCGAAAACCACTCTTCCATGTAAAAACCATCTCCCTTCCTTTACAGTATCAGTATACCACATTGACAAACCGGAAAGGAGAAATTTTTATGAACCGACTGCAAACCATTGACGCGGACACGCTGCAAAGCACCGCTTACGAGCCGGTCTCCTTCGTGGTCGACGATCTGCTTCCCCAGGGGCTGCACCTGCTGGCAGGCGCGCCGAAGATCGGTAAATCGTGGCTGGCGCTGTGGCTGTGTCTCTGCGCCGCGCAGGGCAAGCCGCTCTGGACGTTCGCCACATGCCCGTGCGAGGTGCTGTACCTCTGTCTGGAGGACAGCTTCCAGCGTATCCAGAGCCGCCTCTTTGATCTCACAGAGGACGCGCCGCCCACGCTGCACTTCGCCGTCATGTCCCAGCAGCTCCACAACGGGCTGGTGGAACAGATCGAGCAATTCCTGAAGGAGCATCCGCAGACCAGGCTCATCGTCATCGACACGCTCCAGCGCATCCGCACCGCAGGCAATGACGCGAATGCGTATGCCAGTGACTACCGGGACATCGGCGTTCTGAAAGCGCTGGCGGACAAGTGCCGCATCGCTATTCTGCTGGTGCATCACCTGCGGAAGATGAATGACGATGATCCCATGAACATGATCTCCGGCACCACCGGACTCAGCG
>PPYE01482823.1_pt1 | contig 60572 bp, 47 predicted proteins | sample 1559881 | NCBI WGS metagenome assembly PPYE01 (sample SAMN08240022, study PRJNA423297) | Human gut metagenome, whole genome shotgun sequencing project. | reverse complement strand
CATCATAAGCAAAAGAAAATATAGCAGGACTGTAAAACGTAAAAAAAAGGTTGTGCCAACGTTTTGACACAACCTCTTTCTTATCACAAGATACTTCTTACTTCACTACGCTATTCGTCGCAGGGTCCGGGAAAATCACCGTCGGTTTAAACGACTTCGCTTCCTCAAAATCCATCAGCGCATACGACATGATAATCACAATATCATCCGGTTGCACCTTACGGGCGGCAGCACCATTCAGACAAATCTTGCCTGAACCGCGTTCACCTTTGATAATGTAGGTTTCAAAGCGTTCACCATTGTTATTATCAGCGATATACACTTTTTCTCCCGGAATCATGTTGGCAGCATCCAGCAGGTCTTCATCAATCGTGATACTACCCATGTAGTTCAGATTTGCCTCTGTAACACGTGCACAATGAATTTTCGACTTCAACACTTCAATCATCATAAGGTTTCGTCTTTTAAAATTTAGATTTCTTTATATTTTATATTATCAATCAGTCTGACCTCTCCGCAGAACACTGTGATACAGCCTACTACATACTGAGCATCCTCCCAACTGTTTACCTTTTGCAGCGTGTTTCCGTCAACGATTTCAAAATACTCCAAACGCAATCCCGGAGCAGCCTCTATCGCTTCTTCTACCATCTTCTGCGTCTCACTCACTGTGTGAGAGGTTGCAAAGGTACGACTTTTAAATAATGTCCGAGAAATATTTAAAGCATTTTCACGTTCTTGTGCCGATAAACGTTTATTCCGGCTACTCAAAGCCAGTCCGTCTTCTTCACGAACAATAGGGCAACCTACTATTTCCAGTTTATAATTCATCTGGCGAACCATCTCCCGGATAATTGCCAGTTGCTGAAAATCTTTCTCTCCGAAATAGGCACGATCCGGCTGTATTGCATCAAACAACTTGCTGACAATCTGGCAAACTCCATTAAAATGTCCCGGACGGAAAGTTCCTTCCATTACCGTATCCAACGGAGCATAGCTAAATTCACGCGTATCCGGTTGCGGATACATCTCTTCTACCGAAGGAGCAAAGGCAAATGCCGCACCGCAATCTTCCAACAGGCGGCAGTCAGCATCCAGTGTACGCGGATACTTTGCTAAATCATTTTTATCATTAAACTGAGTGGGATTTACAAAAACACTCACTACTGTTACACCATTCTCACTTACGCTGCGCTTTACCAGTTTTATTTATTACTCAAGAGATTACACCTTACGTTTCAGAATCCGAAATGGCCAATATAGGTAGAAACCTTCCACAGGCAATACAAGAAAAAGGCCGTGAAATCAGGACATTTATGCCTAAATGGGGAAACATTAACGAGCGCAGAAATCAACTGCATGAAGTAATTCGCCTCTCCGGTATGAACCTGATCATCGATGATACTGATCACCCCCTTATTATAAAAGTTGCTTCTATTCAATCCGCACGCATGCAGGTATATTTCATCGACAACGATGACTATTTCCAGAATCGTTTGCAGACAGCGGACGAAAATGGTGTAGAATACGATGACAACGACAGTCGTGCTATCTTCTATGCACGTGGTGTACTGGAAACAGTGAAGAAACTTCGCTGGTGTCCTGACGTTATTCATTGCCACGGCTGGATGACGGCATTAGCTCCTCTTTATATTAAGAAAGCCTACAAAGATGAACCCTCTTTCCGTGATGCAAAAGTTGTATTCTCGGTATATGAAGATGATTTCAAGAATACACTTAGTGATGACTTCGCAACCAAACTGATGTTGAAAGGCATTACCAAGAAGGATTTGGCATCTCTGAAAGAACCGGTAAATTATGCGGCACTTTGTAAACTTGCTGTTGATTATTCCGACGGAATTATACAGAACAGCGAAAAGGTAGACGAATCCATTATTGAGTACGCTCGTCAGTCGGGTAAGTTGGTTCTCGATTATCAGAGTCCGGAAAACTACGCAAACGCATGCAATGAATTCTACGATCAGGTATGGGAAACCACTACAAATAAAGAAGAAGAATAAAAATCTAGATACGACAATCATGAAAGCAAAATATGCCTTAATAGCTTTATTGGCAATCACATTTTTCGGATGCGATGATAGTACAGGTGGCTTGGGATTAGGAATGTTCCCGGGCAATGACCAAAATATCAAAGGAAAGTTATCCACGTTTGATGTAACTACTAAATCAATTCCTACTGGAAAGATCTATGCCAAAACCAACATCGGATATGTTGGAAAGTTCACTGATGAAACATTCGGTACTTATCAGGCAGGATTCCTTGCTCAATTAAATTGTCCGGATGGCTTAACTTTCCCTGAAGTATATACAGAAAAGAAAGATGCTAGCGGTAAAGTTATCTCAGCTACAGGAAAAATGGTTATAACTAATGAAGATGACGAAACGATTGAAATCATTAAGGATGACCAGGGTAATCCTATTGGCAACATACGTACTACCGAACTTTTCTTATTGTATGATAACTATTTCGGTGACTCACTGACTGCTTGTAGATTGAGTGTTTATGAATTGGGTGGAGATAATAAAGAAACACTAAACACTGATAATGCATATTATACAAATATTATTCCTGAAAAATTCTATGATAGTCAGAATCTTTTAGGAACAAAAGCTTATACAGCCGTAGACTACTCCCTATCTGAGGAAGACCGTAATTCAAGTACATACGTACCCTATATTCATGTTGCTTTTAAAGAAGAAAGAGCTAAAGAAGTAGGCAAAAATATTTTAGAAGCATCAAGAGCAGCAGGAGAAAAATTTAACAATCAGTTATTTGGAAAAGCCTTTCCAGGGATTTACGTAAAAAGCGATTATGGTGATGGCACAGTACTTTATGTAGATCAAGTGCAAATGAGAGTAGTATACAAATGTTATGCTACAGATTCCATCACAGGTATTAAATTAAAAATGCAGGATGGAATTAAAGATTCAACCTACTACACTTGGCGTCAATTTGCTTCTACCAGAGAAATTATTCAGGCTAATCAATTGAGTAATGACGAACAAGCCATTAATGAAAGAATAAATGAAAAAACCTGTACTTATTTAAAAAGTCCGGCAGGTATATTCACTGAAGCTACATTACCCATTTCTGACATAGAGAACGAATTAACTGGAGATACATTAAATGCAGTAAAACTGACATTCACTAATTACAATCAATCAAGTGATAAAAAGTTTGGTATGTCTATACCATCTACTGTAATGCTTGTACGTAAAAAATTCCAGGACAGCTTCTTCAAAGACAATAAGTTGAGCGATGGTGTATCTTCTTATCTAACTTCACATACAAGTAGTACAAATCAATATGTATTCAGCAATATCACCAAATTGGTAAATGCCTGCATTGCAGAAAAGGAGGAGGCTAAGAAAGCAAAAGGTAGTGCATGGAATGAAGAAACTTGGTTAAAAGATAATCCAGACTGGAACAAAGTAGTACTTATACCAGTACTTGTAACTTACGACTCTTCAAACACTACAACCGGTCAGGCTAATATCATTAGAATACAACATGACTTAAAACCTGGTTATGTACGCTTGAAAGGTGGAGAAGCTGGAGAAACTTCAGGTGGTGAGAATTATAAGTTGAAGCTTGAAGTTATTTCTACAGACTTCGGATTAACAACTAAGTCAAACTAAAAAATATATAAAAACGGCGCGGGTTACTTCAGTAATTCGCGCCGTTTTTATATATAAAGCCATTAGAAACCAAACAACAAAAACAATTCAATAACGATTACCTTTCATTGGAAGTAATAGCAAACAAGACCTTCTCGGACAATCTCATTCCTATATAACCTCCTAATATAAAAAAACAACCGTGAGGTGATTCTCATCTCCCCACGGTTATAACCAGTTAATTTACATTTTTTTATTCTTCTTTCTTTGCGGCAGCCTTCTTGCGTGTAGCTTTTGCTTTCGGTTCAGCTACTTTCTTCGGTGCAGCAGCCTTTTTTGCAGCCGGCTTCTTTAGTGCGGGCTCCTTAGCTATCTCTTTTTTTGCAGCAGCCTTCTTGGGAGCAGCAGCTCCTTTTTCAGCCTTAGCCTGCCATTTGGTTACTTCCTTTTGCAGTTCAGCGATTTCCTCACCCTGATTCTTAATCGTAGTCAGCAGAGAGTTCAGTTCTTCATTATCTACGTCAACAGGATACAGTGAATCTACTCGTTTGATAAAGTCGCCCAAGATATTCATGTAGTTAGTGAAGGCATCGTAAGGAGAATCATAGATGCCACGATTCAGCCAGATACCTGTATTCTTGGTAGTCATGAAACGGAAGTTGTTGCTGGCCTGCAGATAATCCCAGTCCTGTTTGATACGACGGTCATCACACAGATGAACACGTTCTGCTACGCTATACAACTTATTGAAAGCCTCACGCTGCAGAATATTACCCAGCCAACTGCTTGTATCTCTCTCTTCGTCTACCCATGACATTGGATAAGGAACATCCAGTTGAGACACTGATTTCAGTTTGGATACAATCTCTGTCGGAGTAGAGAAAGTGATACCTTTCGATTTTGCACATTCAGGCAGTGCCTTCAGGAATTCCAGGATATTGGAAGAAAGTGGCTGAGCCATACCCAATGCACTCAATTCCATAAAGATATTAATCACCTGCTCTTCTTGCGGCAATGCATCAATCCAGCTAATGTACTTGTCAGCAAATAATGGATATTCCGGCCATTCCGAATTGGAGAAACGTAATCCTATATCATCAGAAAGTTTAAAATCCCTCAAGAGCAACTTAAGCCCCGGAGCCTGATTACAATGATATACATAATGCGGGCTCTTCCATCCCAAAATGTGTTTAGCACCTTCCGTCAGCATTCCCTTGAAGCCCATAGAGGCCACCATTCCACCTATTTCATCCGAATAAATCAGACTGGAGTTACGGAACACCTTCGGTTCTTTGCCAAACATCTGTTTCATTTTATCACGCTGACGAAGCACTTCTTCACGGAAGCAGTCTTCGTTAGCCAGAGATGACAAGCCATGTGAATAAGGTTCACACAAGAATTCACAACAGCCGGTATCATTCAGCTGATGCAGCAAGTCAATCACTGCCGGAGCATGAATTTCAAGTTGCTCCAAAGCTACACCCGAAATAGAAAGCGCTACTTTGAAAGCTCCTCCCGAGTTCTTCACCATCTCGATCAGCGTACTGAGAGCAGGTATGTAAGACCGTTCGGCAACCTCATTCATACCGGTTTCATTCGCATAGTCGTCATAGTAATAATGATCGGTGCCGATATCGAAAAAACGGTAGCGTTTCAAGTGTATAATCTGATGTATTTCGAAATAAAGACAGATCGTTCTCATAGTCTATATTATTTTATTGTTTACCATAATTTTTAATAACCTCATCATAGATACCGCGGACTTTATATCCCACGTTCTCCCATTTAATCTCATCCACTTCTTTCTTACCCTCTTCCTTCAGATATTCGTACATAGCCGGGTAAGTACAGATAGAATAAATGGCATCCGCCATGGCGTGAATATCCCAGTAGTCCGTCTTGATACACTTATCCAGAATCTCGGCACAACCGGATTGCTTGGATATAATGGAAGGCACGCTGCATTGCATGGCCTCCAACGGAGAGATACCGAATGGCTCGGATACAGAAGGCATAATATATACGTCACTGGCTTTCAGCACTTCGTACACCTGTTTTCCTTTCATAAAACCGGGGAAGTGGAAACGATCGGCGATACCGCGTTCGGCTACCAGGCGGATCATCTGATCCATCATATCACCGCTGCCAGCCATAACAAAACGGACATTACGCGTGCGGTGCAAAACCATTGCAGCAGCTTCTACAAAGTATTCCGGCCCTTTCTGCATGGTAATACGTCCCAGGAAAGTAACGACCTTCTCGCTCGGATTCTTTTGAGGAACGATATCCTGTATCTCTTGTGACAAAGGAGAAACGGCATTATGCACAGTAGACACCTTCTTCGGGTCCTGAAAATATTTATGGATCACAGTCTGACGGGTCAGTTCACTCACACACATGATGTGGTCGGCATTATCCATGCCATTCTTCTCAATGGCATACACTGTCGGATTGACATTGCCGCGACTACGGTCGAAATCAGTAGCGTGCACATGAATCACCAATGGTTTGCCAGACACTTGCTTGGCATGAATTCCTGCCGGATACGTCAGCCAGTCGTGAGAATGAATGATATCAAACTCCTGCTGACGCGCTACCACCCCGGCAACGATCGAATAGTTATTGATCTCTTCATGCAGATTGTCCGGATAACGTCCGGAAAATTCGATGCATCCCAGATCATTCGTATTGAGATAACTGAAGTCAGCGTAGATATGGTCGCGCAAGTCATAGAACAACTGCGGGTCCATATAGCTTCCTACACGTCCTTTCACATAATCCCAACCGACATTCTTCCACACTACCGGTGTGCTGTTCATACCGATAATTCTTAAAAAGCTCTGATCTTCGTCTCCCCATGGTTTGGGAATACAGAATGTTATTTCCAGATCATCCTGCTGAGACATTCCTTTTGTCAGACCATAACTGGCAGTCCCTAACCCTCCTAAGATATGCGGGGGGAACTCCCATCCAAACATTAAAACTTTCATTTTCGTTCCTCCTCTTTTTAATAATACTTAGACAGTAGCTTTAGAATACGCAGTACTTCGGCGACATTCATGGCAAACGATACAGCTCCGCGTCCTTTAAAAGGCGGATTACCATCGAAAAGTTCAGGCAACGAACTGATACAATGAATTGTCAGTTCATCTTCGAGACCAATAAGCTGGCGTTCAATGAACGACAGACCACTCATCTTATAAATTCGCAGATAGGCTTCCATATAGAATCCCATCAGCCAAGGCCAGGCTGTGCCTTGGTGGTAAGCGTAGTCACGCTGTATCTGAGGACCAACATAGTTAGGGTTATATCCCCCACTCTTCGGGCTCAAGGTACGGAGTCCCTTGGGGGTAAGCAACTCTTTGGTTGCAATATCGAGCACTTGTTTCTTTTGCGCCCGATCCAGCGGAGAATAATCGAATGCTACGGCGAATATCATGTTGGGGCGTACGCTCCAGTCCATCATATTTCCATCCACATAGTCAAGCAAATATCCATATTCATTGCGGAACACTTCGATAAATGATTTTCCCGTCACTTCTGCCTGCGCATCAAGCGCATCCGCCAGAAGAACGTTTTCACCTTCACGAACCAGATCAGCAACAAAACGAAGCGCATTGTACCACAAAGCATTAAACTCTACGATATATCCCGTACGGGGAATCACCGGATGTCCGTTTACAGTAGAGTTCATCCACGTAATCGCTTTGTCGGTGCCATTAGCGTAAAGCAGTCCGTTTTCATGCAGGAAGAGGTTTTCATGTTTCCGCTGACGGATAAATTCCATGATGTCCTCCAGCAGTTCTCCGTATTTCTGGCGGCATTGTTCGCGGGATGTCTCTTTGGCATACTGCTGCAAAGCCCAAACAGCCCAAAGCAGTACGTCCGGATGTTCCATCTCGTAAATTTTGTATCCAGCCGGTTCATCATTGATGAAACTGCGAATCGCTTTTTCCGCTGTCTTCATCACATCTTCAAACTGGTCCACCTCGTCCAGTGCCAGTGTCAGTCCCGGCAGAGATATAAACATATCGCGGGCACGGCATTTGAACCACGGATAACCGGCAAGGATATAATGTTCGCCATCCTGCTGGTTGTGGAACTGATGAGCTGAGTTTTTCAGACAGTGATAGAAGCTATCGCGAGGCGTACGGTCTGCCACTTCGGCTTCGAACGTCTGTTTCAATCTGCGCGGAGTCACTTCGGAAGTACCCGCAGAGAAAACGATGCTTTCTCCTTTCTTTATATCCACTTCAAAATATCCCGGAACATAGAGGTCTTCGTTGAAATCATAACCTCGTTCCTGTTCTTTCGGATATTCAAATCCACGATACCAATCGGGCTGGAAATGGAATTCGCACGACTTGTTCAACTGCATGAACAGTTCCGGATAACCGGGATACATACAAGTCTTGATCCCATTTTCCACAAGCTGATAATCTCGGCTTGCCTGCGCATTTTCGTGTGTATACTCTCGCACACTCCGGAAAGCGAGGAATGGTCGGAAGCGCAAAGTCGTCGCTGAGTGCGCATCCAACAAAGTATAACGAATCAGGATTCTGTTTTCATGATGTACAAAGATTTTTTCTTTGCGTAACACTACTCCTCCAACACGGTAAGTTGTCGCCGGGATATGTTCACAATCGAACTCACGGATATACTTATGTCCATTCGGACTAAAGTTGTTTCCCTGATATTTATGCAATCCCAAGTTAAACTCCGCACCATGTTGAATTACCGTTTCATCAAGAGAAGATAGCAGCACATGATTTTCATCGTCTATATTGGGAACAGGAATTACCAACAGGCCGTGATATTTGCGTGTGTTACAATCAACAATCGTTGTACAATGATAAGCTCCTGCTTTGTTCGTCCGTAGAATCTCCCTTTGCAGGGTTTCTTCCAGATTCGTCATGAGGGTCTTGTCAAATCGTAAATAACTCATAGTTGTGCATTATTTAAAGGTTAATTATTGGTCACTATCATCCGTATATATCTATTGCTGTTCTGTATATATACCATCCAGAGCACTGTATATATAGGTATAATGCCCAAATGTACAAATTCTAGATAAAAACAAAAATAAAAAGGCTTTTTATTTTCAGTTTTTGTGCAAATATTCGTAGTATTGCGTAAAATATCTAAAGAAAAGAATGTAATGAAGCGAGATATTCAGCGTATCATGCTAGCTGCGGTGGTACCGTTGTTCCTTATTTTTATCCTGTTTCTGCTAAAGTTCATGGAAGTTGGCATGGACTGGGACTTCTCCCACATGGGGGTATACCCTATGGAAAAGCGGGGAATAGTGGGTATTTTTACTCATCCGCTGATACACAGCGGGTTCAGTCATTTGCTGGCCAATACGTTGCCATTATTCTTTTTATCGTGGTGTTTGTTCTATTTCTACAGGGGAATAGCGGGACGTATTTTCATGATTATCTGGATCGGGGCCGGATTGCTGACATTCATGATCGGCAAACCGGGATGGCATATCGGTGCCAGCGGACTGATCTACGGACTTGCCTTCTTTCTCTTTTTCAGTGGCATCCTGCGCAAATATGTTCCTCTGATCGCTATTTCACTGCTTGTCACCTTCCTGTACGGAGGAATCATCTGGCATATGTTTCCTTATTTCTCTCCCGCCAACATGTCATGGGAAGGACATCTCAGCGGAGGAATCATGGGAACACTCTGTGCATTCGGTTTCTTGAACCACGGGCCTCAACGACCGGAACCTTTTGCAGACGAAACGGACGACGACGAAGAAGAAGAATCTCCGGAAGAAGATATCAACGATCACAATACAACCGACTCTACGGATATTACCTCACAAATCCCGGTTACGGCTTATGCAATGCCTCAATCAGCAAGGTGATATTGGCAGTAAACAACCTGACAGAGATAGCTAGCAGAATGATGCCGAAAAACTTGCGGATGATGTAGATTCCCCCCTTTCCGAGAAAACGTTCCACACGTCCGGTCATACTTACGACAAAGTAGACCCACAGCATATTCAATATTAAGGCTATAATAATATTTACGCTGGCATATTCGGCACGAAGCGAAAGTAGCGTAGTAAAAGCTCCGGCCCCTGCCAACAAGGGAAAGACCAGAGGAACAAGCGTCGCTTCTTTAATCGGCCCCTGATTTTTGAAGATTTCTATATCCAGAATCATTTCCAGAGACATGAGAAAGATAACAAATGCACCGGCTACCGCGAATGATTCGATATCTACGTGAAAGAGCTTCAACATCATATCCCCTGCATAGAAGAACCCTATCAGTAAGGCAAAGGAAATAACAGTAGCCTTCGTTGCATTCACATCTTTTCCCTTTTCCTTCAGATTAATAATAATAGGTATAGAACCAATAATATCTATTACTGCAAAAAGTACGATAAACGCACTGATCATTTGCTGCCAATTAAAGCCCGTAAACATAATTCCTCCTTTTTTTTGCAAATATACTCTATTTTTATGCATTCAAACAATAAAAAAAACAAAAAGAACGAGGATATGTTGATAGCAGTGTTCTATTATGAGTAAATTTGTACGATTAATAAGAGAGATTACAACGCATGGAAACAATGTTCGATACTTTGCTCCAATTACCTTTATTTCAAGGTCTTTGTCATGAAGATTTCACTAGTATTCTGGATAAAGTCAAGCTACACTTTATCAAACATAAAGCTGGGGAAACCATCATAAAAAGTGGTAATCCCTGCACGCAACTCTGTTTTCTGCTGAAAGGTGAGCTTTCGATTGTCACTAATGCAAAAGACAACATTTATACGGTAATCGAAAAAACAGAGGCTCCCTATCTGATAGAGCCCCAGTCACTATTCGGCATGAATACCAATTACGCATCTTCCTATGTGGCACATACCGAAGTCCATACTGTATGTATCAGCAAAGCATTCGTACTCAGTGACTTGTTCAAATATGACATTTTCCGCCTCAACTATATGAATATTGTCAGCAACCGGGCACAAAATCTCTATTCCCGTCTATGGGATGAACCGACGCTGGATTTAAAAGGCAAAATTATCCGCTTCTTCCTGTTGCACTGTGAAAAGCCACAAGGAGAAAAGGTCTTCAAAGTGAAAATGGATGATCTGGCACGCTGTCTGGATGATACACGATTAAATATTTCAAAAACACTGAATGAATTACAGGATAGTGGCTTAATCGAGTTACACAGAAAAGAGATTCTGATTCCGGATGCTCAAAAACTACTTTAAGAGATTGATTTTTCGGGTAGAACAATCTAATATAATAATAAGGTAGAATAAACTCAAAAATACAGTCTCCCATTATATCCAAAAGAAAAATCGACCTATTTTTCTAAGAGATTAGTTGAAATACAGCATTACTTTTCATTCTGAAGAGTAAAAAAGACATTATGCAAAATTAAATGATTTTGAAGAAGTTGTAATAGGACTTGGTATTTTCATACCCAAAAGTATATTTTCTACAGTTTCCATAGGCTATTCAAAGGTTATTAAGTACATGTATATTCTTAGACGGTGTAAAGTTATTAATAAAAACGAAAAATACAATATCTTTTTTATTTTAATTATCAATAAGCACTATTTTTTTAGGATATCAATTCTACTAAATAGTTCACAAATTGTCATCTCAAATATTTATACGCTCAACAATGCATTGTGTTTCAAGTATTTACACAATCACATACCAAGTCCTATTACGACTTAGCCCAATTAACCAGTATGATTATAACCTTAAATTAACATTTATGAAAACTCCTAGTAACAAACCTCCGCCTTTCAAAAACGGAGTATTTGCTCTCATTTTTTACTTGCATTTCAGCACAGCTCAGAATAGATATAATATGTATTCTGAGTTCATTATCAACTTCAATACCCCCAATTTAAGAAGATGAATAATAGCAGTCAAACACACCCATATATTTTCAAACTTACTCATACATACAAAAACAAACGTATACCCCCTTGTATGCATACCCTAGTTCTACCCATATCGTAGACACATAAGAGTAGGTTTCCCTATCATTTTTTTTAACCAATCTAATTATTAACCTTTTATCACAGAAAAACAATGCGAAAAAGAAGAGTTTATTGGACGCTGTTCATTACAGCTTTCGCGTGGTTAGCTTCCTGTTCAGATGACGACATCAATGGAAGCAGCGGGTTCAACCCAAACCAGCCTATTGAGATTACAGAATTTTATCCTGATTCCGGAGGTATAGCCACTCCGATGATCATCGAAGGCCGCAACTTCGGTACAGACACCACTGGCATGAAAGTCTATTTTGAAGATGTAGACGGGATCAGACATCCTGCCGGATTAGTCAGCAGTAACGGTAGCAGAATCTATGCATTTGTTCCCAAAGGACTCACCTTCAAAAGAGAGATGAATATTCTTGTAGAAAGAAGAACGCCCGACGGTCAAGAATACATAGGCAAAGCACCAGACCAATTCCTATACAAGACACAAACCAGTGTTAGTACGGTAGCAGGACTTGCATCACCGGACAATAATATAAACACCGTTGGTGGTGACCTTGCCACATGTACTTTCTCCTCTCCTTTCTATCTCTGTATAGACGGTGAAGACAATATATTTGTGGTAGACCGTAAAGGAGACAGTGGAAAAGCCAAACAACCAAACACAACCTGCCGCAATGAAAAAGGTGAAGGCGTAAACGGAAACATTTCAATGATTTCCATCGCCAGCAATTCTTCCATTGTATTAAAATATGGAACTGCATATATTAATGCCCCGGCTTATTCTGATGAAAAAGATGCTGAAGCTGTTTACATTCCGGATGATGCCGGCATGAAGTATTATGACATGCAAAAACTTCTAAACTATGTTCCCCGATATAGAACAGTCTTGAAATCAGAAGAACTCAGCACTGTAGACGAAAACAACTGGAAGCATTGCTTTGTAATCAACAAGCAGGATCACATGATCTATACGGTCATGTGGAAAGGGCAATTGGTTCGAATCAATCCTAAAAACCGTACAGCAGAAATTTTGCTAAAGAAAATATCTAATGTAGCAACAGGCGACGGCGGTGGAGCAGGAAGTGACTCCTATATCGCATTCAGCCCTATCAAAGGAGAAGAAAACGTACTCTATGTATCTCTTGCAGACTTTCACCAGATTTGGAGAGTGGACGTATCCAAAATCACTCCGGAGGATAAAGACACTTATAACGGAGAGCCATACGCAGGAAAAGCAATCTACGAAGGAGTTATGAACGGGAAGGGCTGGGAAGACGGCTTGCTGAAGAACGCCAAATTCAGACATCCGCGCCAGATCTGTTTCACCGACGACGGAAAAATGTACATTGCTGACAGTGGTAATTCCTGCATCCGCGTAGTAGATACTACTATGCCGAAAGAAAGAGCAGCCGTAACCACACCTATCGGTCTGCCGGGAGCGGAAGGTTATAAGGATGGAGGTCCGGAAATTGCCAAATTCCACTTCCCTTGCGGAGTAGCAGTCAACAGTGATGGAACTATTGTATATGTAGCCGACACACAGAACAAAGTGATTCGTAAATTATCCATTGAATAACCTTATACAAAATACAATATGAGAAATAATTTTCTACTGATTGTACTGATCATGGCGCTTATACCGCTGACGAGTTACAGTCAAGACAATAAGAAAAAACAGTTTACTGTAGCGGGGGTCGTAATAGACAAAACCGGTGAACCGCTACCGGGTACCACCATTTATGTTAAGAATGCACCGGGAGTGGGAACCTCAGCAGATATGGATGGTAAATTCAGTATCAAAGTAGATGCCAACCAAATATTAGTCATTCAGGCTATTGGAATGAAATCTATCGAGAAACTGGTGACTAAAGATGAAATGACACTCAAAGTTACACTGGAAGAAGATGACACCAAGCTTGACGAAGTAGTGGTCACAGGTATGACTTCACAAAAAAAGATATCAGTAGTAGGTGCAATCAGTACCATTGATGTAGCCCAGCTCAGTACTCCCGGTACTTCCCTCAACAACATGATCGGCGGACGGTTGGCTGGTGTCATCACCATGCAGAGTTCGGGCGAACCGGGAAAAAACATCTCTAACTTCTGGATTCGTGGTATCAGTACTTTCGGAGCCAGCTCCGGTGCATTAGTGCTGATTGACGGTATCGAAGGCCGCCTTGAAGACATTGATCCTGATGATGTAAAATCGTTCAGTATCCTGAAAGATGCCTCCGCCACCGCTGTGTATGGTACCCGAGGTGCCAATGGCGTGGTCTTGGTTACCACTAAACGTGGAGAAACAGGCAAACTTACCATCACAGGACGAGCAACATTAAAGGTATCGCATATCAAACGTCTGCCCGAATACCTGGGAGCTTATGACTACGCTCTCCTTGCCAATGAGGCACGTGCCATGTCGGGTGAAGACGACCTTTACTCCCGTCTGGAACTGGATCTGATAAAATACAATTTGGATAAAGACCTTTACCCGGATGTTAACTGGATAGATGAAATAATGAAACGCACATCTATACAGCAGAACTATTACATCAATGCACAAGGAGGAGGCGACATAGCCAGATATTATCTTTCATTAGGGTATCAGGATGAAGGAGCGGCCTACCGGCAGGAAGACAACCTGTTCAAAAAGCCCTTGTCATATAAAAAAATAACATACCGTGCCAATATCGACATGAATCTGACCAAAACAACCAAAGTTTATTTTGGTCTGGACGGATATATTTCCAACTATACCAGCCCGGGTGGACAAAACACGAATACGGTATGGTCAGCAGTCCGTCAGCTAACTCCACTGATGTTTCCTAAAACCTATTCAGACGGCACCTTCCCTTCTTATGGAAAACATGACCTTGCTTCTCCGTATGTCATGCTGAATAACACCGGATACACGCAAGATGAAACTCAGCGTAATATGCTTACACTCAAACTTGAACAGGAATTCGGAGGATTCCTGAAAGGAATGACAGCGTCGGTACAAGCGATGAGCGAAAATATCAATTATTTCAATGAAGGACGTTACATATGGCCTGACCTCTACCGCGCTACAGGAAGAAGTTCACAAGGTGTACTCATCAAAACATTGCGTACTGCCAAAGAGAACATGAAATATACACAAAATAACAACAGATACAGAAAATACTACATGGAAGCCAAAGCCAACTGGGACCGTACATTTGGTTTGCACTCACTAGGAGCATTGGCTTTATATTACATGGAAGATGTTCATAACACCCAATGGAAGTATGACGCAATGGGTATCAATGCCATTCCTCAACGCCGTCAAAACTTATCAGGACGTGTTTCCTATGGCTATAACAATTGCTATTTCATTGATGCAAACTTCGGTTACACTGGTTCTGCACAATTCGAAAAAGGAAAAAGATTCGGTTTCTTCCCTTCCATTGCTGTAGGCTGGGTACCGACATCCTATAACTGGGTCAATGAGGCCATTCCCTGGTTAAGCTTCCTCAAGTTCCGCGGCTCCTACGGTCAGGTAGGTAATGACCAGATCAGTGGTGACCGGTTCCCTTATTTGACATTAATCAATGACAATGCCGCCTCTTACTGGGGATATCGTGAACGGGGTATTACAGAAACCGTGAAAGGAGCCGACAACCTTCAATGGGAAGTAGCAAAGAAGCTCAACTTTGGTATCGATGCCAAGTTCTTCCACGACAAGCTCTCTGTCACTGTCGACTTTTTCCGCGATACACGTGACCACATCTTCCAGGATCGTGTGACGCTGCCTAAGTTTGTAGGTATGGTTACCGTCCCGAAATCAAATGTAGGAAAAATGCATAGCTATGGTTCGGACGGAAACTTCGAATTCTTCCACCAGATCAATAAAGACATGAGCTTCACTGTACGCGGCAATTACACTTTCTCTCAGAATATTATTGATTACTATGAAGAAAACAAGTTACCTTATGATTATCTGAGTGTAACCGGAAAACCCTTTAACATCCTTCGCGGATATATTGCAGAAGGCCTCTTCTCCAGTAAAGAAGAAATCAACACAAGTGCCGACCAAAGCGGATTCGGCCGCATTCGTCCGGGAGATATCAAATATCGTGACGTAAATGGAGACGGTATTATCAATGACGATGACAAAGTACCTTTGTCCTATTCCAACCAACTCCCCCGGGTAATGTATGGGTTCGGAGCCGATTTTCATTGGAAAGACTTAACCCTCAGCTTCCTTTTCAAAGGTTCGGCAAAAGTAGACTACTACCGTTCGGGACTCGGTAATGACGCAGGATGGATTCCCTTCTATAACGGAGAACTCGGCAACGTTATCAAGCTGGCCAACAATCCCAAGAACAGATGGACGCCCGCATGGTATTCAGGCACCACCGCTACGGAAAATCCCCATGCAGAATTCCCACGTCTCTCCTATGGAGGCAATACGAACAACTCCCAGCTTTCCTCTTTCTGGAAACGGAACGGTTCTTTCCTGCGCTTTCAGGAACTCAGTCTGAAGTACAACCTGAAGACTCCATGGATAAAAAAGACAGGACTATCTTCTGTCGATCTGGAGTTTGTTGCCAACAACCTTTTTACTATCGACAAAGTGAAGTATTTTGATCCGGAACAGGCATCTGCAAACGGGGCCGCTTATCCGATACCGGCAACTTACACGTTCCAGGTTTATCTTAAATTCTAAAAATAATATAGAACACTCATGAAAAAGTTATTCAAAATAATATTGGGAGCAACAGTAGGAAGTACACTACTACTCAGTTCCTGCAATTTTCTGGATGTAGACCCATACTTCGAAGCTACTTTCAAAGAAGACTCCATCTTTCACAGCAAGAAAAATGCTGAAGGTTATCTCTGGAACACTCCGAAAGGTTTTCCCGACGCAGGGGCTATCTGGGGAAATTCCTGGAATCCGGGGGAATCTGCTTCGGACGAAATAACACTTAAATATCAGACAAATGAATTTTGGGGACTACAATTTTCCGTAGGTACCATCAACAGCAGAAATCTGCCTATCCAAAACCAATGGTACGACATGTATGTCATTGTAGCAAGATGTAACAAAATGCTCAAAGAAGTCTACAATGTACCTGATATGAACGAAATGGACAGAAGACGTTATATCGGATATGTTCACTTTATGCGTGGGTACGCTTATTATCATCTTTTGATGAACTGGGGACCGTTGATTATCGTGGGCGATGAAGAACTGAGCACCTCCGAACCTGCCGAATATTATAATCGCGAACGGGCTACCTATGATGAGTCTGTAGATTATATATGCGATGAATTCCGCCTGGCAACTCAAGGCATCTATTCGGCGGATGAGCAAAGCGTCAACTATTATCAACGTCCGACCAAAGGAGCAGCCATGGCACTCATCGCCCGTTTGCGCCTCTTCCAGGCTTCACCGCTTTTCAATGGCGGAGCTGCAGCCCGTAAATGTTTCGGGACCTGGAAACGTAAAAGCGACGGAGCCTACTATGTCAATCAAGAGTATGACCCGAGACGCTGGGCCGTCGCAGCAGCTGCCGCCAAACAGCTGACCAAAATGGGATACGAGCTACATACAGTGGAAGCAGATGCCCAGAACCCATATCCTCTGGCCTCCAATGTCCCTACTGCTAACTTCCCTGACGGAGCAGGCAATATCGATCCTTATCACTCTTACTCCGACATGTTCACAGGAGAAGGTATCATACAGACTAATAAAGAATTCATCTGGGCGATGGAATCCAGTAACGTCACTAACTATACCCATCACTCATTCCCTGTCAAGTTTGGCGGATGGGGTTCAATGTCTGTGCCGCAGAGGGTAATTGATTGCTATCTGATGGCAGATGGGCGGACTATTCATAATTCATCGGCAGAATATCCATATGAACCGGACTTCAGCAGACTCACCGGCGAATCCAAAAAACTGGGGACATACCTACTGAGGGAAAACGTACCTATGATGTACGCCAATCGTTCGGCACGCTTCTATGCCTCGATAGGTTTTCCGGGTCGCTACTGGCCGATGAGTTCAGCTTCTACCGACGCCTCCTACGTCAATCAGCAATTCTGGTATTCTCACGATGATACCAATGCCGGAATTGCCGGTGCCGGAAATAACGTAAACGACTACAGTGTCAGCGGTTATGTTCCCGTCAAATACATTCATCCGGACGACTCATGGGCTAACGGCAAAGGGAGTGTAAAAGGCGCATTCGTCACCAGCCCTAAACCGTTCCCTATCATTCGTTATGGTGAAGTGCTACTGGAATATGTAGAAGCATTGAACCGTGTAGAAGGTACAGTGACCGTAGAAGTATCCGACAATACAGGTACACTTATTGAGGAAACCGTTAGCCGTGATCCGGCAGAAATGGCTAAATATTTCAACATGATACGTTATCGCGTCGGCTTGCCGGGAGTAGATGCCAACGACATGGCAGAAGCAGACAATTTTGAAAAAATCATCCGCAATGAACGTCAGGTAGAGCTCTTTAACGAAGGATACCGATATTTCGATACGCGCAGGTGGGGAACCTATCTGGACGAAGATGCCAACAGCTCCAACTGGCGGGGACTGGATGTGACAAAAGACCGTACAAACGCCAACGGTAATGAAGGATTCTGGAATATTGTGACGATCAATACACAAAATGTGCGAGACCGCATTGCACTGCCTAAAATGGTATTCTTACCGATCCGCCATGATGAATTGCTGAAGGTTCCCAATGCCGACCAGAATTTCGGATGGGACAGATAATATCAAAACATGAATAACAGACTGAATATGAAAAAGAAATTTAATATAATGCTCTGCACCCTTATAGGTGTATTGAGTGCTTGCAATGAATACGATTTCGACCAGGAACAATACCGGAACGAAGTAGGCTTACTCAGTAATTCGAGTCTGATCTACGACCGGCAGGTGGCTAATGTAGGACAAGAAAAAGATACGGTCTATCTGGTTGCCACGGTTAGCGGCTCACAAATAAGCCCTAACACACACCATGTAGCTCTTCTGGAATCGGACTCTTTGCTGAAAGCATACAACAAATCCAACTTTGATATAGAAAAAGAAAAATTTGCCAAACTGCTTCCCGATGAATGCTATGATTTTCCCAATAAGGAACTGGATATTCAGGCAGGCACTTCCAAAGTAATGTTTCCGATCTATCTGAAAAATCTGGAAAGGATTTCACCGGATTCCATTTATTTTCTGGATTACAAGATAGATCCGGAAAAAACACCTAATTATAATCCGGATAAAAGTCATGTATTATTGCGTATCTATAAAGAAAACTATTACGCAACGACAAAGACTTCTACCTACTACAATTATACAAGCAGTACGATTGTAATTCCTAACCCCAGTGGTAGTCCCGAAGTCCGTAGACCGACAAATGCCAATCAAGTATTCCCGATCGGTGCCAATTCGGTACGTATGATGGCAGGTGATGAAGATCTTGGCGATTATAAGACAGCAAGAAGCAGAATTGTATCTAAGAGTATCATTCTGGAAATTGGCGAGCAGCAACCGGAGAATCCTCAGGCCAGAGAACTTACCATCAGAGCGCATGACAGAGTTAATGATGTGGAAGTGGACCCGGTCGATGTAGTACAACTTACTCCAATCGATGATTACGACAACACATTCCTGTTAAACGCTATCCGTACACCCGACGGACGTGCCACTTATTACAAAGAGTTCCGTCTGCATTATAAATATCGCCTGGAATCCACCGCCCCTTACCGGGAAGTGAAAGCCAAACTGCGATATGAATTTAACCCAAGAGTAGATAACTTGTAATCAAATCAAATGAGTATGAAAAAAAATATATTAATCATCGGGCTCGCAAGCATATTCGGAATTGCTTCCGGACTTATCTCTTGTTCGCCCGATTACGAAACCGAGTTTAAAGTAGAAACGCTGGTAGTTCCTGATAAAAGTCAGGCACCTATCACTTTCCCACTTCTGGGAGGAGAACATGAAATTGAAGTGCAGACCAATGTACCACTCGACAGATGGAGTGCCCAGTCCAATGCAGAATGGTGCAAGGTAGTACAACACGAGGGCAAAGTAGTCGTATCTGCCAGTGCAAACAATATATACAAACAACGCCGGGCGGAAATCACTGTAGCCTATGGTCATCAAAGCTATTCCATCACTGTCTCGCAGTTTGGTAAAGAACCGGCCATCCTGATAGGTGACAAGCTACAGCAGGAAGGATATGTAGAAATAATAGATGCAGAAAGAGAAACATTGACAATTCCTGTAGCAACCAACCTGAATCTGGATAATATCATTATACCAGACACTTGCGACTGGATACGTCTGGCAGAGCAACCTGCCACATTTGATGCAAAGACGCGTGCAGCGGAAGACGTAAACAAACAGGAACTGAAATTTACGCTGGATAAAAGCACCGAGACTGACGTACGTTATTGTACGATTATCCTCCAGTCTTCCCAGAATTACAGCTATACAGCTTCTTTCCTGATAAAGCAACAACCCAGAGGTTATATAGTCGAAATCGATGAAGACAAGAAGATTTATGAAGTGAAGGCAATGGGAGAAACAATCACTATTCCTTTCAAAGTGAATTCTCCTGCCGGTGAAGTGTCATATACCTATGAAATCGAAGAATCCGCCCAATCCTGGATCACTCCAGTATCACTACCCGCTTCAAGAGCACTGCGTGATGTCTCCGAAAGCTTTATCATTAAAGCCAACACTGAAGTTGAGAATCAACCTCGTGAAGGAAAGATAACCTTCAAGAGCACCAATAGCACCGACAAAGTACCAAGTCAGTTCATAGTCACAGTAAAACAGGCCGGATTTATCGCGACACCTCCTTTAAATGTAATCAATACTACTGCTACTCCGAGAGCCGGAAGTATTCAGCTGCAATGGGAGATACCTGAAGATGTAGACTTCAACAAGATAAAGATTACCTATTACGATAAAGTCACGAAAGAAAATAAAGAGATCGTGATAAATGACTATAAGACAACATCCTATATCATAGATGATACTTACCAATGTGCAGGTGAATACTCATTTACTATCAACACCTATGGTCCTACGGGTATGGAGACAGATAGTCCGGTAACAGTGACAGGCATTTCCGGCGAAGCTTCCGAAATGGAACGGGTTACTCTTACTATCGACATGCTTTCCGACAATGCCAATCATGTCGGAGACGGAGGTGGTTTACCGGCATTGATTGATGGCAAAGTCAGTACTTATTATCATACTAAATGGAATGCTCCTGTTACAACAGAAGCCCATTATGTCCAGATCAAACTGAGCAAACCATTAAAAGACCTTTGTTTTGAATATGATGCACGTCAAAGCGGAGTGAATAACGGAGGCGACGTAAAAGCCGCAACGATATATGGAAGCATGAACGGTGAGTTCTTTGAAAGTATGGGTAGTGAAGAGTTCAATCTGCCGACAACAAACGGTGGACATGCTACCGCTAAAAACAATGTGAGCGGAAAACAAGCCTATAACTATATCCGATTTACTCCTACGGCTCGCCGTGACAAAGATCCATTAAATTATACTGTCGCAGGCAGCGCATGGTGGAATATGTCCGAGATATACCTTTACAGAATAAGACATGATGAAGCCTGGGCAAGAGAACAGCTAGGCATTTAATAAAACAAGAAAAGACTGACGAAGAACAAAATAATATCAGATTAGACACATTTTCTTATCGAGTTCTTCGCCAGTCTTACTTTTTATAAAATTAGATGATAAGAATTATGAATATAAAATCCAGAAAATCGGGCTTCTTATTAACTATCTTGTCAATGATTATTACAACCACAGGTTGCCATTCCCGGCAAGAGTCCAAAGTAGACATCACTCCTCATCATATCAATCTTCAGGCAGACAGTTTCTACCAGCAAGCAATGACACTAATGGAATCTTCTTATGACGTAGACTCCACTCGAAAATGCATCCGCTTTCTGGATAAAGCTTTGGCAATCGACAGTCTAAATCCCGACTATTATGGCATAAAAGCCAAGCTTTTATCTGAAATGGGAGAACTGGACTCCGCCCTGCATGTACAAACGCTCGCGATGAAGAAAAAAGCAATTACCGGTGAATATCTGTTTCAGCTAGGATTACTTCAGGCTGCCAAAGACATGTACACCGAAGCTCACGAAAGTTTCGGCCAAAGCAGAGCCTTTCTTCAGGCGGTATTAAAGCAATATCCTGACAGTCTGGGAGCTTTCATTCTGGCAGAAGCAGCCAATGCCCTCTACGAGAAAGAAGATTCACTGTTTATGAGAGATATTGATGAAATTCGCAAACGTTTTCCCGAAAGACTAATGGAAATAGAAATGACCCGAAGAGTGAAACCGCATTCATTGGTCAATCAAATAAGAAACATTCAGATAAAAAAGGATTATAATATTGATTTTGATTTGGATAGTCTGGTTGAGGAAACGGTGAAACGAGTACGGGAGTAACAAGAAATAAAGACTAATCGACGAAACGAAATCAAAGCATGACATATCATAAGTTCTCCACTTCAAGTTCCAACTTTCCTCTCCTTTTCTTTGTTCTTTCAGCCGGAATAGACTACTTTTGTCTTATTCCGTGAGCAATGAACTAAAATAACAGGAATTATGATGAATGATGCTAAGAGAATCCCTTATGGAGTTTCCAATTTCGTGGAAGTGGTGGAACAAAATCAATATTATGTAGATAAGACCATGTATCTGCCTTTACTGGAGAAGCAACCCAGCAGTTTATTCTTTATACGCCCGAGGCGTTTCGGCAAAAGTATTTTCCTGAGCATGCTTCGTGCCTATTATGACATCTCGCAAAAAGAAAAATTTCAAAAACGCTTCGGTGATTTATGGATAGGCAGCCGGCCCACTCCTTTGCAGGGAGCATTCCAGATACTTTTTCTCGATTTCTCACGCATAGCCGGAATTGATGGAACATTGGCACAACACTTTGACGATTATTGCTGCGGCGGACTGGATGATTTCGCATCTATTTATGAACCATACTATTATCCGGGCTTTGCATTAGAAATGAAGCAATTGGAAGGCTCCACCAATAAACTGAATTTTCTGGATCGGAAAGCCCGCAACAATGCCTCCCGCCTCTATCTGATTATCGACGAATACGACAACTTCACCAACGTAGTTCTTAACGAACAAGGAAATGAAGTCTACCATGCCCTGACGCATGCCAGCGGATTCTATCGGGAGATTTTCAAGAAGTTTAAAGGCATGTTCGAACGTATCTTCATGACGGGCGTCAGCCCCGTCACATTAGATGATCTCACCAGCGGATTCAATATTGGATGGAACATCAGTACTGACTTTCAATTCAATATGATGCTGGGCTTCAGTGAAACGGATGTGCGAACCATGCTCCAATATTATAAAGACGCAGGACAACTGTCGGCAGATACGGATATAGATGCGATGATTCAGGAAATGAAACCGTGGTATGACAATTATTGCTTTGCAAAGGAAAGTTTGGAACGTGATCCGAAAATGTTCAACTGCGACATGGTATTTTATTATCTGCGCCATTATATAACGTTAGGAAAGTCTCCCGAGCAGATGATTGACCCTAACACCCGCACGGATTATAACAAAATGAAGAAATTGATCCGACTGGACAAACTGGACGGGAACCGCAAAGGTGTGTTGCGCAAAATCACCGAAGAGGGAGAAATTATCACTAACTTAGTGACGACCTTTCCCGCTACCGAAATTGCCAACCCGGAAATCTTCCCCAGTCTGCTCTTTTATTATGGCATGCTGACCATCACCGGCACACGCGGGGTCCGTCTGATACTGGGCATTCCCAACAATAATGTACGTAAGCAATATTACGATTTCCTATTGGAAGAATATCAAGAGAAACGGCATATCGATTTGAATAGCTTAGGAGATTTGTTTGATGATATGGCATTCGACGGCCAATGGCAAAAAACACTGGAGTTTATCGCCCATGCTTACAAAGAAAATTCTTCAGTACGTAGTGCCATTGAAGGTGAACGAAATATCCAAGGATTCTTTACTGCCTACATGAGTGTGAATGCTTATTACCTGACTGCCCCGGAAGTAGAGCTGAATCATGGCTACTGCGACTTATTCTTAATGCCGGACCTGTTGCATTATGAAGTAAACCATAGCTATATCATAGAATTGAAATACCTTTCGGAGAAAGATTCCGATGCGAAAGCCGAAACACAATGGGAAGAAGCCGTTGCACAGATCAGAGAATATGCTGCCGCTCCCAAAGTACGTCAGTTTGTACAGAACACGAAGCTACATTGCATTGTGGTACAGTTCCGTACCTGGGAATTGCAACGGATGGAAGAAATCCCCATTGATTTATAACTGATATTTGCTCCCATGCTACCACAAATGACTTCAACGTCCCTATTCATCGCACCTCCAGCGATGAGAGATCCAGTGGTAGCAAAGTGAGAGCAAGCAGTTGCCCTCACTTTTTTAAAACCAGTTACTCTACTTTCGTCAAATGGTAAAGCATTCCCTTAGCAGACTTCCGGCAAGGAATATTCAGTTTCTGAAGCGTACGACCGAACACCGCTACCTTATTGATAGCCAACTTGTCACGTGTCTTTGTCTGCAAATAATTCAAAATTTGCATGGACGTCATCCACTCGCCTTCCTCCTTCTCTTCTGCCGGACGAAGATAACAATGAAACAACTGCTCCAACGGGCTTGCCTGCTCAAACTCACGGTTCGTCTGCTTCAAAATCTTTTCATCCTCATCATTCAGCCAGTAACGTTCGCCTTTATAAATAGCTTCCATCGCCTGGGCATAAAGCTGTTTGTAATTGATGGTAGTATTGGTTTTAATAGGAGCTGTCACCTCGATACAGATGAAACGACGGCTACCACTGGGATCGGCAAGCAAATCTTTCTGATTGCTGGTACCGATAAAGGAAGCATAACGGCGCATTTCACGGATAGTATTACCATGAGGCTTGCGTAAGTTGGCGACAGGCTTTTGCAACAAATGTTTCAGAAACCCCTGCTGACTGACATTGATCTGATCGAACTCATCAATGTTGATCAGAAAAAAACGTCCCAAATAACGCTCCGCTTCCTGCTTACTCTTAAAATCGATACTGTCTGTATAGCCGAAACGCAATTCCGGTGGCAGGATAATCCGGCAAAATGTGGACTTGCGATACCCTTGCGGGCCGACAAGCAAAGGTGACGTACTGTTTCCATGCTGCCGGTCCACTCCTCTCCAATGCGCCACCATGCTCAGAAACCAACGGTAAAACAACTCCCTCCAATACGGATTCGTACAAGGAACCAGTCCGGCCAATGCACGAATACGGTCTTTCCCGTCCCAACGACCGACATCATAAAGATATTCTTCTACAGGATTGTACAACGGAACATATTCCGAATTCAGAAAACGGTCTACATCACGATCCCAAGCATTGATGCCCTCTTTCAAAGCACAGATAGAGATACTGTTGCGCACACGTTTGTCTACAGGCTTAAAGTAGAAGTGAATGGAATCACGCTGACGGTATTCCAGATCATCCAGCACGGTATTATAACGAAATTCATAACGACGGTTCATAAATTCTTCCATCAGAAAAGCCGTCTCCTGTTCCCTGCCTATGCTGCTTTTCTTGCCAAAACCCTTGCATTCCTGATAAAGATTATGAATCGTCGAACGTATGGTCCGTTCATCCTCTTCCCGATAATAATGAATGAGTGTCTGTCGGACTGCTTCTTCTTCGGGAATGCCGGACTTAAAGCACTGTTCGGTAAGATGTACAAGCAAAGGCTGCAAATCATCTCCACGTTTCCAGTTTTCCATTTCCTGAAACGCACGGTTCAATGCTGCCTCGTAAATCTTCGTGAAGGTTTTCGCAGACTCATATCCCGGTTGCAGCCGTGATAAGAGATTTTTCTCACCCTGTTTGCGCTGCCGGAAAGTTTCTTCACCGGGCATCGTGAGCGGTTGTTCCAGACAGAACGGCACTGCATCAGGATTATAATAAGGAGACTCATCCAGTGTCATGCGACACTTCTGTGTCAGCACAGGTTCTTTCAGGGCAATATCGTAAGGAAGTAATATCGGTTGGTAGCATTTCACCGCCAGCCAGTAGGCATGGGCATGAAATAATTCCGCTTCCGCTTCTTTTTCGGGCAGTCCTCTGTCATCCGGTAAGGCAAAACGTACCCATATCTTCACGCTGCGATCACTGGAACCGCAAAAAGCGGCAAAGGTCTGAGGCAAAAGTGCCGCCTGCCGCTTCACGAATTCCATTTCGGACAAGCCTGCCAGCCGCTTCACTTCCAACTGTACCAAGCCGTTATATTGTTTCATTTTTCGTTCGCCTTCTTTGGTGCGGGTATATTCTACAGCAGAATAGATATATGGCAATTTGTCTATATGTTCGTACTGACTGTACGTACCTTCCAGCATCGGTATAAGTTCTCGCAAAGCCGTAATGTGTCCCGATTTTGTTTCCGTTTTCATTTTGTTGAATAATGTACCTGCTTCACATATGCTCAGAGCTTCTTTTCCACTCCCGCTGTCTTGTCTGATTAAAGTTATTTTCATTCTATTTTTTTGTCTGTTTATCTACCAATATTGTTTATCGTTTAAGTCCTGTAAAGGTACGATAAAATATGACGAGGCACAAACTTTTCTCCGGATAAAATTGCCTGTTATCCTATATTAACCTTACAATAAAATACAACAAAAGTTCCAATAAGAGTTTCATACGCTTGAAACTATTGGTTTCATTACTTGAAACTTTTAGTTTCATTGCTTGGAAACTATAGTTTCACCGCATGAAACCAAAGGTTTCAAGCGTATGAAACTAACAAAAGCTCCTTTGATTGGAGTGAATGAACCACATGATTCGATTCATTCGACCATATCAGGTATTTCAATTACCCTGTTCTTTCAAGTAGCACTAAATCATTTATCAGTCAATAATACATGAATTATCAGCTATTAACAACTGATTTCTCAATTATTAATAACTGAGAAATCAATTGTTAATGGTTGACACGTCAGACATTAACACTCTGTAAATCAAAAGATGACATTAAAGAAACGATAAAAAATACAATATAGCAAAGTGAGAGCAACAGCTTGCTCTCATACTTGCCACCACACTTGCTACCATAGCTGAAACCACGATGAATAAAGCGATACAGGCAGAAAGTGAGAGCATGGGAGCAAAACCTATGTTTAATTCACTTGGAGAGCAAATTTAAGTATGGAGTTTATTTAGTCCGGTATCTTAAATTATCAAACAGGCGCTCTATCAATCTTCTGTCTTTTACAATCATATCGGCAGTTCCTCCTAATTCATATTTAAAGTCCAAAACCTCCTCATAGTTAGTCGTGAGTCCATTGGGCAGTTCTACATTAATCAGATAAGTTTCAACAGTGCTTTTTTCTGTTTTTTGCGTTTGGGTGACCAGGGAGATGGAAGATACATATCCTTCGATATATCCGTACTCCATATAAGGATAGTTCTCCAGTTTAATAACGACTTTACTGTTTTGTTTTACTTTTCCGGCTCCGCTGGCCGGCAATAGTACCTGCCCATATATATGGTTCTCTTTCGGTATGATTCCAAATATAGATTCCCCTGCCTCAACGAATTGTCCGTCCGCAATAAACTTCAAGAATTCGACCCTTCCATCAAAAGGAGCCTTGAGCACATATTTCTGTTCCCATGCAGCAATGTTGGATCGAAGGCTTTGATAAGTAGACAAAAGTTCTACTTGCAGATTTCGTTCCTTTTCCTTCTGTTCAATCTCCAGCTGTTCCAGCTGATGGTATGCCTCTGTTATTTGCATTCGGGTCGAAGAAATTTCCCTGTTTATGTTCTGTACTTCTTGTACAGTGGTCAAATAATTATTCTTCACTTGATCAGTCTCATACTCATAAGTCGCTATTTGTTGCCGATCGAGTGAAGTATAGCGTTTAAGCCATTTTTGAGCGACGTCCATTCTGTCTTTTGCCGCTTTCCGTGCCTCCTCCGCTTCACCAACAATCTCTTTTTTCCATTGAATGCCTGCCGCAATATTATCCTTTTGTTTTTCATACACGTTCCGACTCATATAATCACACCAGGCTTTTAGAGCGGCAAGAAAAGCATAGTACTGGGAATTAATTTCCCCCAAAGACATTTTATCGGGAAAGCTGTCTCTGAATGTTGGTAATTGCACATCCTCCATGCTGATTTTGCCCATTATATCCGCAATCTTCTGTACATCCTCTGTAGAAGCAGGGTTTTGCACGACAGCTATATACTCTCCCTTCTTCACTTCCTCCTGTGCTTTGTGCGAAAGAAGCAGCAAATTCCCCGTACTGTTGGCAACAAGTCTTATGGTCGGGTTCTGCGCATTAATTTTAATTTGCCCGGTCACCATGTCCGGGTATTTGATAATCCATCCGAACAATAGAAATAATGCTGCAAATACAATGACTGCCAATGCCACCCATTTTCCGAAAGCCATGGGCATCCGGTCAATAATCTCATCCAGTTCTTCGCTTCTTCCGGATGGTTTAGTCTGTGCTTTCTTCTGTGGAGAAGGTATTTGTTTCCGGCTCATACTGACTTTGAATTAAATTATAATAATACTGTTTGTTTGTCATCAGGCTTTGATGATTGCCTGTCTCTATGATTATTCCTGCTTTTAACACAATGATTTGATCTGCCCTGCGAATCGTGCTAAGCCGATGAGCTACCACAATGACAGTCCTGTTTTTGAAAACATTATTTAATGCCTTCACTATTTTTTGCTCATTAATGGTATCCAGTGCATTCGTCGCTTCGTCCAAAAACAGATAGTCCGGATCTTTATAGAGCGCCCTCGCTATCAACACCCGTTGCCGTTGCCCTCCACTTAAACCTCTGCCCATTTCTCCGATCATCGTCTGGTATCCCTGTGGCATGGCTTCTATTTCATGACTGATATTGGCTACTTCAACTGCTTTCTGCAACGCATCATAATCAATATTGGCATCATCCAGTACAATGTTATTCTGTATGGTATCGTTAAATAACTTTCCATCCTGCATCACGCACCCACATTTGGCTCGCCAATTGCGCAGACTGATATTATTCACGTTCATATCTCCCATACAGATTTCTCCATAAGAGGGCATGTAAAGCCGTAACAACAGTTTGAGTAAAGTGGATTTGCCGCATCCACTATCGCCAACGATAGCGGTCACTTTTCCTTTGGGAATCTGCAGCGTGATATTTTTCAAAACCAACGGAGCATTTCTCGAATATTGAAATGATACATTCTTCAAATATAAACTTTTGTCTAAAGGTAAACTGAGACTGTTGCTCACCACCGGCGAAGAATCGTCTTCATCTTTCAACTGATGAATTTCATTGATACGCATAAAACTGATTTTAGCATACTGGGCAGATTGCATAAAGCTGACCAACTGCGCCACAGGTCCATTCAGCATACCTATAATAAATTGTGTTGAAATCATGACCCCGAAAGTTATATCTCCATTGATTACAGCAATGGCACAGTAGAATGTAACGGCAATATTCATCATACTATTAATGAATTGCGCACCGAGTGACTGTGCATTATTGATTTTCAACACTTTCAGATTCAGCCGGTATATCCTTGCCTGAATAGCTTCCCATTTCCAGCGTTTAAGGTCTTCGTAATTGTTTATTTTAATTTCCTGAACATTTTCAATGGTCTCCACCCAATAGCTTTGGTTCTTGGCATTCAGTTCAAAATATTCCCAGTCGAGCTTTTTACGTATACTCAGAAAAGTGAAAATCCACGCCACATAGATTCCGCTGCCCGCTATGAATATAAAAAAGATCATAGAATTATAAATCAACAGTATAATGCTGAATACAACGAATGTAATGATGGAGAAGAACATCCCCAAAGAATTATTCATCACAAAACTGCGTATTCTTTCATGATCGCCTGCTCGTTGAAGGATATCACCGACCAGCTTATTTTCGAAGAAAGTCACCGGTAGCTTCATCAGTTTGATCAGATAGTCCGATATGAGAGAGATATTGACACGGGTAGAAACATGCAGCAATACCCAGTCTCTTAATACATTGGACAGTGTTATACTGAGTAAAAGAACAATATTGCCGATTAGCATCATATAGATGAAAGATATATCCTGAGTATATATACCTATATCTATTACAGACTTTGAGATAAACGGAAGTACGGCTTGCAGCCCGGTAGCTATCAGCATGATAGCGAACAATATGCCGAATGCTTTTTTATATGGTGTAAAATAGTTGAGAAGGTTTTCGAAACTTTTGAATCTTTCTATCCGTTCATGAGCTTCTATTTGCTTAAAGTTTGCCATAGGCTCCAATACCATCAGCATCCCGAATTCTTCCCCTTCCTTATACCATCTGTCTTTGAAATCCTCTTCCGGGTAGGAAAGCAAGCCTTTGGCAGGATCTGAAACATATATCTTCCCTTTTTTTGTTTTATACACAACAACGAAGTGGTGTTGGTCCCAATGTATGATACATGGCAGTGGAATCCTGTTAGTCAGATTCTCCATAGTCGCCTTTACAGCTACAGTTCTTAGTCCTATTTTTTCGGCAGCATAGCTAATATCCAAAAAGGAAACTCCTTCTCTGGTTATCCCACATAAATCCCTCAAATATTGCAACGAATAGTATTTGCCGTAGTATTTTGCTATCATTTTGATACATGCTGGGCCACAGTCTTTTGCATCCATTTGGTACTCCCAGGAAAATTGTCGTGTTTGCATAAAAAAGATTTATATTTCTTGCAAAGATGCGAAATTTATTTCTATATTTGCAGAATCACAAACTTAATTTTAATACTTATGAAGAGAAAATTAACAAGGGCACTTATAGATGAGATTCGGAAAGAGATGCCAATCTTAAGTGAAGATGAAAATAAAAGTGTTATCGGAGGCCAAGGAGGCTTGTATATAATTAGCAAAAATGGTACAATTACTTATTCAGGAAATTCTTCTTCAAATGAAGTAATACTAGCTTTCGATTCAATAGACAGTGGTAATATTGTCAGATTGCCTGAAGATACTCAAATTAATCCAACTCCAGATGGGTATATGATTACAGGGAGTGGAATTAGCAAAGACCTTTTTAATTATATAGCGCAAAACACTCGAGTAGAATGGGTGCTGTATGAAAATAGTGAAACTGGATATACGCCAGGAATGAACACTTCAAACCAGGAAACAAAGGCAACAGTTTATAAAATGCCTGGATGTGATACAGTCTATCATAATCATGAAGAAAAACCTAGGCCTAGCGAATCTGATGTATCTGGAAAAGGATATTATCAGTATAATTATATTTATCTCGAAAAAGATGGAACATATCATCCTTATTAACCAGCAATCTACTAAATACATGAGAGCGTTTATCCTTTTCTATTTTCTTTGTTGTACATGTATTGTTTATGGGCAACGGTATATCTCTGTCAAAGAAATGATATCAAATTATAATAAGAAAAGACACATTGATAATCTGAAGAATTATGATTTCATCTATAATTCTGAGGAATCCCCTGAAGCAGGATTAATTATGGAACATTCTTTACTTCCATCTGATTTAGCTAATAAAAAAGGGATCCGTGCAGAATGGAGTTTAGAATATTTTTCTAGTCATAAGGAAATGTTGTATTTGAAAAATATATATTTTACACAGAAAGAAAAAGAAAAGGAAGCATTAATATATAAAAGGAAATTAGCCGAGAAGTATGGAATAAGTTCTTTAGGAATTCCTGCGGTTTGGTATTCAGGAAAAATTACAGTTCTTTCATGTCCACGAAACTTATTTGGAGAGGTAGTAACAAAATATATGAGAGAGTTTTTTATTAAAGATGGACAAGTCGTTTCTTATAAATCTTTAAGTAATATAATAAAAAAAGGATCGATGGAAAGTGCCCGCAGTCCACGTCCTGGTGTTAAGTATTCTCCAATAACAACAACAGATGGCTGTTGGTATAATAGTCTTATATATAAACTAGATTTATTAGAAGAGTTTGTAAATAGCACTTTAATGAAACACAATACGTCAATAACGAAATTTGATTTAGACTTATTATTGGTGACAGATAAACAAGGTAAAACTACTGGATATGTACTATCACCCGAAAGAATTACTAATAAAGAAGAACAAGTATTATCTACGCAATTAACAAAGCGAATTAGTGAATTACCCCTCTGGAGTTTTGGTTGGCTATGGACAATAAATGGTTCAATTCTCCAAGGACGGTATTTGAAAGCGAAATACTTATCTGATACTGGTTGGAAATTCGAGGATTATCTTTATTAAATATATTTATAATGAGAGATAAACCCTTCCTCAACTTTATGCTATTGCATGGATACTCATTGGATAATTCCAGCTTAATGTATGGGAAAATGGGGGTTTCTTTGGGGCTTTATGAATACTCCCGAAACTATCATGATACATTAGCAGAAAAGCATGCTTTTAGATTGCTTCAAGAAGTGTTAGCATCTTCTACACAAAAGTATACGTTTAATGATGGAAAAATGGGAATAGCGTGGGCGCTTACTTATTTGATCAATAATCAATATATAGAAGCCGAATATCAAGAATTGTACAGAGAAGAACACGAAGATATATTAACGTTTATAAATCAGATAAAGGATGAAACATTTAATGTAACTTCTCACATGGATGCAATTTCTTTTCTAATGACTTCGAAAAAGCACATACCAGAATCAGATTTTAAAAACATGCTTTTAGTTTCAACAAAGAGCTTAGATGCTTACTTTTGTATCATGCCTAAAAATGTTTTTGAATGCAACTCATTCTATTATATTGGGGCAAGAATATTAGCTTGTTATAATTTGTATGAAGAATTACATTATTATAAGGAACCACTTGTAAGCACTATGACGCAAACATTGCAAAAATTATTTAATAGCGGTTTTGTTTGTAATAACATATCATTTGGAGGAAATTTGTTACAATATGGTATATGTAATAAACGAAATGATATAATTAAACTCGCAAGTGTGATTATAGAGTCCTGTATTTCAAACATAGTTATTGAGGCGATTGACTTGAAAGAAGCGATTGATATTATATATAATATCAATAAATTACGAATTCTCAATCAAGGAAGTCAATGGGTATGTAAAAGAGAACAAATCGTAAATTTATTATCAAATCAAAAGTCATATCTTTATGAAGTTGATAGGTCGATATTGAGTTCATTAAAGGGGGGAATTCCTAGATTGTTATTTATAGAATACCTAATGGATAAAGGACTAGATTCTGAGGGAAATCTTATTATGTTTCAATGATGGATAAGAATATAGTAATACTCCGAGTAGAAAATGGAAATCCATCCGGTGTTGTCCGTTATATCCAGATGCTAACAGAAGGTATGAAATATCGAAGTGACATTAAAATTCATATAATTTGCCTAAATACAGATTTGATATTTCCAGAAATAAAAGTGATTGAAGAAAAAGTTATCGCTAATATCTCATATCCTTCTAGATCCAGACCTTTGAAATATGAAATCTTTTGGCTTACTAAGTACTTTGAAGTTATATCCGATTTATTGTTGTCTTATCTAAAAAACAAAGAAGGATTAATTTGGCATGTACAGGAATTATTTCTAGTAAAATTAGCCGATATACTAAAGTCTAATTTGGGGGGATATGTGTTAACCCACTTACATATTATTCCTTGGAAATTTAATATTGAATATAACGAGAACCATTTTAAGAAATTATATACTCAGTGGTTGCATAATATATTCAATTTAATAAGTGAAAATTATCTTGAAAAGACTGCTTATACCTTATCTGATAAAATCATAAGCGTCTCTCATTCAGCAATGAGACATGTAGTCTCTGCATACAATATCAATCTTGATAAAATACAGATTATATATAATGGTTTGGATAATATAGAAATATCTTCAATAGAAGCGAAAAAGGAATTACCCGAACTTCTCTTTGTAGGTAGAGTCAGTCGTGAGAAAGGTATAATTAGCTTACTAAATGCTTTAAATATAGTTGATTGCCATGGCTATTCTTTTAGGCTAAGATTAGTAGGGCAATGTACTAGCTACATGTTATCACATATTAACAAAGTATACAAACAACTTAATATTGAAATATTAGGCGCTATTTCTTTTGATGAATTAAAGAAATTATACTCAGAAAGTACTATAGGAATTGTTCCTTCTCTACATGAGCAGTGCAGTTATGTGGCTATTGAAATGTCTATGTTCGGTTTGCCGATAATTGCTTCAGATGTAGATGCACTTTCCGAAATGTTTGAAGATGAGGTGAATGCTCTGAAAATCCCTTTGGTGTTTGATGAAGATTTCGGTTTGGAGCTAGATGAAGAGAAATTAGCAAATGCTATCATTCGATTAATAAATGATAAAGCTTTAAGACTAAAACTGAGTACAAATGCAATCAAGAACTACCAAGAAAGATTCACGCTGGAAAAGATGATAGAAAACACAATTAATGTATATGAACAATTAATAGAACAAGACAATGCCTGAAATAACAATTTTAATGCCTGTCAGAAATGGCGAGAGATATATAAAAGAAGCTATTGATAGTGTTTTGAATCAGACACTGACCGACTTTGAGTTTCTTATTATAGATGATGGTTCAAAAGATCGGACAGTAGAAATCATTCAAAGATACACAGACAAAAGAATACGTTTAGTCAGAAAGGAGCATCAATTTATTCAAAACTTAAATGAAGGATTAGAGTTGGCTTCTGGTACTTATATTGCACGCATGGATGCCGATGATATAATGCATACAGAACGATTAAGAATCCAATTAAAACGTATGAAAAAGAATCCGGATATTACAGTTTGTGGTACGTGGGCTAAGATTTTCAGCGATAAGGGCAACGAAAGAAAAATTTCTCATCTTGGATATGGAATTATACATGAACCTGTATTGGAATTATTAAAATACAACATGCTACTTCACCCTAGTGTGATGATTAAAAAAGAGTTTTTGTTTAATCATCACATTAAATACCAAAACTATCCCTATGTAGAAGATTATAAATTGTGGTTCGATATAGCTAAAGCCGGAGGAATATTATTTGTTGAGCCACAAGAGTTGATGATGCTCAGGAGAAGTGATACACAAGTCACCGTAACGAAGAAAGAGGAAATGTTTTTAGGTTCCATCCGTTTAAGAAAGGAAATTCTTCTCTATCTTCTCTCTATCTATGATAATAAAGCACTAAATAGCTTATTATCTGATCTTGAATATTTAGAAAAGAATAAATGGATGTCTTATGAAGATATATTCCGTTTCTTTGTGAATCTATTTAATAGAATGCAAAGTAATTCAAGAATCTAATGACTCTCAACTAAAAATACTATAATGAAAAAACAACTTGTGTATTTAATTGCATTACTGCTTATACAAACTTCATGCGATCGAGTCTTTACTATGTCGGGGCATGTCATTGATGAATTAGGAAATCCAATAAATAATGCAAAAATCGTTACCTCTGAAAAAGAGACACTGTATAGTGACTCTTTAGGGTATTTTATGCTCAATCTTTACGGAGCAGGCTCTTATAGTGATAAACTTGAAGTATTGGTCACTAAGAAAGGATATGAAACAAAATATTTCGACTTAAGTCAACAAAAAGATATCCATGACCTTTCATTAAGAATGAAGACTTCAAATAGAGAATTGATTCCATCTTATCCAAAATCAACTGTTCGCTTATTCTATATAATAAATCTGATAATTACAAATTTGTTTATTATATCAACATTATTCTTTATACTATATAAAAAGATTAAGAACAAATGGATTTGGATGCTTTTGATTTTAGTAGCAAATATAACCATACAAGTAAATTATATAAACGGGCATTGGAATGTTGATATTGGAGGATTACCTTTTTACCTCAAACATTATGTATATTATCCATTTACAATAAAAATTGCTTGTCCAATTATTAGCATATTATTTTGGATAAGCTATATTTATACTCAAAAGAAAAGTACACTAAGCACTAAAAAACAGATCTGAACATTAAGTTATTATATTAAATAAATACTGATTATAAATTAATTAAAACTATTTGTCAGATACTAAGTAAATCATAAGATCATCTTCACTAAAATATTTAGTAATAAAAGGTGAATATATAAAATAGGCTGCAACATTACATTTACTGTATTAACTATAAATTTGATAATTATGGTATACAAGAACAGAACGAGACAAGTGTTATTATACGTTATGGGCACTTTACTATTGTCAAGTTGTGATTATCGTATTTGGGGATCAATAAATAATAAAACGGATTCTGATGCCCGAATTATGTGCTATTTAGTAGAGAAAAGTCGCTGGGATAGTCTTAGCAGTCCATCACTTAGTAATTTTGAATCGCTTACGAGTGGAGCATATTTTGCAGTGAATGAAATCAACAAAGGAGAAGACAGTCAATTTGTGATGATAGATGACAGTACTTACTGTGTAACTTTATCTCCGGATGAGTCTATGGGTATGGGGATGGTGATGAATCATTTTTGGACCAGAGAACGGATACAATCGTATTTGCAATTTCTGAAACGTATGGAAATACAGATGCCTCACGATACTATTGTTTATAATGGAACTGAAGAACTTACAGACTTTTTCTGGAAACATAAGAAATCAAAACAAGAAATACGCATAAATATCAGAGATAATTATATTATGAAACTGGTAGATAAATTATTTTAGATTGAACTAGAATCATGAACATAGCTTTTTTATCTTCATTAAATCCTAATGACCAGAATAATTGGTCAGGTACTCTTTACTATCTATACACTTCACTTCAGAAGAAGCATAGGGTGATATGGGTAGGCGGAACTACGTTTGCTGAGGTTTGGGAATTCCACAAAGCTAATTTCAAAGGCAATGAAGCATTCTTTCCAGAAAATTATGCATTGCTTTTTGGTAAATTGATTTCTGATCTATTGAAGAAAGAATGTTATGATGTAGTTATATGCCGAGATTATTTTTTTTCCGCATATCTCGTTTCGGATATACCACTTATTTATATTGGAGATACTACATTTCATCTGTTTAACCAATACATGAACTGGCATGATGAAAGTCTTACCAAACTAGCCGAACAACTGGAATCACTCGCTATACAAAAGGCGGATAAAATTATTTATTGTTCGGAATGGGCAAAACAGAGCGCAATGCAGGATTACAATGCCGATGCCGAGAAAATAGAAGTAGTTGAATTTGGAGCGAATATCATAGAGAACATCCCGGTTCCAGATAACGTATCGCCGATAAATACACCATGTAACCTCTTATTTATCGGAAGAAATTGGAATATGAAAGGCGGAAACAAAGTACTTGAAATTTATCATAATCTAAAAGGAAGAGGATTTCAATGTACACTCACTATGATAGGGAGTGAACCTCCAATGTCCTTACCAAATGATCCGAATATTGAAATATACCCTTTTATCGACAAAGCAAACCCGAATGATAGATTAAAATTCCATGAAATCCTAACGCGTTCGCATTTTCTAATTCTACCCACCCGCTTTGACTGTTTTGGAATAGCTTTCTGCGAAGCATGCGCCTATGGTATTCCATCGTTAGGTTCTAATGTAGGAGGTGTATCACAGGTTATCAAAGAAGGAGAAAATGGATTTCTGTTCAATATCGATGCTTCTGCACTAGAATATGCTGATAAAATAAAAGATACATTCAATACCCCTGCAACATATTCCCAACTAAGGAAAACGGCCCGAAAGAATTTTGAAGAACGCTTAAACTGGAACAGATGGCTCGATAAAAGTAATAAGATTATAGAACGACTCGCATCCGAGCATCAACCGGATTTTTATCTTCCGGTTTATGTTATCAACATGAAAGAAAGGGTAGAACGTAAACAACATATTATTAAAGAGTTCGGCAACAAGGAAGAATTCGAGTTTAATTTAGTAGAGGCGTCGGTTCATCCTATCGGTGCAGTAGGTTTGTGGAATAGTATGATCAAAATCATAAAAATGGCAAAAGAGAAAGGAGATGACATCATTGTCATTTGCGAAGACGACCATTATTTCACGGAAAATTATTCTCCCAAATTACTGTTCAAAGAAGTTACAGAAGCTTATATACAAGGAGCGGAAGTACTTTCCGGTGGTATTGGAGGATTTGGACAAGCGATCCCTGTTGGATATCATCGCTATAAAGTAGACTGGTTTTGGTGCACACAATTCATTGTTGTTTATAATCGTTTTTTTGATAAGATGCTGGGTTATTCGTTTCAGGATACTGACACAGCCGATGGAGTAATATCCAAACTAGCAACAAACAAAATGGTCATCTATCCTTTTATCTCAGAACAAAAGGATTTTGGGTATTCAGATGTAACTCAAAGTAATATGGAACAGCAGGGTAAAATCAGAGAGCATTTTGTAAGAGCGAATAAACAAATGGAATTGATAAGTCTGAAATACAAGAAAGATTGATGACAATGATAAACTTATTATTTATACAAAATAAAATAGCCTAATGGAAAATCTCATTTTTGATATAGGTTTTCATAAAGGAGAAGATACCCTTTTTTATCTTTTGAAAGGGTATCGGGTAATTGCTGTGGATGCTGACCCTGATTTAATAAATGAATGGCAGAATATTTTTAAGAAATACATAGAGAATGGAAAGCTATTGTTGCTAAACTATGTGATTTCTGATACAAATGACGTAGACACTGATTTTCATATAAGTCCAAATACCATTTGGAGTTCAACTAAAGTTTCTATTTCTTCAAGAATGTGCTGCAAAGCTATAAAAAAGAAGATTAAATCAAAACGGCTGGACCATTTGTTTCATGAATACGGTACTCCTTTTTATTGTAAAATAGATATAGAAGGAAATGACATCATTGCATTGCAAACGATGGAAAAAGTGAGTGAGAAACCTCTATATATATCAGTAGAAACTGAATGCATAGGAGAAGATGAAGATATAGCAGGACACGAATTGGACACTTTGAATGCTTTATATCAGCTAGGATATAAAAAATTCAAGTTAGTTGATCAAAGAACTCTTACCGTACTCGACTATAATTGTTTTTATAAGAATAATTCTAAACGTTATTGGTTCGAACAAATAGAAACCAATTGTAAGTATGCCGAAGAACTGATAGTTCTCTCCGATACCGATCAACGAGTGAAATTTACCGATTTCTTCCCCGGTTCTTCAGGACCATTTGGAGAAGAACTAGCCGGCAAATGGTATGATTACCCTCAAGCAAAGGAAATGCTTAAAAAGCATAGAGAAGACAAAATGAGACTGAACGAACCGGCATGGACCTTTTGGTGCGATTGGCATGCAACGTTTTAACAAATATAGTTACACATAAAAACAATAGAACTATGAAAATACTACAAGCAATAACCTTGTCAGCATTATTACTTTTGAATATATCAAAGGTATGCTCTCAAGAAGATAAAAAAACTAAAGATTTTTTCAATTCTGATGGATATATATCTGAAGGATATGCATTGGATAGAAACCAAGTACGATTTAATCAGTCCAGCGATTTTGTATTCCATTATATTCCCGGCGGTGATCGATTAACATGCATTACTTCCAAACAAATTAGAGCACATGCATTTAGTCAACATTATAATTGCATACTATCAAAATAAAAGCTAAAAAAAAGTCCGCTAATAATTAAGATGAAAATTAAGGTGCAGACTATGAAACAAAGAGTAAATTACAAGATATTGGATGTAAAGAATTTTATATTTATCATGAACCAACTGATACCTATATTCCATATTGAGAATAACAATTATGAAAAATAGAATTATATCACTTTTCATATATTTATTGCCTAGTCTAATCTATGCTCAAAATAATATAGACGACAAATATGAGGTTCTGTCTCTAACTGACATGCTGAATCTTTTTGAGGATAATAAAAAAAGTGTTCTTGAATATTATGACAAAATATATGTTCCCGGCTACTTCTATGAGCCTTCTCTTATGTATCCTTCACCTTTAAAGAAAGAATTTTGTTGTGTAGCTCAATGGAGAATCCCAAACAGAAACTGTAGGTATCTATTTTTAGAAGATATATTTCCGCAAAACAAAGATTCCTTAAAACAAGCTTCTCTTGAATTACAAAAAATAAAAGAAAAATATGGAATGAGAGAATCAGCTATGTATCAAGATGTGCCCGCAGGTTATAATGGTATAATTGCCAAATGGTTCACTGGTAGATTATTCGTTTTGCATTGCCCAAGAAAGCTATTTAATACAATTGTATCAAAGAAAGCTTCACTCATATCCATTCATAAAGGTAGGATATCTGACGAAAAACAAATAACTCCAGATAAGGGTAAGTTTGAATCTTCTTGTTTTCCACAAAAAGGAGGCATGATATTAATACGCGAAGACGGATGTTGGTATGATGACATTAAAAGGAATATAGATTTTTTAATCTCTCCCCTAATTAATGAAAATTTTTCTACAGAATTTAGCAAACATGTTGGGAGGGAATATTCATTTCTATTGGAAGTAGTCCCTAAAACAGGACAAATTATTCCACACCTCTTATTGCCGAAAGCATTATCTACCGACGAGAAAATGATTGTATCTTATTTAGAAAAACAAATAAGGAAGTTTCCTGAAAACAGTTTTGGCCCCCTGATAACCATTGACAAGAAAATGTTATATGGTCGATATTTTAAATTTATTGTAAAAGATGAAAAGTTTAAGATTGAAGACTACCTTGAATATTGATACTGAGATTGTATACAAAGAAAGCCAACTACTACAACATATTGGATCACAAACACTTGCCCACCCATTTAACACTTCTAAGAGATTTGTCACATTCTTATTCTTCACAGAAAAAAATAGAAAATACTAACTCAAACTATAAATTATTACCAATCAAAGTTCCTCTTTATGAGTTTATAAAACTTCTCATTATATGGCTTGAAAAAAGCTTTAAGCTTATTACGAATATCACTAGGTAATTTTACATTATATTGTGAGACAAACTTATCATCTAAATTTATTGTATTCCAGTCCACATAGGAAATATTTAGAAATTGTTCAATCTTTCTGAGTGTAGATATGCGATTGTTTTTTAATTCACGATGTTCAATAACTAAAATATTCTCCACAGGAAAAAACTGATAATAACGCTCTAATTGTTCATAATAAAATCCACGATGTAGAAAATCAGGAAAAAAATCTATTGGCGTATTCTCCTGATTTCTTATCTTTTCTATTTCCTGATTGACCCAATACGAAAAGGGAAAATTCTGAGTATCAAGTAGCTTCTTTAATAAAATATTCAATTGTTCTTTATCAGAGAAAAGTTCATATTCATGTAAAAGCTGGCTTTTCCTCCAATTTATCAACATGTTATATTGCGAATAAGCTCTATCAATGGGATTTCTAACAAGAAAAATAAATTTCAAATGAGGATTGTATTCAAAAAGTCTTTCAGGAACCTCATGCCAATAAGAATACCAAGTAGTAGATTCAAACAAAAGACTATCGGATAAAGAATAACGGAAAGGAGGATATTCCTTCCACATATATTCCATAAAAAATGGAAATCCTTTCGCATATTCAGTTGGGTAAAGAAAAAAACCGGGCTCTTTAAAAAATGATCCCCAACAAGAAGGATGATGATGAAGGTAGTCATGCAAAGCAGTACTTCCTCCCTTTTGAGTTCCAATTATCATAAAATCTATTTTTCTAAACCAATTCGTTATCTCGTCCAATAAAGGATACATTAGTTTGTACGGACGTAGCTGAGAACCAAAAGTTGTAGCGCATTTCCAATAGCACTGAGGAGAATAAGATAAATACAAGTCAAATATATTTCCCCATACTGGTTTAGTGTTGAATCTCCATTCTCGTTCTCTCGAATGTTTCCAAGCAACCCAAAACTGTCCTTCAGTTTTTTCTAATTCTTCCGATAATACATCAAGTAACGTAGGAAGGTGGAAAACAACGACAGCAGCCTTTCCAAGCAGTCTTTTATCTAGAGTAACCTCCCATCCTTTTGATTCGAAACCTGAAGATAAGTGAAAAGGCAAATATTCTGCATTATTATACAACAAAATTAACGAACTATTTTTCATACATCCCAATCACTATTCTCTACCACATTCTTCATAACCGCTAGTTTTTTATAACTACTGCAAAATTAACATTTTATTTATTGGAACAAATCAATTCTCCCACTTTTCTATCAAAAAACAAGACAACTAACCAGTTTGAATAGCATTTGCCGTAATATTTAGCTATCATTTCGAAACATACTGGTCCACAATCTTTTACATCCATTTGACACTTTCAGGAAAATTGTCATGTTTACATAAAAAAAGATTCATATTCTTTACAAAGATGCGAAATTTATTTCTATCTTTACAGAATCACACAACTTTAAATTAATACTCATGAAGCAGAAACAGACTTTTATATGGTTTATGTGCTATTGTTTTATAATCAGTAACACAACATTGGGTCAAACTAAAACCCTGCCAATCTCGAACATGATTTTGAATTTTAGTAAATCTGAAGTAAAAAATACACCTATGCAATCCATAGATGGCTTTGAAGTAGACGCAGTTGTAGTTAATAAAGATCTTTTTCCATTTTCAGAACCAAAAATAAATTTAGAATATGACAAAATAAAATGGAGTTTATTGTATACCCCTTCTTCCAGCGATCCTTTAAGACGTACCCTCACTTTAATGCAGATCGAAGGCGAAAATGGAATTAGTCTTATAGATGAATTAGCCGATAAATATGGAAAAAACAGCAATGGAGTTCCTGCTGTCTGGTATTCGGGAAAGATTGATGTTTTATTATGCCCGTTAAATATGTTTGGAGAAATTGTATCTAGAGAAAAAGCTGTATTAACTATTTCTAAGGGTATTGTTATCTCACAAGAAAATGTACCTATAAAAAAAGGAAGCATAGAAAAAAAGTCACAGAAAGCAATGATGTTAGATGGTTGCTGGCATGATAGTATGCGATATAATGATTTGGGGGCATTAGAAAAGTTTGTAAACCAAGATGCTGTAAAATCATCGATAAAAGCATTTGCGTTATCTATTTTAATTGTAACCGATAACCAAGGTAAAGAATCAGGATATATTTTAGCCCCTCAAAAAACAGAAAAACAAGAAGAGAAAATATTGGTTAATAATCTTCTAAAGCGTATTAATCAGCTACCTCCTTGGAGTTTTGGATGGTTGGAAACAATAAATGGTTCAATTTTTCAAGGACGATATTTGAAAGCAGACTATTCGCAAAATACGGGCTGGAGATTTAATGATTATTTTCATTAAAACGACTCTGTCATAAAAAATAAAGTTATGAAAAAGTTTCTTTTGCTAAGTATCTTATGTTATACTTATACCGTTTATGCCCAACATTATATTCCAGTAAAAAAGATGATATCTAACTATAAAGAGCAAAGAGCTATCGATGCTTTGAAGAATTATGATATTGTTTATAACATTGAAGAATCTCCCGAAGCAGGAGTATTTATGGAAAAATCTCTATTACCATCCGATTTACCAAGACCTAAAGATATTCGTGCAGAATGGCGTTTTGAATATTCTTCAGGACAAAAGGCTATGTTATACTTAAAGAAAATATATTCATCAAAAGAAGGAAAGTCGAATGAAGCATTGATCTATAAGAATAAGTTGGCTGAAAAATATGGAAAAGACGATTTAGGGATTCCTGCAATATGGTATTCGGGGAAGATAACAGCCTTATCGTGTCCCAAAGACTTATTTGGAGAAATTGTGACGAAGAATGTAGCTGAGTTTGACATAGAAAAGGGACAGGTTATATCACAAAACTTTCTAAATATTGCAAAAAACGGAACGATGGAAGGTCCTCGCTGTCCTCGTCCTACTATCAAGTATTCGCCTATTGCCAGTACAGATGGTTGCTGGTATAGTAATCTTCAATATAAACTGGATTTATTAGAAGAGTTCGTTAATGATAATTTGAAAAAGCATAAAACATCAACCACAAAATTTGGCGTAGATATCTTGTTGGTGACGAATAAAAAAGGGAAAACGACCGGATATTTATTATCACCCAATGAGATCATGAATAAAGAGAATCAAGCTCTGACCGAACAATTAATAAAACAGATCAGCAAGTTGCCTCGTTGGAGTTTTGGATGGTTACAAACGATAAACGGTTCTATTTTCCAAGGACGGTATGTAAAAGCAAACTATTCATCGGATACAGGATGGAAGCTAGAGGATTATCTTCATTAGAACAAAGAGTAACTTCTACTCAAAAGTAAAAGCTACTCTTCATTCCGTATAAGATTGGGGATATTCAGTAAATTTCCCTATTTATTTGCTTTAATACGTTGCCCGTCCGCCTGAACAGCGTACAGTTCCGCTCCTTCAATGTCTGCTCCGGCAGGTACGGTAAATACAAACCGATTGGCAAACCATACTTTTTTGCCACCCTTGATTAATTCGAAAGCAACCGCCTGTTCGCCATTAGTCACTGTGTACGTTCTTCCGAAAACAGAATAACTTACAGTCTTAGTGATTTTTACATTGTTCTGGAATGTTTCGAAATACCCTACATCTCCCCCATCTTCGGATATACCTTTTTGGTTGCCTCCGGCTCCTGCCTGATATCTCCGGTCTTCAATATATTCAATAGGCGGACACTTGGTGGGGAATGTTTTCATATAAGCCAGCGTCTGATTAATCATATCCTGTGTTACGGTATATGAAAAGCTTCCGTAAGCATACAACTTGAAACTGACCGGAATAAAGAATCCCCAAGCATCAAAGAATTCGGTCATATCCATATTGGCAGCTTTTGCTACGTTGCGCGCATACATCAGCTGTGCTGCTCCCGGATCATTGAAAGGTAACCAGAATTCAGGAGTACGTCCTTGTTCAAATATCTTGCGGATGGTGTTCGGTTTCTTACCGATACGTTCGAAATAGGTCCACAATTGTTGGTTGAGGCGCATGTGCATTTCGGAAGCTTCTCCCTGATACAGTCCGTATTTGTTGGCATCATCGGCTGTCATATCCTGAGGAGTAAATGCCAGCGTGTTCGGATCTCGCGGATGCATGAATCTGCTCCAAGGGGTCGGAGGCGCATATCGGTAAGCAGCCAATGTTCCGATAGAACTTCCACGTGAGCCCCACTGATTTATCTTGTATACCACATAATTAGAAAAGAGATTATTACTTGATTCCGTAGTGCTAGGCCAATTGATAGCCCCCTGATGCATGTGCCCGAGTTCATGTCCCGGTCCCCATTCATTATCTTGATTCTTGTCCATATCGCGCGGATCGAAATTATTTTTGAAGCCCCATCCGTCTTTTGTACTTACATCACCGGCTGCCATATTAATGTAATAATTGGTAGCATAAAGTCCGTCAGTGAAAGTCGTGACATGCATCAATGAATTGAATTCTCCCGTTTTTGAATAGGTATCGATAGCAGCCAGTTCCTGTTCCCAGTCTATCAGGTTATCCCATCGTTCCATTCCTCTTACTACCCCATACTGTTTGAAGTTGTCCTGATTTTGCAATAAGTCTTTCAATGCTGTAAACAGAATCTTCCTGCCTTTCAGAACAAACACACATTTATCAGCCCCATCCAAAGTAACAGATTTTGCCTTCCGGATATATTCACGGAACTGGTCATCGGTTTTATCTACTGTCAGATCCCATACATTGAAGCCTACACGTGCGTGTTCCGCTGTCTCCACATACTGAGGCGGAAAGTGTATTTTCACTGCCGGCATGCCACGGGGATCAAGTTTCTGGTAGATAACAAACAGATTTCCTGCACGTGAGAAAGAAAACTTGTTGATTCCATTTTTCAGAAACCGTTCCTCACCGTCAGGTCCCAGATCAGAGCAACATCTCAGTGAAATGGATTCACCTTGCGGAATACCGTCCACCAAAACGACCATCTCTTCTCCCACATTCGTTATGATACCGGTAGGGTTGCAGAGAGGTGAGTAGTAATTGGTTCTCAATTTATCTCCCCAATATTCGGGCACGCTATATGCTTGATAAGACTGTATCCTGAATCTCTTTTCTGCTTCGGGATAAGTATTGCCCTGCAAAGACCTTGCCAGCACATTGAAGAATGCCGGAAGTCGGTTGATGACTTCGTCGGAAGCGTCCGGGCGGAGTTCACTGCATGAAAGGTCGGTGAATACAGTTGTCAGTTGTTCATCAAGCGGATTTTCCATAGCATGGAAAAATTCCATCTCGTCACAACTAACGAAATCATTCAATCCACTCTTAACTACAAATTTAACAGCTGCGGGTACAACCGGATCGTTCAATAATATCCTGTGACTGCCTCCTGCTCCTTTAAAATCATAATCTTGTATATGAACAAAATCCGCACTTCCTTGAGGCTTGATGTAAAGTTCGAATGCTCCGAAATTACCGTTACCATTTCGGCTGTGATACAGGATATAGTCTAGCGAAAGCTGATTCTGGTCGAATTGATATTCAAGAGTAACGGGGAATTTAGCAGCTTGACTCCATGTGGAGTGATAACAGGTTCCGCCGAACTGACCGTCATAAGACTTCGATATATCCTGTCCCGGCTGATGGTCAGTGTCGTATCCGCCGGTAACTTTCAATTGTACATCTTTCTCCGGATTCACCTCCGAAATATCACTCGATTTCTTTTGTTGTTTGATTTCCGACTGGTCATAAATGTTTGTATTTTCTTTGGATACAAACTTGATCGTAGCATTCCTTTCTGTAGCCAGAGGATTGGAAGCTATGGAGAATATTCGTGTACTGGATGCCAGATCGGCTCTTGTATCAGGTACTTCTTTCTCGATAATCCAGTCTTTGGCTTCCTCCGGAATAACTACTTCATAGTCAGTATTGGAAAGCAAGTTGACTTCCTGATGATCTTTTCCTGCCCCCGCCACCTGAATGACACGGCTCTCTTCAGCCACTTCAATGATCAGGTCACCGCCTGTCTGCACAACTCTGAGTTTAGCAGTCAGTGCATTATTGGTGATAGTAATATTTCCTTCTCTGACTCCTTTTTCGGGACTGGATGTTGCCGAAACCGTCAGTTCTGTATCCGATGCTGTCCTTGCCGTCAGCCATTCTTTTCCCTCGGTTACCGATGCATTCCACTCCCGGTTCGATTTGACAGGTACGGCTACTTCCCCACCCTCTTTCTTGAATCCGATGGATTTCTGGACTTGCAGTACCGGTTCTCCCTGTAACTCCTTATCATCACTCTTGCAGGCATATAGAGCAGTGACTCCCACCAGCAAAATAAGAGAGATACATAACGTATGTTTCATTTTATCCAATAACATAGTATTATATTTTTTGTTGTTTTTCCATTTCGTAGACCAGACTATCCAGATCGAAATCAATATTATATTCATTCTCTATCTGAATCTTTTTGATTTGCTTCACCAGTGAGTGTGGCCTCAGTCTGCGGATCATCTCTATTTCCAGGAGTCTGTCCGGAAAACGTTTGCGAATAGCATCGATATCTTTCATATAGAGGCTGTCCGCTCCCAGATAAAGTGCATTGGCTGATTCCTCAAGAATAAATGCACCCAAACTGTCGGGATATTGTTCGAGCACTGCCTGTAGAATTTCCATACTTTTTTCAAAACTTTGATGTGCCTCAGCATTCATATCTCTGGCTGCCTGAAACAATCCCAACTGAAACATATATTCTCCTGTTATCGCTTTTTTCTCCATAGCAAGTAGCTGTATACATAATGCAGAATCCAGTTCACCCATTTCAGCCAGCAACTTAGCTTTGGTACCATAATAATCGGGATTAAGACTATCAATCGACAGTGCCCGGTCTAAAAGGCTGATGCACTTCCGGGTGGAATCGACATCATAAGATGATTGTAAAATAGCTACCGCCTTTTGATAAAAACTGTCAGCACTGAGATTTACAGGATGAGGACGAATGTCCGGTTTCTGCTGTGAATGACAACCGATAGCTATGCAGATTACCAGCAAAACAGATAGTATGATACTCAGTTTCTTTGTTTTCATGTATATGATTCTAAATAGTCGGATAATATAAATAAAAAAAATGAACTGGCAAGGAGTTTTATAAGAAAATGTGCCTAAATTTCAATCTTATTCACTCCCCGCCAGTCTTTCACTTAGTTTGTCAGATGCCCAGTTCTTTTCTGGCCCAAGCCTCATCGTGATCATTTATCTTATAAAGATAGATACCAGCCATGTTCCACCAACCGTTACCTCCACTTGGATCTATCGGATCGGCATCACGACGAGCTTCCGGGGTAAAGCGAATGTACTTATATGGTTTGCCAACTTTTATATTTTCATTAGGTTCAACGTGTTGTCCTCTGCTGCCGGGTAATGTATAAGTTTCTTTGCCCATCAGCGTCCATGTATTGCCATTGTCGCTTCCCCAGATACCTACACGTTTTACGTCCCCGGCACCATTACCATTATTTCGGCCATCATACTCAAAACGCAAGGACTGCAATGGCAATTCCGACATATTGATTTGCAGATAATGAGGCTGCTTATTGGGTGATGTTCCGCTCCATATTGTATGATAATAGGTATTTATATTATCATCGACCAAAGCTGCAAGTGATCCTTCGGACGGTTCGGTCGCATTGGCAGAGAACATATCGACTGTAAGAGCAATGCGTGCCTTGATAACAGACTCTTCGGAAGTTCCTCTTACAGTTGCAGGCTGTTCCGTCTCCATACCTGTAGGACCGTATGTTTTGATGGTAAACTCATATTCACCGCCACATTTGAATGTGTTTTCTACAATGAATAAGGTAGTAGTATTATCAGCAATTTCCAGTTCTTTATCTTCTTTCGTTACAGGATCATGATAGATGACTTTCATCTTTGTAAAATTCACATTTACAGGCATTTCCCATTTCAACTTAATAAATCCCGCTCCCGGAGTAGCTGTTGGATTTTTCACGCCTTCAGGAGGAACCGGAACAAATTTCTCTTGCGTAACAGTGACAGTGAACTCATTAGGCTCTATCGGATCAGTGCTTCTGAATGTGATATGTCCTACTCGTTCTTCCTCTATAGTATTAGGCTGGATGATGAAACTTTCGGAAGCATCGCGCATACCTCTCGTGGCAGGCAAAGGCGTAATCCATTCGCGGGCAGAAGCCTCCACTTCATAAGTATACGCATCTGCAGGCCCATTTACTTTGAATGGAATCGTGATCGTTTCTCCGGTAGCTTTCACCTGATATTCCTTCTTTGATTCGTCAATGTCAACAATATATCCTCTCGGCTGCTGCTTGATAATGAGTGTACCGACACAATTATAGTTTTGTGATGACTGCAGAGTGACTGTACAATATCGCACAATGGTATCGGTATTCTGGTTCAGAGTAAATGTCAGGTTCTTCTTGACTGTGTTCTCTGCTCTTTCCGCTTGCTGTGATTTCTTTGCCTTCGGCTGCTCCGGTTCGTTAAAACGTACCCAATCACAGGTATCCGGCACGGTAATAACATCCAGATTCAGATTGGTACTTACCGGAATAGTCAGAGAAGTCACTTTAGAATCCACTACTTTCATTCCATCAGCCGTCAACCCTTCCACTTCTATCACCGGTTCCAGACCGAACTGTTTGACATTAATGGAATAGCTCTGATGACCGTAAGCTATCGTGATTTCCGCTATGCGCTGTTTATAATCCTCATTCTCGCCGGCAGATACCGTGACTTTACCTTCTTGTTTTTGTAGCTTGCACCAACCGGCATTCGAACTTGCCGTCCAGTTATCGAGCGCCACGTTGGTCTCCACTTCTATCTCATGTTCACCGCCGGCAAGGGGAAAAACGACAGCCGCCTGACTCTCGCTGGGGACGGTCAAAGTCAGCACATTGAACTCTGTTTCATAATCGGGACCGCAGGAAGAAAGAGCGATAAATGTCCCCAAGACTCCTGCCAGTCCGATAGTTAGTATATTTTTTTTCATATCATTAGATGCATTACAAGTTTTCTACTCTTGGATTGAATTGGTATCTCAGTTTAGCATTTACCTCCCTGTATCGGTCGGTAGACTGCAAACGGTATTTGTAATGGAGACGGAACTCCTTATAATAAGTGGCACGTCCGTCGGGTGTCCGGATGACATTCAGCAAATACGTATTGTCATACTCTCCGATGGGAGTCAATTGCATTACGTCGATATCCTTATATGGCAGGATAGTGAGCTCTTTTGCCAGCGGATTCTCGGGTAACTGTTCTCCCATTTCCAGAATAATGCTTCCTTTATTGATGATATCCAGTGCAGTGGTATAGTCACTGAAACTTTCATCGCCTGCCATCAGACGTACGGAATTCTCTGAAATAGGAAATACACGATTGGAATTCGTCGGACGACGGACTTCACTGGTTCCATCCGTATTCGGAATGATAATGGTACTACTCGTATAATTGTAATATGTTGCCGTTTGTGTGGATGCATAATAATTTTCCTTATGAATGCGAAGCAGCACGTGTCGCTTCTTCGGATTACAGTCCGGTGTCTTCAGTGAATCAATCTTATATTCGAGAAAATAAATGGAGTCGGGTGAAATCTTATCCAGATTTTTCAGATACACCGGAAACATCGCTTTGGAAGAGCCGGCAGGAATAGTCATTTCCATAGTCGGAAACTCATAACATTCTTCCGGCAAATACTTCGCGAAGCGTGCTTTATTGATATCGAAATTAGATTTGTTGTAAGCTCTCAACAATGTATCGGAGTTTTGCAGTGCTACTGCAAACGATTCATCGGAAGCCTGCGAACCACTTAATGAAGCCACCACGAAAAGGGTATCTCCTCCCTGCTGCAACTCGGCTACCTGGCGATCGTACACCAGGCTCGAATTACTGAGCAAATTTACTTCTTTGCGGAATTGTTCCTGAGCGAAATCATAGTTATCGCAACCACTTATTACAACCAAAGCAGAGCAAAGAATTATAGTTACTATCTTCTTCATATTTTCTTTCTGTTATTCTTGTTTTTCATTATCTGTCCCATCCCGGATTCTGATCCATTGCGGGAACTTTCAGTAATTCATCATGGCGAATCGGCATAAATACCATTTTGGGCAGTGCAACACGGTCACGGATATTCTGCTGATCGATCGTCACAATATTCCAGAATCCCGGATTGCCACTGACATCGGTACGATCTTTTTGTACATCCAGTCCCCGCCAATTGGACATATTTGCATCATCTGTGAGGAAAGTACCCCATCTGCGGGTATCGAAATAGCGGTAGCCTTCGTTGAAGAGTTCTACTTGCCGTTCGTTACGGATAATCTGTTCAAATCTGTTCGCGTCGTTCATATCACTCAAAGCCGGACCGGGCAACCCGACACGATAGCGGATCATATTGAAGTATTTAGCCATTTCCTGAACATCACGGCTGACAGTAACTTCGACATCCGTACCTGTCATATCAGGGGTGGTAACGGTTACTGTACCCGTTACGTTGTTCAGTGCCTCCACATATTCCAGCAAAACTTCCGCATAACGGATGATGGCAAACGGTTTGGGACTGGTTATGAATGAACCTTTCACATTCCCTTTTCCACCAGCCCATGAATCATCCGGATGAATATACTTGACAGGAGTATAACCGCTGATATTATAATCGTTGACATTGCTCCCCGCACCAGCCAGTCCGGCTTTCGAATCATCGTGCGAATACCAGAACTGCTGATTGATATAGCTTGCATCAGAAGAAGCTGAATTCATAGTCCACTGGCGTCCGGGAAATCCGATGGAAGCATAAAAACGTGCAGAACGATTGTCATACATCTTCGGTACATCTCCCCTCAACTGGTAGCTCCCCAATACTTTATTAGTGCCAATTGTCTGGCTCAAATCCGCCACATACGGATAGTCCGCCGATGCATTGTGTATGTCTCTACCGTCCATCATCAGGAAGCAATCAACCACTCTCTGGGGTACGGACATACCGCCCCAGCCTCCGAAACCTACCGGGAACGAGTGCTTCGTGTAGTCACGCACATTGACGGATGACATTGCCCAAATAAACTCTTTGTTAGTGGATATAATACCTTCACCGTTGAACATATCAGTAAAAGAGTGGAAAGGATCAATACCACCTGCACCATCGGGGAATGGAGCTGTAGGAACATTATCTGCCAATGGATATGGATGCTGGTTGTCCGGCATCACCGTAAACAGCGAATAGTAATCCATATCAATCACCTGTTTTGCAGCAGCGGCTGCTATCGCCCAGCGGTCGGGATCGTAAGTCTGGTTTACGTAATCGGCACCGTCGCTTTTACGTTGCCAGTTGCTGAAACATTGACGGGCAGCATCACCGCCATTAAACAACGGAGAAGCCTGGAACAGGCGCAAACGGGCTATCAGTGCCAAAGCCGCTCCTTTCGTAGGACGATCAGAATAACTGATACTCTGTTCGGTCGGTCCGTAAATGCCTTGCGTAGCAAGTTTGAATTCATTGCATATATAATCCACAGATTCGTCGTATGTAGACCGTTCCCTGTTATAGTATTCCGCCGATTCGGAAGTGCTCAGCACTTCATCCCCCACAATCAGCAGCGGACCGTAGTTCATCAGTAAATGGTAGTAGGCATAACCGCGCATAAAGTGTACATATCCGATATAGCGTCTTCTGTCAGCTTCCGTCATATCGGGCACTTTGCCGACATTTTCCAACATCCGGTTGCATCTTGTCACTACTACATACATAGTATACCACAAATCCCGCGGCAGGTTTCTGCTGTTAATTTTACCGATACTGAACTGCGCTCCCCAGAATTCGCTAGTTTGCCATCTGACGGTTATCTCGTCCGAAGCAGTTTCTCCCGGATTCCATGAGTTTCCCCAAATGGCACCAGCATCTGGAAAACGGGTCGGGGTATTCCAAAGATATCCTTCGGCATTCTTCATGCTATGGAAAATGGAATCTTCCTTGAATGTAGCCTGGAAATAGCTGTCTACATCCAGAAAGTTGCAGGAGCTGAACAGTAAAGAACTGCCAATGACCGCTCCCAAAAGTATTTTAATTCGATTTTTCATGAATTTTCAATATTATGTGATTAGAATCTTAAGTATACCTGGAAAGCATAAGTAGCAGGTATCGGATAGACAGCACCATTTGCCGAAGCCTGTTCAGGATCAAAGTATTTCACTTTGTCGATAGTGAACAGATTGTTGGCAACAAATTCCAGATCAACGGAGGACAATCCAACCGATTTAATCCATGGCAGATGTTTCAGGCTGTATCTCAGACTGACTTCCTGAAGGCGCAGGAAAGACCCGTTCCGTCTCCAAAAAGAAGAAAGCTGGGAGTTGTTCGTGTTTTTGCCATAAGAAAGCCGTGGAAATTCCGCATTCGGATTCTCTGTAGCAGTAGTTCCCGAATACCATGCAGGGGTCCATCTGTTCTTGGGATTGTTAGCTAGTTTGATCACATTTCCCAAGTCTCCGTTATAAAACGGAATCCATCCGTAGTCATTGCCAAGTCCTGCACGATAGTAATCCACTTTCGCAGAACCCTTGAACAAGATACTCACGGTCAAATCTTTCCACTGAAAATCGCCGCCGAATCCATACATCATTCTAGGCAACTGGTTGGAGTAAGACAAAGGCACCTTGTCGTCTTCATTGATAATGCCGTCTCCGTTCACATCACGATATTTAATGTCACCGGGACGTATCGTTCCGAATCCACTTTGGTCAGGACTGGTATTGATCTCCTCTTTACTGGCGAACAGCCCCTCGGAGATGTATCCGCGCAAAATATTAAAAGGCTTGCCAGTCACACTGAGATAATCATAAGGTAATTTGTTCTCTTCAAAATAGTCAATGACGTTTTGTGAGAACGTATAATTAGCACGAATGGTAAAATTCATATCCTTGTTGATCTGGTGGAAAAACTCAATGTTTCCGTCCGATCCCACACTATGCATACGTCCTACATTCGATTTCGGATAGGTCACCATACCTACAAAAGAAGGCAACGTCACACGATCCTGAAAGATATGATCACGAGTATCCCGGAAAATGTCGACAGTAAAAGACAGCTTGTCATGAAAGAACTTGGCGTCGATACCCAGATTTGCCTTCTTCGCTACTTCCCATTTTAAGTTGTCGGCTCCAGTATAGGTTTCTGTGATACCATTATAGCGGTATCCCCAGGCAGATCCGGCGTGATTGTCAATCATAGTCATATAAGGGAAACGTCCTACGCCTGTATAATCGTTGACGGCAACAATCTGGTCGTTTCCTACAATACCGTAAGAACCGCGAAATTTCAGAAATGTGAACCAAGGCAGTTTCTCAGACCACCAGTTATAAGAGGAAGGAACCCATCCGACAGCAATGGAAGGAAAGAAACCGAATCGTTCGCCTTTTTTAAACTGGGCAGAACCTGTATAACCAAAATTCGCGTCAATAAAATAACGGTTTTTATAGTCGTAAGAGATACGTCCGGAGAGATTCTGATGACGCTTGGGAATGCTGCTGATACCCAAATCATCAATGGCTCCCCATTGAGAATCCTTCTCATCTTTCATATAGTATTCGAGCAACGCACCGAAAGTATGATCGCCGAATGTCCGGTTCCAATTAGCTTTTGCTTCCAGGTAGTACTGTCTGTAAGCGTGTTCAGCATCTCCGTATGCCAGACTTTGTTGTGAAGAGCGCAGTGATTTAATCAAAACTCCCTGTGCCGTTCGCCCGGTAGCACGGTAAAGATCCGGCCAGATAGAACGGTACTCACTGAAATAACCGATATGCTCTGTCATCCCTTGTACGGATAATGTCAGTCCTTTCAAGAATCCCTTGAATTCTTGTGTCAATTTAAGCGTCAGCATGTTTCGGTTATCCTCACTTTGCATATATCCGGTATTATTCAGCATGACGTAGGGAGAAGCCAATGTACGCTGTCCTCCATATACGGGTAACGTACCATCGGAGTAAGTAACCGGAAACAGAAGTGGTGTCAACTGCTGGACAGCAGACCATACTGCGTCTGTATTCATTCCGCCCGGGCTGACATAGGAATTGACATATCCGTCCACACCGAAATACAACTGGGTTGTTTTGGTCAGATTCATGTCGATATTGGCACGATAGTTCAGCTTGTTTACGCTCAATGGTTTCTTAAACAGGTTTTCTTCCTGACGATAAGCAGCACCTTCATCCTGATAACCTATCGATAAAAAATATCTGGCAACATCACCTCCTCCTTTAGCACTGACATAGTAATTCTGTTGGATAGAATTATGTTTCATGATTTCATCCATCCAGTTTACATCCGGGTAGAGGTCCGGATCCAACTTATTTTTGATAAGGTCTAGTTCCAGACGGGTATACAGATCATCTTCTCCCGACATTGCTCTGGCTTCATTGGCAAGAAGCGCGTAATCATAAGCTCCCAGATATTCGGGCAGACGTTTGATATGGGATATTTTCATGGTAGCACGTCCGGTCACTTCCAGTTTTCCGCTGGTACCGCGTTTGGTAGTCACCAATACTACACCATTGGCCCCGCGTGTTCCATAGACAGCCGTCGCTGCAGCATCCTTCAGAATGCTGAATGATTCAACGTCATCGGTATCAATATCCTCCAGCCTTCCTTCGATACCATCGATCAGCACCAATGCTCCGGTACCGGCTCCGAAAGTACTGATACCACGAATCCAAAAGTTAGAGATATTTTTCCCCGGTTCACCCGAACTCTGCATAGTGATGACACCTGCCATTCGACCTCCGATCATATTATTAAGAGAGGTGGCGGGAGTTTTCAATTGCGCGACATCGATTGTGGTAATTGCACCTACTACCGAGACTTTTTTCTGCGAACTCATACCCGTTACCACTACTTCGTCAATCTTAGTCTCGTCTTCTTTCATGACAATCTTAAGTTTCTCTTCATCTTTGGTAATCAGCATCTCGACATTCTTCATACCGACCGACTGGAATACCAACGTAGCATTTTTCGTCACTCTAATTTTGAATTTTCCGTCCAAATCCGCTACCACGCCGACTCCCGGTTCATTCTTTACATAAACAGCCGTACCTACCAATGGCTCACCGGATGCATCCACAATCACGCCCGCCACTGTAAACTGTGTCTTCGTTTCGTTCTGACTGTAACCTGCCAATGGAATGAGTATCATCAGCAGCACAATCAATAAAAGATTTTTTTTCATATATGTATTATAAAAGGTTATTCTATAGACAATTTACGAATCACTTTATTTCCGGTATCAGCAACATACACGATTTGTCCATCGGCGCTGACAGCAACTCCGAAAGGATGATTGAACATAGCGATGTCCGGACCACCATCTTTATAGCCCTTCATTCCCGGAAGTCCGATAGGGGTACTTACGGTAGCTTTGTCTATTGACAATCTTGTATCAATCACTCGTATACAATTGTTACCACAATCAGCGATATACAACTTACCGTCTTCCGTAAAACAGATCTGGTGGGGATTATTAAACTTGGCATTTCTCAGTAGACCGTCTTCCCATCCTTTTCCTGCAACTTGTCCTTCTACTATAGCTTTTCCGGCATAACCCTCACCAGGATAGGTATTTTTATCTTTACCTTCCAGATTACCGACATCTACTCTCCATATCTGATTACCTTCAGCCATTGCGATGTAAAGCATATTTTCCTGTCCTTTGACAGGGCTGAATGCACAGTATGAGTCACAGGCATCAGGTCTGGTGGAAGTACCTACCTTCTTAAGCAGGAGTTCACAAGTACGGGTATTCGGTTTTATCCTGACCAGTTGGCCTCTTACCATCACCGTATAAATGTAATGGTCGAGCTTGTTCACCACGAAACAGTGCTTATAATTATTATCGGCGATATCCTTTGTTGCATCATCCAGCAACACTGTCAGACGACGAGGTGCATAACTTACACTTTTAGACAAAGCATAGAACCCCATACCACCATCTTCAGGAGCATACATCGTATTATCTATATCCGAGAAAGCAGGAGCATTCAGTATGGCCGCCGTACCATACTGTAGTACAAGCACTGAATTACTCTTGACAGAAGCCATGACAACATTTCCATTCGAGTTCTCTCCTTTATCATTCTTACAGGTGACGGATGGGTAATTATCTCCTCCGTGCCAAACATGACGTTCGGTGATAAAGATATTATCCTCATCATCCAGACAAATGTAGTTGGGTGCCGACAACGTAGAAGTAGCTATATCCCCTCCCACAGTAGGCTGGTCGGCATCCGGTGAAACTTGACCTATTACGGTAGTTACACTTGTCTGAGTCTTGTAGATAAATTGTTTTCTAGCTTGTCCTTCATATTCTTTCCCGTCAGGCATCGTTCGGGCAACTAGAAGATTCATTTCTTTCTTGTACGTCAGTCCTGAAGGAACATACAAGTAGATTTTGTTTCCATTCGAGCTGACTAAGCCTGCCGGATGCTTTATTCCGTCTACATCCTCGAAGTAAACTTTCAGATTGGTAGTGTCTGATCCGAAGTTTCTGCCTTCGACGATCATAGGGGTGGCAATTCCACCGGAATCCGGATAAAATCCGGTCACTTCAATAGGTTGATCCGGATTGAATACTGCACTTCCTATATTCTTACTATCTGAACATGAAGTCAGATAAATGAATACGGCGGCAAAGAATGTCAAAAAAATAGTTCTTTTTTGCATTGTTTTTCTGTGATTAAAGGTTAATTATTAGTTTGGTTAATATAGACAAGTAGAAAACTTACTATTGTATCTAACATTATTTATAATGTGGTAGAAATAAGATGTGCATTTTTACTCTTATACGTTTGTTTTTGGGTGTGTATGCTTTATCTTAATATTTAGTAAGCTTGGGAATATATATAGTTGTGTTTGACTGTTATCATTCATTTGTTTTTCTTGGGGGTATTGAAATTTTTAATGAATTCAATCTTCCTTCAGCACTGTTCTGAGCTATGCTGAAGAAACGATAATAAAATTTTAATTTTACATCGGAGGAGGTCTATAATTTTGCATTATCATAAATAAGAGTTTTTAAATTCAGTCGTGATTGACCGATTGGGATAAGTCGCTCTAGAACTTGGTATATTAAATACAAAACATTGATATACAATAACATAAAACATACGAAAGATTACATCTGTCTAATTATGACCCGAACAGTAGAATGGAAAAACGAAAAAAGTATCGTTTGTCGATAATTAAAATAAAAAAAACATTGCGTTTACCAATTTTATTAATAACTTTACACCGTCTTAAGTAGCACACAAACTTAATAACCTTTGAAAAGCCTATGAAAACAGGAAAAAACACACTTATTGGTATAAAATTACCAAGTTCTAGAGCAACTTATCCCAATCTGTTAAGTGTAAATACGAATAATGACAATCAAGCACAACTATTCATTTTCAAACATATTAAGTAACAAAACAATGATAGCCCCAAGGAATAAATGCATAAAAAACAAAACGTATGCCCTAATTTCTACCATATATAATTAAGATTTCACCTCTTACCAGCAAGTTTAGATGAATCAAACTATAATAAGAGCAAATGATATATTACATAAAAAAATTCCAGTAACTTTCGATACTGGAATTTTATATAAACCAAAGAAATATCTTATTCCCACTCGATTGTTGCAGGTGGTTTAGAACTGATATCATAGGTTACACGGTTCACACCTTTCACCTTATTAATAATATCATTCGAAATCTTGCCCAGGAATTCATAAGGCAAATGCGCCCAATCCGCAGTCATGGCATCAGTAGAAGTCACAGCACGCAATGCTACCGCTCTTTCGTAAGTACGTTCATCTCCCATAACACCTACAGACTGTACCGGGAGCAAGATAACACCTGCCTGCCATACCTGATCATACAATCCCCAATCACGTAATCCCTGAATGTAAATATCATCAGCATCTTGCAGGATACGCACTTTTTCCCGGGTGATGTCACCAAGGATACGCACAGCCAATCCCGGTCCCGGGAAAGGATGACGGGTAATCAGATGTTCCGGCATACCCAACTCACGACCTACACGGCGAACTTCATCCTTAAATAACAAACGAAGCGGTTCGCACAATTTCAAATGCATCTTTTCGGGCAAACCTCCTACATTGTGATGGCTCTTGATCACCGTACCTGTAATAGATAATGATTCAATGCAATCCGGGTAGATAGTACCCTGAGCCAACCACTTCACATCTTTTATTTTGTGAGCCTCCACATCGAACACATCGATAAAGCCCTTACCTATAATCTTACGTTTACCTTCCGGTTCGGTCACACCAGCAAGCTCTGTAAAGAACTTCTCGCTGGCATCCACACCAATCACATTCAGACCGAGACATTCGTAATCGTTCATCACATTTTTGAACTCATTCTTACGCAACATTCCGTGATCTACGAAAATACAAGTCAGGTTCTTGCCAATGGCTCTGTTCAGCAATACGGCAGCAACCGAAGAATCGACACCACCACTCAAGCCCAACACAACCTTGTCATCACCCAACTGAGCTTTCAACTCAGCAACCGTACTCTCAATGAAAGAAGCCGGCGACCAGTCCTGCTTACATCCACAAACATCGACTACGAAGTTCTTCAATATCTGCGTCCCGTCTTCGCTATGGAATACTTCCGGATGGAACTGAACTCCCCACACATTTTCACCTTCCACCTGATAAGCAGCGATATCTACTTTATCTGTCGAGGCAATCTTCTTGAAGTTATCCGGGATAGCAGTAATCGTATCACCATGACTCATCCATACCTGCGTATTCTCACGCACTCCTTTGAACAGCACATTATCCTTGCAGAAAGAAGTCAGATGCGCACGCCCATATTCGCGTGTACCAGCCGGTTCTACCTTTCCATTGTTGGTATACGCCATAAACTGTGCACCATAGCAGATACCCAAAATAGGATATTTGCCACGAATCTCACTCAAATCTACCTTGAAGGCATCTTTATCATAAACCGAAAAAGGACTTCCGGAAAGGATGACTCCTTTAATTGTTGTATCTTCTTTAGGAAACTTGTTATAAGGAACAATTTCGCAATACGTGTCCAGTTCGCGTACGCGACGACCAATCAGCTGTGTTGTCTGCGAACCGAAATCAAGAATTATTATTTTCTCCTGCATATCAATGGTTGGATTTTGAATAAATGATTTGCAAAAGTAGAAAAAAGTAGGCAAAAAGATAGAAGAATAAACAAGAAAATCGACATTTATGAGAGAAATATATCATCGGGCAAGATAAAGTCCGAAAGAAAAAAGCGAATTTGAGAAGGCTTATATATTATAAAGAGGAGGTTCTAAACAGAACCTCCTCTTTAATAATTATGGATACTTATTTCTTCTCTTTCAGCAGATCGCGAATCTCAGTCAGCAACACTTCTTCCTTGGTAGGAGCAGGCGGTGCAGGAGGAGCAGCCGGAGCTGCCTCTGCCGCTTTCTTTGTAGTCAGCTTCGTGATGAGACGTATAAATAAAAATATAGCAAAAGCTATAATCAGAAAGTCAAAAGTTGCCTGCAGAAATTGTCCGTAATCCAGAGATACGGCAGGAGCAATCTCTTTACCATCGGCTCCGACTTCTGCCGCTTTCATTACCCATTTCAGATCTGTAAAGTTCACACCACCAACCAGCAAGCCAATTGGAGGCATAATAACATTCGCCACCAACGACGATACTATCTTTCCAAACGCGCCGCCAATAACTACACCGACAGCCATGTCTATGACGTTCCCTTTCATGGCAAACGCCTTAAAGTCCTGTAAAAATGTGCTCTTTCCCATCTTTTTTCAATATTTAATGTGAATTTAATATGCGAATA